>VFQM010000045.1_pt1 | contig 152923 bp, 151 predicted proteins | sample 3512391 | NCBI WGS metagenome assembly VFQM01 (sample SAMN10412369, study PRJNA504923) | tailings metagenome | isolation source: Replicate 1 from Balatoc abandoned mine | place: Philippines
TCATTATAGTGCGTTGAGTTATGATTTAGCTAAGCGCACAAACGAGTTTTATGTCCTTGGCTTTGCGTGTAGAAATTTTGGAGAGATAGCAGTAGCACAAGCAAATTTCACAAAAGCAATAATTTATTACAATGAGGGGATTTCATTAGCAGATGCTTCCAACAACAATTACCTGAAAATTTCAATACTCTACCGCTTAGGCGCGGTTTATAACCATCTTAAAAATCCAGATAAAGCTATTCCCCTGTTACAAAAGGCTGTTCAAATCGGTAAGCAATATTCTTATAGAGATGAGTTAGAACCTTCGCTGAGGCAATTAGCCGAAAGTTATATTTTGCTGGACGATCCCCTGACTGCCTATGCCTTTCAGTCTGAGTACATAGCTTTACATGACTCTCTTACTAATCTGAGAAGAATTGAACAACTGAGTGTTGCTCAAGCTAAATTTGATTCTGAGTTAAAGCAGGCACAGATTGAAGTGCTGACAAGAGATGCGGCTTTGCAGCAAGAATCATATAATCAGCAACGTCTGTTTACTTATTTGTCAATTGCCTGTGCGGCAGTATTGCTCATTTTCATGTTTGTACTCTGGTATAATAATCGCAGGATAAAAGGCGCCAAGAAAGTGGTGGAACATAGAAACGCTGAGATTAAAAAACAAACCACCTTACTGAGGGAATCAAATGCAACTAAAGACAAACTCTTTTCGATTATCAGTCACGATTTAAGAAGCCCGCTTGGCGGATTGAAAGGATTGATGGAATTAATCAGCCGAGAAGGATTAACACAGGAAGAATTTATTCGGGTTTCAAAAAATCTTAGAAAAAATATCGACTCAGTTTATGACGACCTGGATAATCTTTTGCATTGGGCACAAGCGCAATTAAATGGTATTAAATCGAATAAAGGTTTATTTAATTTATTTGAACTGGTAAATAGTAAAATACATTTGTTTGAAGAAGTGGCCAGAAATAAAGAACTGCTTATTGTTAACGCTGTAGATGCATCTATATACTTACAGGCTGATATTAACCAAATTGGATTAGTCATTAGAAACCTTCTGGCTAATGCAGTTAAGTTCAGTCATGTAAAGGGACGCATTCAAATTATGGCGCTGCGCAAGGGTAGTAATGTCGAGATCAGTGTTACTGATACTGGCGTGGGTATGAGCCCTGCGGAAATTGACAAACTTTTTCAAACGGAGACACATTTTACCAAACGTGGTACAGGTAACGAGAAGGGTATGGGGCTTGGTTTGTTGCTAGCGAAAGAATTTGTTGAAGGTAATGGAGGAGAGATTTTTGTCGAGAGCGAAGTAGGGAAGGGCAGTACCTTTAAAATTATTCTAAAGAACCAGAAGGCAAGTAAGGAGCAAACTATGTTGGAGGTAGCCTAAAATAAAAAATCCTGAATCAATCATACTGATTCAGGATTTTTCTCTGCTATCAATTATAGTTAATTGGCTAGCTAACGTCTTTTCTTAAAATTAGTTCGACACTTGTTAGCTCCCGCTTCCAGCGTCAGATAGGTGGTTCTTTTATCGAATCTTTACCCTTTTAATTTTTTCAATTCGCCTTCGTAGAAACCAAGATTTTGCTTTTGCGCTTCAGGTAAATTTTTGATGGCTAGCTCCCAGTATTTGATTGCATTTTTCTTATCACCAACAGCGGTATATCCCCTGGCTAAGCCAACATTTACTGTAAACTTATCTTCAGGATGATTTTTGGCATTCAGTTTAAATACTTCAAGAGCCTTTTCATTTTTACCTGCTGATAATAAGCTCCTGCCATATTGATGCACATTTTGAATACTGGCTGTTGGATGAACAATGGCCTTACTCATCACAGCCTCTGCTTCGCTTTCTCTTTTTAATGCCGTTAATAATTGTGCTTTAGTGGAGAGTGCCGTAAAATCTTCACGGCCAACAAATCCATCTGTTAGCGCATATTCTGCCCATTGTAAACCTTGTTCTAATTGCACATTGTTTTGCGCACAAAACTGCGCTGCCTGAACATATGCCTCGTGGGTAAAACCTGTGGTTGTTCCCTTAAGTACATCTTTAATCGCACTTACATAAATGTCGTTGGTGTTTGAAACGTTAATGGGTAGATTCACTCTTTTATTTTCCCATTGTAGATAGAGTGTCGCAGTATTTCTTCTCCTGTTATCAAAGCCATAAGTTAACCATTCAGTGTAAGTTGATGCTTCTGGGTTAGCTTTTACGCGAGCTACATCTTGTTGCGCATCGTAAAAATAGCTCCCCCAACTGTTAATGTCCTTATTAACAATCCATGTCCATTCACCTTCCTTCTGTACTTCAAGAAATAAGGAATAAGTACCTGCTTTCACAAGCGTGTTCCCAAGGGTAACATCATGCGAAAAAGTGATGAGGGTATTTTCGTTGGCACCGGCTCTCCAGGGAGCTGCTTTTGATGTACCAAAACCTTGGTCGATATAACCATAATGAACAACTTCACCCCAGATTTTACCTGTTCTGTCTTCTCCATTAGGGCCGTGTACATCCGGGCTACTGTAGTCAACGGTAACTTTAACAAGTCCGATCATTTGCGATACAGTAGATTTCTGATTATCGCCACTAGGTGGCAAGGGTAATTGTGCTTGTGCTACTAAAATTCCAAAAAGGAATAATGCCAGCGTAATGTTTTTTTTCATGGTTTGATTATTTAAAGTTAAGATAATAACAAATGATCAAGTCTATCCTTTTGCCCATAGACAAATTTTGCGTTGACCATTTCATAGGATTGATAGTTGGTTGAGTTGTATTCTACGAAAATCAAAGAATAAAGGTCTAACCCGCCTAGCGGTATTTATTTGCTCTCTAGTAATTTGAAGTGTTCTGGGGTACAAGTATACTGAGCGAATGCGGCAATAATTTAATATCAAATTCCTGATCGTAACCTGTGGGCTCGCCATCAACATGAAAGGGTTGAGGTATCGTGGTACTAATAGAAATATTTTTACCTGAAAAAATTTCGCAATAAGCAGAGTGATGTACCTGACCGCTGAACATCTTTATCATGAAGGGGATACTCATCTGGGCTGGCACTTTTTTTAACAGGGACAGATGTATTTGCTCATCAGTAACAGAAGCTAAGGGAGCAATTCTGGCATTGTTTCCATACTGCGATGAATTGGCAATTGCCACTACAAAGGAATTTGTATTGAGTGCCTTACCATCTATGTTGATAGCCAGGGAAAATGCATTGAAATTCAGAAACTCTTTTAACGTTAGTTTAGCATATCCTAATAAACCACGCTTACCGTCTTTGCCAAAAAGGTTAGCCACATGGCCATCGAAACCAATACCTGATACATTTAGTGAAAGCTTGTTGTTGATGGTAAAGGTATCCATTCGCAGCACCTTGCCGGTAAATACATTATCAACGGCTTTTTCAAAAGGTAAAGGAATACCCAAATGACGACTTAAACCATTACCCGATCCTTTGGGAACGATAGCCATTATTTGTTTTGTATTAACTAAGGCGCGTGCCACCTCATTAACTGTGCCATCGCCACCAACGGCTACTATAGTGTTGAATTTTTTTTGGATTCCTTCTTGTGCTAAAACAGTAGCATGGCCTCTGTCTCTGGTAAACTCAATACTGCATTCTACATTGTGCCGGGCACATATATCTAAGATTTTTCCTTCAACCTTGGGTTGAAAGCCACCTCCGGCAAATTTATTGATAATGAAAAGAGCAGACTTACCAGCCATGGTGCTAAGTTAGTAGTTCTTATTTGAATGTAACAACAGATAGATCATCAAGGTCATTTAACTAAAGTTAAATGACCTTGATGATCTAATTTTAATATTGTTAACTTTCTTTATGCAAATGTTTACTCCACGTAAGCTAAAATTTAAAGCCTGGAATCAGGAAGAGAAACTATTAATGCGTTTGAACAGCATTGATTGCAATAGGGGCGAGCTTTTTAAAAAAAATCATATCCTTCTTCAATTTACCGGAATGTTGGATAAGCAAGAGGAGGAAATTTATGAAATGGATATACTCCTTAAAGGAAATGTAAAGTACCTGGTCAGGTGGGATGCAGTAAGTAATGGCTGGTGTTACTCCCAGGCTAGTCTACCAGAAAACCATAAACCACTGCTCGCAAAAGAAGCCGCTGAGTTTATGCGCCTAAGAAGTTATTTTGAAGAATAGCGGTGATCAGGCAAGCTTAGACTCTATGTATTTTACCGCCTGACCATAAGTTTGCATTTTCTCAGCATCTTCATCCGGTATACGAATGTTAAAAGACTGTTCAAATTCCATGACAATCTCTGCGTAATCAAGTGAGTCGATTCCGAGGTCTTTAACAAAATTGGCGTCTGGAGTTATTTCAGATTCTGCGATACCAAGTTTCTCAACAAGAATCTCAGTTACACGCTTAGCTACATTCTGCATATGGTCGTAAAAGGTTTGGCAAAAGTATCAAAACGGCCGAAGCCTTCCAAACTTGTTGGAAGGCTCCGGTAAATGTTGGCTAAACAAACGTTTTAGTCGCGTTGCAGGGAACTACCACCCGTTACCTCCTGGGTGATAACTGGATTTCCACGGTAGAAAACTGTGCTGGCACCGCTTATGACAGCCTCAAGGTTATCGCTAACGTTTACCTTGGCCACGCTGGCACCACTTACATTCAGGCTTGCATTGGCCACTGGCATAGTAAAGGCCTTCATGGAAGAGGCCCCGGAAACTTCGGCATTCAGCGTGCTTGCCAGGCCCCTTATATCAGCTACTGAAGCACCGGAAAGATTCAAGCTGAGTTGAGTTGTTTCTACATCAACTTGCGAAACAGAAGCGCCTGATAAGGAAATGTTAAGCAAGGCTAACTCGTCAAAACCGGTTATTACTGAGTTGGTAGCGCCTGAAAAAACAGCTGCTGTAATCACTGGCATAACAATGTCTATGTAGGTTTCGTGTTTTCTGTTTTCATATTCGTCATAGCGTACTACCAGGGTACTACCACTTTTATAAACCTCTATATCATCCAGGTTTCTGCGGTCGCCACGGACGTCAACGCTGAAGTAGTTACCAACCGTTACACGGATAATGAAGGCATCGCCAATTTCAAGCCTGTCAAAGTCTGTTATACTAAAACTTTCTTCCTGGTATTGAAGCGGGCCTTCGTCTTCATAATCAAAGCAGGCTGTAAGGCTTAGGGCTAAAAAGCCAATCGCTATGGTGTTTCTCAAAAAGGAGGTTTTCATGTCTTTTAAGGTTGTTTTGTACTTAGACAACCAATGATCAACTCACCCCTATGCTTACGTTAATTTTTTTTAAAAACGCATAAAGAATTCTGTTCCCTGGCCTACAGCAGACTTTACGGTAAGGCTGCCTTGATGCTGACGCATTATCTGGCGAGACAAACTTAAACCTATACCGGAGCCATTTTTCTTGGTGGTGAAGAAGGGAATAAAGATTTTTTCCAAGGCCTCCGGGTCAATGCCGGTGCCATTGTCTTTTACTGAAATAATGATTCGTTGTTTATCGTTTTGATAAGCCTTTACTTCCAGCATTCTATTATCGGGCTTGTCAAAAGCCTGCATGGCATTTTTAATCAGGTTAATTAATACCTGCTCAATCTGGCTCTTATCGGCATGAATAAATAAATCGGGAGGATTTACACTCATGCTTACCTGTATATTGGCATCAGCCATTTCCTTTTTATGCAACTGGCACAATTCATCTAGCAGATCTTTCAGGTTAATATCAGACATGCGTGGTTTGGGTACCATTGCCAGACTTCTGAATTCTTTTACGAAATTGATCAGGCCTTCACTTCGCTTGCTAATCGTTTTTAACGATAAATGAATGTCCTCTAACTGATCTTTGGTTACAGGCTGGTCACTATTTCTTTCAAGGTGCTTGCCTAAATCTTCCTCTACCATATCAGATAAGGACGAGATAGGTGTTACAGAGTTCATGATCTCATGGGTAAGCACCCGCACCAGGTTTTGCCAGGCCTCCATTTCTTTTTCTTCCAATTCGCTTTGAATGTTTTGGAGAGAAATGAGTTTAAGATTTTCGTTGCGCAGCGTAAGTTCTATCGCATAGATGGAGAGTTGCAACAAATCCTCACCAATTTTAATACGGGTAAGTTCTCTTCCACCTGTTCGTAGTTTTGTAAATACATCCACCAGGTTTTCACTCACTTCTTTAAGATCCGTAATTTTATCAATGCGGTTTACCCGCAATAATTTGCGGGCAGCACTGTTAATGATTTCAATTTTTCCATTCTCTTTAAAAACGATAAGACCTATACCCACATGGGTTACAATGTTTTTAAAAAAGAGCAGATCGGCATCTTTTTCCTTTCTTGTATTTCTCAGGTTAGTAATGGCCTCATTAAGCTCTCCATGCAGTCTTTGTACAGTAGGGTCCTGGCTGTCGGTCTTAAAACTGGCCGACAAATCATCGAAGCGGATGGAATCTAAAAATGAAGCAATGTTTCTGTTAGAGCTGTCTAAATCACGAACAAGCAATTTAATCTGATAGGCGCCTAAGCCTGCAAATAGAATGGCAAACCAGAAGTCATCTGCTTGAAAGGCAAAGAAACCAAACGCAATCCATGTAGCCGTGAGTATGCCTACTCTTGGTACAATCGGTGAGCGCCAGTTAAAGTCCATATTTTTCCATTCTACGGTAAAGTGAGGCGCGGGTTAAGCCTAACTCATCTGCCGCCTTGGAAATATTGCCACCATGCATGCTGAGCGCTTTTACAATAGCAGTTTTTTCTACTTCATCAAGGTTCAGTGTGTCGTTGGACGAAGCCATGTTGTTCATACTCCTGCTAAACAGGAAATCACTCTCTTGTAAAGAAGATGAATCGGTCATGATTACCGCACGTTCTATGGCGTGTTGCAGCTCGCGGATATTACCAGGCCATGGGTAACGTTTTAACTTATCCATGGCTTCTTGCGCGATGGTGGCAACGTTTTTATGGTATTTCTTAGAGTAATAGTTAAGGTAATGTTTCGCAAGCAGTGGAATGTCATCCATACGCTCACTCAATGGCGGCACTTGTAATTCCACTGTATTAATTCGGTAAAGAAGATCCTGACGGAAGGTTCCTTCCTGCACCATTTTCTGCAAAGACATGTTGGTGGCGCAAATCAAACGTATGTCTACGGGTAAAGCCTGGTTAGCACCAACACGCGTTACTTGTCTGGATTGCAAGGCACTGAGTAATTTACTTTGAAGGCTCATGCTTAGGTTACCAATCTCATCCAGAAATAGCGTACCGCCATTGGCTAACTCAAAGCGACCTGGTCTGTCTTCACGGGCATCCGTAAAGGCACCTTTTTTGTGACCAAAGAGCTCACTTTCAAAAAGTGTTTCAGTAATGGCACCCATGTCAACTGACACAAAGCTCTTGTCCTTGCGCAAAGAGCGCTGATGAATAGCACGGGCAATTAATTCTTTACCGGTTCCGTTTTCGCCAAGAATTAAAACATTGGCATCGGTCTTGGCTACTTTATCAATAATGGTAAATACTTCTTTGATGGCCGGGCTTTCGCCAATAATGTCACCGAAAGGTTTAGAGATTTGCTCTTCGAGCATTTCTTTCGCTTTCTTCAGCTTATCTACTTCCAGGTAAGATTGCTTTAACTTGATAGCTGTGTTGATGGTGGCAATTAGTTTTTCATTTTGCCAGGGCTTCAGCACAAAATCAGTGGCACCCATTTTAAGTGCCTTTACCGCCATCTCCACATCGCCAAAGGCAGTGATCATAATCACAACTGCATTAGGCTCATGACCAAGTATTTGTTCGAGCCAATAGAAACCTTCTTTACCACTGGTAATGTCTTTGCTGAAATTCATATCCAGCAAAATCACATCGTAGGTATCGTTGTGAAGCAAGAAAGGTATCTTGTTGGGATTCTTTTCAATTAAAACCTGATGATTTTGTTTTTTGAGCAGCATTTTCGCAGCCAACAAAACATCTTCATCATCATCAATCATTAATATTTTGCCACCTTCTTGACTCACAGCGTAGGTTTTTTTAAAATGTAAAGATGCTATATAGGAAAAATCTGTGCCAAGTGCTTAACACTTGATTTTCAGCGTTCTAATGTGAACACCACGACCGGAAAGGTACAAAAATGTTCAAAAACGAACACACTTATTGAGGATTGAATTCGAAAATTTCTATCCTGTCTTTTTTAATCCCAAAAAGCCTTTCATCGGTCAGGAAGACTTTATCAAAAACAGAAAATGCAGATACTTTCCGATTGTCGTTTGTGAAGAGGCTGCTCATAAGCAATTGATCTCCTGCTAAAATGACCAGTTCTTCACCAAAAAAATCAAAACTTTGGGTATTGGTAATGTCTACTGTTTTGATGTGGCGTCCCATGGCGCTGAATACATGCAAAGCGGCAGTGGTGTGCACAAATAAAAAGCGCTGGTACTCGCGCATACCTTTTACCAATTCCTGTTCACTAAAAACCTGCACGGCTTCATCCACCACTACTTCCTGCGTTTTGTAGTTTACTTTTTTAATGCTCTTATCAGCTTTATCAAAAATCCAGAAATGCTGCTGATCGAAAGAAGCGGCAATCCATTCAGGTTCAATGGCAAAGACTGAGTCAATCACAAATGAATTGCGCAGGTCAAGCACAGGATTATAAAATTCTACCGTTTGTGTAGTTCTGTAATAAAGCACCAGTTGTGTTAAATGCCAGGCATCAAACTGGGTAACTTCATCTCCCTTAGTAAAGTTTATCTCGTGTGCTACTTTTCCCTCTTTATCAAAACGCTGTATTTTTCCCCTTGATAATGTAAACAACTCACCTGCCGGGTTAATGCCTGCGTGGTAAAGTTTGTCGAATTGCAGTGAGGCAAGGGCTTTGTGTTGAGCAAAAGCTGTATTGAACACAAGGAGAAAAAACAGTATGGATAAAATTCGCATTAGGGTGTGAAAGTTTTGAGTTCTACTGTTTGACCGTCATACACGGCATAGGTATTAAAATGCACCCATTCTCCAATATTAATGTAGCGGCTGTTTTCTGTCACTTTTAAATCAAGCGGCAAGTGTCGGTGTCCGAAAATATAGAAATCGTGATGAGCACTTTGTTCAACTTCCTTGCAATAGGTAAGTAAAAATTCATTCTCTTCACCTTGAAATTTCTCCTCACGCTTCATGTTGCTGATTCTGCTCTTATGCGACCAGAAGTTTGCAAGCCCTATGCCAAAGTTTGGATGAAGGCGTGCAAAGAGCCATTGACATACTTTACTATTGAAGAATTTCTTGAGGATTTTGTAAAAATGATCGCCAGGACCTAAACCATCGCCATGCCCGATCATAATTTTATGTTGGCCTATTTCCAGCACTTGTGGTTTTCTATGAATGGGAATACCCAGTTCCGTTGGGAAGTAGTCGAACATCCACATGTCGTGGTTGCCTGTAAAAAAACTTATTGGAATACCGGCATCTCTCAGTTGTGCCAACTTACCCAGGAGACGAATGTGCCCCCTTGGAATAGCGTGTTTGTATTCAAACCAAAAATCAAAGATATCGCCCAGTAAATAGATGGCTTGTGCTTCATGTTGAATGGACTCCAGCCAGGCGATAATGCGCCTTTCACGGTCTACACTCTCGGCATGGTTAGGCACACCCAAGTGGAAGTCAGAGGCAAAGAATATCTTTTTTGAATTTAAGGCAAGCTTCATTTTTTTAAGATCACAAAGCTGTAAATATAGCTACAAGCCACAAGCTTTACGCTACATGCTTATGGCCTGGAGCTTGAAACTTGAAGCCTTTTTACCTTATAGCTTCCCCGCTTTAATTTCTTCTACTACTCCGGGATCCAGCAGGGTAGAAGTATCGCCTAAATTTGAAAGTTCGCCCTCGGCAATTTTGCGTAGAATCCTGCGCATAATTTTACCACTTCTGGTTTTGGGCAAACCTTTTACAAATTGAATTTTATCAGGCTTTGCCAGCGGACCAATAATTCTGCTTACAGTTTGTGTGATGTCTTGCCTGGATAAATTTTCATCGCCATGGTTGCCAGTGTAGATAACATAAGCATAAATGCCTTGTCCTTTTACATCGTGGGGATATCCAACCACAGCACTTTCAACAACACCCGTATGCATATTGATGGCATTCTCTACTTCGGCCGTGCCGATACGGTGTCCGCTTACATTCAACACATCATCTACACGTCCGGTAATTCTGTAAAAGCCATTTTCATCGCGCAAACAACCATCACCCGTAAAGTACAGATTGGGATAGGTAGCAAAATAATTCTGCCTGCATCGTTCATGATCTCCATAGGTAGTTCTAAGCATACCGGGCCAGGGAAACCTGATGCACAAATTACCACTTACCTTATTGCCTTCAATCTCTTTCCCGTTCTCATCTACCAATACTGGTTGTATGCCAGGGAGGGGTAGGGTTGCATAGCTTGGTTTAGCAGGTGTAACACCAGCCAGATTGGAAATGAGCACGCCTCCTGTTTCAGTTTGCCACCAGGTGTCTACTACAGGGCATTTCTTTTTGCCGACATGCTCATGATACCAATGCCAGGCTTCTTCATTAATTGGTTCACCAACGGTGCCCAGTACTTTAAGTGAAGTCAAATGCTTGCCTTGCAAGGGGCCTAAACCAAAACCCATTAAACTGCGGATAGCAGTCGGGGCTGTGTATAAAATATTAACACGATACTTGTCTACAATATCCCAGAAGCGACCTGCATCTGGCCAGGTGGGTACACCTTCAAAAATAAGGGTGGTGGCACCAGCACTTAAAGGACCATAGAGTATGTAGCTATGGCCTGTAATCCAACCAATATCTGCCGTACAAAAATGTATGTCGTCAGGGTGATATTGAAATACATTGACAAAAGTATAAGTGGTCCACACCATGTAACCTGCACATGTATGCACCACACCTTTTGGTTTGCCGGTAGAGCCGGAGGTATATAGAATGAAAAGAGGATCTTCGGCATCCATCGCTTCTGCAGGGCATGGAGGATTTCCCTGAGTTTCAACTTTTTTAATTTCATCTTCCCACCACACATCTCTTCCCTTAATCATGCTCACGGGTATTCTGGTGCGGGTGAGTACAATTACTTTTTTTACAAAGCGGCATTGTACCAGGGCATCATCAATGACACTTTTTAGCGGAATCTCTTTGTTACCACGATAGGCACCATCACTTGTAATCACAAACTCAGCCTGTGCATCAATCAATCGGTCTGCTATGCTTTGCGCACTGAATCCTCCAAACACAACAGAGTGAATCGCACCGATGCGGGCACAAGCCAACACAGCAATGGCCAACTCAGGCACCATGCCCATGTAGATACACACGCGGTCGCCTTTTTTGACACCGTTATTTTTCAGCACATTACCAAATTGCTCTACTTTAAAATGCAGGTCGCGGTAAGTGAGTATTCGATGATGATCTTCAGGATCGTTCGGCTCCCAAATAATGGCAGGTTTATCCCCATGCATGGGAAGATGTCTGTCGAGGCAGTTTTCTGTAATATTTAGTTGAGCGCCTTCAAACCAGGAAATTTTTGGATCAGTAAAATTCCAATCTAAAACCTTATCCCATTTTTTCTTCCATACAAAAGAGGAGGCCACCTCTGCCCAGTAAGCTTCAGGATGCTGTACACTTTTTTCGTAAGCCTTATCGTAGGCTTCACGCGTTGTAATTTGAAAAGGATAAGACATGCTTTAGTTTTAGTCAACCAATTTACACATAATCAAAACGATTACTAACGGTTTGGCAAAAGTTAGTTGAATGGACATGCGAGACTCAGCGGCCCGAGCGCGAAAACTTTATTTCTGTTATTTATTCAAATGATTTTAAAGCACCCTCTTTTTAATAACAGTTGCCTGTTTAACTGATTAGCTATTTCGTAACGGTACAGCAAGGTGAATCACTGATAGTCATTAAAATGAGTGATCATAATAATAGTCCAGAATTCAGAACATAGTATACAAACAAAAAAAGCCCCTCTGGATAAGAAGGGCTTTTAAGCGATGCTATTAATAAATGTTATCTAAAACACATTGCTCAAACCAAAGAACTTATCGATAATGATAAGAATGGAAAGTACACCCAGTAAAAGTGGACAAACGTAACGAATGGTAAAGCTCAGGTATGACCTGAAAAACGAATTCATATAGCCGGCATTACCAATAGCCAGTTCGTTATCCATATTCTTAATCTTCCATTGATAAGTAATAAACACACACATCAAGCAACCACCAATGGTAAGTGTAAGATCACACATATCAGAAATAAAAGTCAAAAAATCCCTTCCTTTATAGAAGGGTAATTGATTAAGTGCGGGTATCATACCCTGACTCATCATGCTGGGAAGGCCAAGTATGAATATTAAAACAGCTAATCCCCACACAACTGTGGTTCGCTTAATTTTTTTCTGATCAACTAAATAGGCGGTAGGCACTTCTAATAAAGAAATTGTTGAGGTTAATGCAGCAAAGCATAGTAGTAAAAAGAAACTACCCCCGACAACTCGACCAAGTATGGGCCCCATATCACGAAACACTTCAGGTAAAACCATGAAAACAAGTGCCGGGCCTTCGGTTGGAGACATGTTTTGGGAAAACACCAATGGGAAAACCATGAGTCCAGCTAAGAATGCAACAGAGGTATCAGCGATAGATATTACTGCGGCTGATGAAACAATATTTTGCTGCTTATTAACATACGATCCATAGGTGATCAATGCACCCATACCTAATGATAGAGAAAAAAAGGCCTGCTTTAAACCATCAAATAAAGTTTGTGCATTAATCTCATTTAAATCTGGAATCAAATAAAATTGTACACCGGCCATAGCATTGGGCAGTGTAAGGCTGTAAACAATTAATAGTATAAGAATTATATACAATGACGGCATCATAATTTTATTTGCTGCCTCAACCCCTTTTTGAATGCCGCGTGAAACAATAAGTGCAGTCAGGATCATGAATCCTAAGGAAAACCAGAGGTTATCGCTGATATCGTTCACATAAGCACCAAAGAATGAACCGAAGTCAGGCTCAGAAAGAAGATTGCCAAAAGAGATTTCAAGGAAATAACCAAAGGCCCAACCGGCTACAACATTATAAAACGACAGAATAAATACACCGGCCAGAATACCAAACAATCCTAGATAACCCCAGCGTTTGTTGCCTAATTTAGTGTAAGATCCCATGGCATCGCTACCCGCAGCCCGACCGATGGCGATCTCACCGACCATAACCGGAAAGCAAAGCAGAAAGATGCAAATCAGGTAGATCAACAAGAAAGCCGCACCACCATTCTGCCCTGCCAGATAGGGGAATCGCCAGATATTGCCCAGCCCTACGGCTGAACCTGCAGCAGCTAAAATGAAGCCAATACGGCTAGAAAAGTTACCTCTGTTGCTCGACATACGTTTGTTAGTTCAAAAATGTCGGGCAAAATAGGCGCTAAACTTTAATAATCAAATTCTCGTTACGCTCTTATTGGAGTGTTTATCATTTTGTTTTAAGAAGTATTGGCGATTTAGCGTTCACTTTTAATGCTTAAAAGCTAACTTCGCATCAGCATTTTATGGAAGAATACAGAAGACTTACTACACAGGAGAAAGCGCTTCAGATTAACCTCGATCGCAGCATTTATGGTTCTTTTGCAGAAATAGGTGCCGGTCAGGAGGTAGCAGCCAACTTTTTTAAAGCTGGAGGTGCTTCTGGAACAATTGCCAAGACTATCTCCGCTTACGACATGAAGTTCAGCGATGCTATTTATGGGCAATGCGAGCGCTACGTATGCGAAGACCGATTGGGAAAAATGCTGGATCATGAATATGATTTACTGCCCGAACGATTACCACACAGGGTTGAAAACACTCGCTTCTTTGCTTTTGCAGATACTGTAGAAACACTCAATTACGAAAGAACCAACCAGGCACATGGCTGGATTGGGCTGCGTTTTCAGTTAAAGCCCAATGGCCCCCTTAATGACTATGTCATTCATGTAAAAATGCATGATAACGATCCGCTCCAACAGCAATATGCTTTAGGAATAATTGGGGTTAACATGATATTTGGTTGTTATAAACTGAGTGACCCTGAGCAAATCATGCTCTCATTGTTAGACGGGTTAACAACCAGAAGAATTGAAATTGATATGTTCCGTCTGGAGGGTCCCGACTTTGAGCACATCGATAACCGCTTGATGGCGCTGAAGCTGGTAAAGAATGGCTTAACTAAAGCGGCCATGTTTGGCCCGGATGGTAACGTAATGCAACCATCTGAAGCGCTTTACAAAAAGAACGTGCTCGTGTTGAGGGGAAGATTTAGACCGCCTACTCACGTCAATGTTGACATGCTGCTGGCTTCACGCAGGCATTTTAAAACTGAGCCTGATGTTGATCGCTCTAAAATCATGCTTGTAAGCGAATTAACCCTTAATGACTTAAGTCCGGATGGTAAAATAGACGAAAAGGATTTTCTGCACAGAGCAGAGATTCTTTGCTCTCTTGGCCAAAACGTATTGGTCTCTAATTACTTTGAATACTACCGTCTTGCTGAATATTTATCTAAAATTACCAAGGGTAAAAAGATAGGCATGATCATGGGTGTGTACGCCTTACAGAAAGTTTTTGAAGAAAAGACTTACGAAAATATCCGTGGAGGTATATTGGAATGTTTTGCTTCACTATTTGGTTCTAACATCAAACTTTATATTTATCCTGCGGTAAAGGCAAATAATGAATTGTTTACCCTTGATACTTTCGAGAAAGAATTGCCTGCTAACCTTAAAAGTTTATTCCGTTATTTAATGGATAATAACAAGTTGCAGGACGTAGAAGATGCCAACATTAACAACCTGCACATTATCTCTGACAATGTGTTAGCCATGATCAAAAAAGGAGAAGAAGGTTGGGAAAAATTTGTACCTCACAAAGTAGAGGAAGCAATTAAAGAGCAAGGTCTGTTCGATTATCCTTTAGTAAAGAAAGAAGAGCAGCTTAACTAAGTTCATTTTGCTTTTTTTACGCGCTTGGGGTTTTCTGTAACAAAAGCCTCCCACGATTTACTTTTAGCTTCTGGCTTTCCTTTCTGATAATGATGACAGAGGGCAACCGCCAACGCATCTGTAGCATCCAGCAGTTTAGGTGCTTCCTTAAATTTAAATATGGTCATCAGCATGGCGGCAACTTGTTCTTTAGAAGCATTACCATTGCCGGTTACTGATTGTTTTACCTTCTTAGGCGCGTATTCAACAATAGGAATGTCGCGAGCCAAAGCAGCAGACATGGCCACACCCTGTGCTCTTCCCAATTTTAGCATAGATTGAACATTTTTGCCGAAGAAGGGTGCTTCAAGGGCTACTTCGTCAGGGTGATACTCTTCAATGATGTGGGTAACGCGTTCAAATATTTTTCTAAGCTTTAGTTCGTGTCCCTCATACTTGCTCAGGTGAATAACACCAAACTGGAGTAACTCGACTAATGAGTTTTTTACAGAAATTAATCCATAGCCCATCACATTCGTTCCGGGGTCAAGGCCTAGTATAATTTTTTCTTTTACTATCTTACTCACGCTTGTAAACTTACGCGAATTTAAGCTTGAACATCCTCATATCAGTTTTTTTTATTCTCTATATCCTTTTGCTCCTCTGGCTTGGCCTAGGATGGAACAGGAGTGCGCGTAACAAACGAAAAATAAATACGGTTAAACCCTTTGTGTCCGTAGTAGTGGCTATGCGCAACGAAGCATTAAGCATAACCTCACTGCTGGCTGATTTGCAACAGCAGGACTATCAGCATTTAGAAGTTATTATTGTTGATGATCATTCTGATGATGGAAGTCTGAAAGTTATCAATGACTGGCTTATGGAGAACCCGATTAAGTCAGATTTTATTAAACTCTTTAATAATAATGGTGTAGGAAAAAAGGCGGCCTTAACCCTTGCTGTGCAAAACGCAGGGGGAGAAATCATTATGACCACCGATGCCGATTGTCAATTGCCCAACACCTGGATAAGTAAAACAGTTGAACACTTTGATGATCGGACAAATCTGATTGTAGGTGCTGTGCGCATGAAAGGCAAACTGTTCACTGACCGTTTGCAACAACTTGAGTTTGCCAGTTTGATTGGTTCAGGTGCGTCCACACTCGGCTGGCAGATACCGACCATGGCCAATGGCGCTAACCTTGCTTTTCGCAAGTCAGTATTTAATCATGTAAAAGGCTATGATGGTAATAGTCACATTGCTTCGGGAGATGATGAATTTTTGATGAGGAAAATCCATGCCTACTCTCCGGGTAGTATTTTTTTTAATCATAATCCGGAGGCTATAGTTGAGACACTGTCTCAAGATAGTGTGAGCTCTTTTGTTCATCAGCGTATCCGTTGGGCAAGTAAGTGGGCCTTACACCAAAGTTTTTTCAGCAAATTCCTGGCGCTGCTAATCTTTAGCTTTCAGCTGGTTTGCCTGTTAATCCCCTGGTTGATACTCTTTAATTATCTGGATGTTCAGCTCGGTCTTAGTCTGCTCTTTATCAAAGCCTTGGCTGAGTGGCTCTTTTTTATTCCGGTGCTCAATTTGCTGCGCTTGCCTTTCAACTTACCTGCTTTTATTACTTTGCAATTTATTTACCCCTATTACGTTGTAGGCATCGGACTATTGGCCAATGTAAGTGCTTATCAATGGAAGGGAAGAGGCTATAATAGTTCTAAATCTCCTTACTAAGTTCTATTTTTGTTTATGCTCGACCTACCTCTCCAACACAAATTTGACCGTAAAAACCTTGAACTCAATGCTTTGCTGGAGGTAACGCAGTCTATTAACATGAATAAAACGGAGGAAGAGCTCTATAAAATTTTCAATTTTACAGTTCGTGCCAACCTGCAGGTAAAAAAACTGGCGCTATTTGTCTTTGACGAGGTTTGGAGCTGCAAAGTTAACTATGGCACAACAAAGTCTTTAAGTAAGTGCAAGCTGCCCCAGGTTTTCCAAAGAGAGACAGGTATCAGAAGAATAGTTGACTTTAATGAGCCTGACTTTACAGAGTTCGAAATGCTCATTCCGGTGGTGCACAAAACAGAGGTGCTGGCTTTAGTCTTTGTTGGAGGACTAGAAACGCATAATCTGGATTTTGAAGATGGTCTGAAGTTTTTACAAGCCCTGAGTAACATTACCATTGTTGCTATCGAAAACAAGAAACTTGCCCGTAAGCAATTAGAGAGAGAAGCATACCGCAAGGAGTTAGAAATTGCCAGTGACGTTCAGCAATTCCTTTTCCCTGAAAAACTACCTAACACAGAACGCTTAAAAATGGAAGCAAGTTACTTACCGCACGATATGGTGGGAGGTGACTACTACGATTTTATACCAATCAATAAAAATCAGTTCCTGATATGTGTGGCTGATGTGAGCGGCAAGGGAGTAGCAGCAGCATTGATGATGTCTAACTTCCAGGCCTCACTAAGAACCTTACTGCGACAAACACCCAACCTGCGCGAAATTGTTGAGGCCTTGAATTTTCAGGTAATGGAGAATGCCAAGGGTGAAAAGTTCATTACTTTCTTTGGGGCCATTTACGACTTGGAGTTAAAGACCTTGGTATATATTAATGCCGGGCATAATCCACCCATCCTGGTGAAATCTTCAGGAGAGCAAGTGTTGTTAGAGGAGGGGAGTATTGTGTTGGGCGCTTTACCAGAATTGCCTTTTATCAATGAAGGCTTTATTACAGGGTTAAGCGACTTTCTTCTATTCTGCTACACTGATGGTGTTACAGAAACATCCAGTGAGAATGGTGAAGATTTTGGACAGGAGAGTTTATTGAATTATTTCAGTAAAAAAGAAAATATTTTAAAAGATTTAAGCACCATTCATCAGGATTTAATTGTTGCCCTCGATACGCATAAAGGCCGTAACGCATACCACGATGACATTACCATGCTCTCGTGTAGAGTGAGTTGATTCGTTGATGTGCTGATGGGTTAATGCGTTAATTGATTACCTAAGTTCTCGTCATTGCGAGGAATTAGCGAGGTTTTGAGTGTTGGCATGACTAAGCAATCTAGGTTGATGTGCTGATTCGTTTATTCGGTGATGTGCTGATTGATTTGAAGATTCGAGAATTTGAGAATTTGAAAATCAAAAATGCGTCATTGCGAGGAATCAGCGTAGGACTGTGGGTTGTGATGACGAAGCAATCCAGGTTGATGTGCTGATGAGTTGATTTGTTGATGTGCTGATTAATTTGATGATTTGATAATTCGAAGATATAGTGCCTTCATGCTACACCGTACGCCCTTCTTTCTTCCCTTCTTATACCCTGGCTTACTTTGGCGCATGCCCTCCAACAAAAAAGAAATCTATTTAACATTTGATGATGGTCCTGTGCCCGGTCCTACAGAGTTTGTGTTGGATGAATTGAAAAAACACAAGCTGGCAGCCACCTTCTTTTGCATTGGTGATAATATTCACAAACACCCTGATTTGTTTAAAAGAATCATTAACGAAGGTCATGCGGTTGCTAACCACACCTTTAATCATTTGAAGGGTTGGCAAACAAGTACACCTGCTTATCTGGACAATATTAAAAAATGTGATGAGCAAATTAAGGCATATAGTTCTTCGTCTGTTGCCACTTATTTCAGACCGCCTTATGGCCGTATTAAGCGTGCGCAAATAAAGGCACTCGCCAACAAAAAAATTGTCATGTGGGATGTGCTAACTCGTGATTACGATGCGACTTTGTCTCCAGCGCGTTGCCTGAAACAATCATTGAAGGCTACACGCAACGGTTCTATTGTTGTGTTTCATGATAGCGTAAAGGCCGAAAAAAATCTGCGGGAGGTATTACCGAAATATATCGAAGCCTGTTTAGCTCAAGGATATACATTTGCTGCATTCCGTGGGTAAGCGAATACTCATAGCGCCTTTGGATTGGGGACTTGGTCATGCGACACGATGCATCCCCATCATTCAGGAATTATTAAATCAAGGTAATGAGGTAATGGTAGCCAGTAGTGGTTTAGCGCTTAATTTGTTAAAGGAAGAATTTCCAGGGCTTACCTTTTTTGAACTCCCTTCCTATAAAGCCACTTATACTAAACGTTTGCCCTTAATGCTAAAGATTTTCTGGCAAAGTCCTTATTTCTTTTATGTCATCGGGAGGGAGCACGCGCTTGTAAATAAGTTAGTTGACAATCATAAAATTGATATCGTTATTTCAGATAACCGCTACGGTTGTTACTCCAGAAAAGTAAAAAGTATTTTCATTACCCACCAGCTCACCATCCAGATGCCGAAGGGTTTGACCTGGCTACAAGGAGTTATTAATTATTTTAATCAACTACTTGTTAAACGCTTTAATATTTGCTGGGTGCCGGACTTTCCAGATAAACGACTCACTGGTTTATTAACAACAAGCCGCTTACCAGTAATTTTTATCGGATCAATTTCTCGTTTTAATAAGGGCGCGGTAAGGCCCGAAAAACTTTACCAACTTTTGGCCTTACTCTCCGGCCCTGAGCCACAGCGTACACTTCTCGAAGAAAAGTTACTAAGTCAACTGAAGCATTACCAAGGCAAAGTAATGTTGGTAAGAGGACTTCCGGGTGTCCAGACAAAAGCACCGATACTGGCTGCGAATGTTGAAATGGTTAATCATTTAAAAGCAAGTGAACTCCAACACGTGATAGAAAGTAGTGAAATAATTATATCGCGTTCCGGGTACACAACTGTCATGGATTTATACGCACTAGAAAGTAAAGCAATATTTATCCCAACACCCGGTCAAACAGAACAGGAATATTTGGCAGAAAAACTGAAACGAGCCAAAATTGTATATAGCGACAATCAGGATAGATTTAACTTGCTTGAGTCTATTGATAAAGCAAAATCATATACGGGTTTTCACCAAAGCGAAGCAGGTAGACAATATTTGCTAAATGCAATTAAAATGATGAGTTGATGGGATGATGTGCTGATTCGTTGATTGGGTTGAAAGCCTGAATAAAAACTCACGTCTTTGCGAGGAAAGAAGCGTGGTATGTGTTGTGGGTGACGAAGCAATCTGATTAGATTAGATGTACTGATTCCTTTATATTTTAATTTTTCTAAAATCTAAAATCTAAAATCTAAATTTACCTCCACAAGTTTTTTTCTACTTAACATGATCGACACCCATGCCCATATCTACCTTGAGGAATTTAAAGAAGACCGTTCAGCCTTGTTAGATCGGGCTCGTGAAAGAGGAGTTCAAAAGATTCTAATGCCTAATATTGATAGTACATCGATAGATGATTTACTGGCACTCGAAATTTCAGCACCTGACTTGTGTGTGGCCATGATGGGACTTCATCCTTGTTATGTTAAAAAAGGATTCGAAAAGGATTTGTATGAAGTAGAAACCTGGTTAGCAAAAAAGAAATTCTGTGCAGTAGGAGAGATCGGTACCGATTTATATTGGGATAAATCTTTATGGGCAGAACAACAAGAGGCTTTTCAGGTACAGTTAAACCTGGCTAAACAGTATGCCTTGCCAGTCTCCATTCATTCAAGGGAAAGTACAGCCGAGGCGTTGGCTATAGTTGAAAAACTTCAGGACGGTAAGTTGAAAGGTGTTTTTCATTGTTACAGTGGAACACTGGCGCAGGCAGAACAAGCCATTAAGTTAGGCTTTCACCTGGGTATTGGAGGTGTGGCCACTTTTAAAAAAGGTGAGCTTGATGATTTGCTTAAAACAGTCGACTTACAATATCTTGTTTTGGAGACTGATAGTCCTTACCTGGCACCTGTACCATTCCGTGGCAAAAGAAATGAACCTTCCTACCTTCATTACATTGCTGAAAAAATTGCTTTAGTTAAAAACATTAGCGTTGAGGAAGTAATCAGGCAAACCACATTAACAGCAAAAGCTATCTTTGCTGTATGAAGTTGAACAAGACTTATATTAATACTGCACTCTCAGGCAAAGCCAGGGCGAAAGTACTCATTATATATACAGGAGGAACTTTCGGTATGATGCGTAATGAGCGAGGGGTTTTGGCTCCTTTCGATTTCTCAAACATACTGGAGCACTTACCAACCTTGCGCAACCTTGCCCTTGAGCTTACGGTTATTTCTTTTGATAAGCCAATCGACTCCTCTAATATCCAACCAGAACATTGGCAAGTAATGGCAGATATTATTGAGCAAAACTATGCCCAATATGAAGGTTTTGTGATTTTACATGGCACAGATACCATGGCCTTTTCGGCTTCTGCCTTAAGTTTTATGCTACAGGGATTGAGTAAGCCTGTAATTTTTACGGGAGCCCAACTTCCCATTAGTGAGCCCCGGTCTGATGCCAGAGAGAATTTAATTACCTCCCTGGAAATTGCTGCCGCAACCATTGATGGAAAACCAGCTGTGCCTGAAGTATGTATTTTCTTTGACTTCGTTTTACTGAGGGGTAACCGGTCTAAGAAGGTGGAGAGCATGCAATTTGATGCCTTTGACTCAGGGAATTATCCTCCCCTTGCAAAGGCAGGTGTTAAGATAGACTACGATCAAAGTGTTATTCATAAAGCTGACGATCAATCGCTTACCTTAATGCGTAACTTCGATACGCAGGTAGCTGTGTTAAAGATTTATCCTGGTCTCAACCTTAATACAGTAAGATCAGTATTAAATACCCCCGGACTTCAGGCTTTAATTATAGAAACCTATGGTAGCGGTAATGCCCCAACCTCAACCTGGCTGGTGGAGGAGCTGAGTAAAGCCATACAACAAGGGCTCATTATTGTTAATGTATCTCAATGTTCGGGAGGCAGAGTTACACAGGGTAAGTATGAAACTTCGAAAGCATTGGCGGAAATAGGGGTGTTGGGGGGCGCAGATATGACCGTGGAAGCAGCCTTGACTAAGCTGATGTTGCTCTTGGGTAATTACGGGAAAGCGGAAGTAAAAGAGTTAATTGTCAAGCCCTTATCTGGCGAGTTGACGCTTTAAGCCAACAATTGTTAGCTTAAAATTTCTAATAAATGCGGAGAGGGCGGGATTCGAACCCGCGATCCCGCTTTAGCGGGATACACACTTTCCAGGCGTGCTCCTTCAACCACTCGGACACCTCTCCAAAAAAGTTTGCAAAACAATCGATAAAATAGCCCGAAAACAAGCCCTGATTTGAAAGATCTGGGTATAAAAAAGAAATACTCCCCCAGACCGTGTGACTTTCTGTTTCGTAACGAATTAGGGCTATAGTTTATGGTTAATGTGGCCATTCACAGAAAAATATGTTGAAAAGTGTTTATGAATCAACAAAACCTTTAATTTTGGCACTTTCAAAAACGCTATAAGCATACTTAAACCTTTAACTATGAAAAAACAACTTGCGATTTTCGCTATGGTGGGGGTTCTCTTCTCCACTTCCCTTTTCGCACAGGATTCAACTCAAACAGCTGCTGCTGACTCTGCCCAGACAACTGCAGTCGCTGCCGAACCAGAAGCTGCTCCTGCTGAAGAAGCTGCTGCTGAAGAAGAAACATCTTTCCATCAGGTATTGAAAGACCAATTCATTGCCGGTGGTGTTGATTTCATGTGGCCTATCTTGATCTGTATGATTTTGGGTCTTGCCGTATCCATCGAAAGAATCATTACACTTAACCTGGCGACAACAAACACCAAAAAATTATTGGGCACTATTGAAGAAGCCTTGAGCAAAGGTGGTGTTAATGCCGCACTTGAAGTGACAAAGAACACAAGAGGCCCAGTTGCTTCTATTTTTACACAAGGTTTAATGCGTTACCACGAAGGTATAGACATGGTTGAAAAATCAATCGTTTCTTACGGTGGTGTTGAAATGGGCCGTTTAGAAAAAGGTTTGATTTGGATATCCCTTTTCATTGCCCTTGGTCCCATGCTTGGTTTCTTCGGTACTGTAATCGGGATGGTGCAAGCCTTCTCTGATATCGAAGCTGCCGGTGATATCTCCCCTAACATCGTGGCGGGTGGTATGAAAGTGGCCTTGATCACAACCGTTGGTGGTCTTGTTGTAGGTATGGTGCTTCAGATTCTTTATAACTATTTAGTTTCTAAGATCGACTCTATCAGTAATAACATGGAAGATGCTTCTATCTCTTTGGTAGACATCCTGGTGAAATACAAGTTGGTTAACAACAAATAAATAAAATACGATGCTAGCAAATGATGGTTTAATAAATGCAGGTTTGTGGATATTCTACATACTCCTGTTTGCCAGTATTGTCACAGCCGTAGTATTTCCTTTACTTCATGCAATAAAAACGCCTGGTACTTTTAAAAAGTCACTTTTAGGTGTTGGAGCAATTGCAGTTGTATTTGTAATTTCTTACGCGCTATCTGGCTCTAGTGTTACTGCTAAGCAAATGGCATTAGGTGTGGATGAGAGCTCTTCTAAGTTAATTGGAGCTGGCCTCACCATGTTCTATTTTGCACTGCTTGGTTCAGTAATTGGAATTATCTACTCTGAAATTTCTAAAGCTTTAAAATAATGCCTAGACCCGTACCCGATATCCCGAATGCATCAATGGCTGATATAGCCTTCTTGTTGCTTACCTTCTTTTTGGTGACAACAACGGTAGCCAATGATAAAGGGTTAACACTTTTACTACCGCCACCCCCTGAGGCTTTACCACCGGATATTGACATAAAAATTCAGGAGCGTAACCTTTTCAAAATTCAAATCAACTCATTTGATGCTTTGTTGGTTGAAGGGGAACCTTACACTGGCAGTATGCGTGAGTTGTCGGATATGATCAAGGATTTTGTTCAGAACAATGGTGTTGATCCTGAATCTTCAGACAGTCCTGATAAAGCAATTGTTTCTTTCAAGACTGACCGGGGTACTAGTCATAAGAAGTTTGTAGAAGTCTTAGATGCGGCCCAACGTGCCTATTACGAGATTTACGCTTCAAAAATTGGTGTCACTGTAGATAAGTGGAGAGACATTGCGTCTGATCCTGAAAAGAAAGCAGAATACAATAAGTCAAGGGAAGGTATTCCTATGAATATTTCTATCGCAGAACCAACTAAAGTAGGAGGGTAATATGTCGAAGTTTAAAAAGAAAGCAAACGTAAAGCAGGAGATCCCAACTTCTTCCATGCCTGACGTTGTATTCATGTTGTTGTTCTTTTTCATGGTAACAACACAGATGCGCGATTCAAGCATTATGGTGAAGCAAAAAATGCCTCAGGCTACGCAATTGCGTAAACTGATGCGTAAATCATTGGTTACTTACTTATACATTGGTGAGCCTAGCAAAACCGATCAGTATGGTAAAGAGCCTAAAATTCAGGTAAATGACGTTTTCATCGAACCAAAGGATATCATCCAGTGGGTTAATGTGGAGAAAGCCAAGTTGAATGAATTTGAACGTGATCAACTAACGATTTCCTTCAAAGTAGATAGTGATGCTAAGCGAGGCATTATATCTGACGTGGAAACCGAGCTGAGACGTGCCAACGCCCGCATCATCAGCTACTCTTCTGTAAATAAGAAAGAGATTTAATATTGTTTTTTCTAAAGGTTAAAGCCCCTGCGTCTGACGTAGGGGCTTTTATATTTTTAAGACTTTCAAAAGGTTTTGCAATACCCTGCTATATTAAAGATTCCTCCTGATCAAATTAATCACCGAATTAACTCATTACCGAATCAGCACATCAACGTATCAGCTCATCAACTCATTATTTATCCTATCTTCGTAAGCCCTTTTGGCTTTAACTATGCAACAACTCAACAATGCTAAAGTAGTTCGCTCCTGGTACATGTACGACTGGGCTAACTCGGTGTATTCTTTAGTAATTACATCAGCTATTTTTCCAGTCTATTACAAGGCCGTGGCAGTAAACGGAGATTCGGATATTGTACAGTTTTTGGGTTTCTCTATTCAGAATTCTGTACTCTATTCTTATGCATTATCATTCTCCTTTCTGTTGGTGGCTTTAATGTTACCCTTGTTATCCGGCATGGCTGATTATACAGGCAAGAAAAAAAGGTACATGAAGTTTTTTGTTTGGTTGGGTGGCTTGTCGTGTATGGGACTCTACTTTTTTGATGATGTGAGTCGACTTGAGTTGGCTATTATCTTTTCAATATTGGCCAGTATTGGCTATTCGGCCAGCCTGGTTTTTTATGATGCTTTTCTTCCTGAAATCGTCACTGAGGACAGATACGACATAACCAGTGCGCGCGGTTATTCGATGGGCTATTATGGTAGTGTGATTATGATGGTTGCCTGTCTTGTGATGATTATGAATTACGAAGCTTTCGGCTTTTCAGGAGAGGGTGCTGCCACGCGTGTTTCTTTTCTATTAGTTGGCTTGTGGTGGATTGGCTTCTCATTTATTCCTTTTCGTTTTTTACCTGAAAGTGTTCGTGTAAAAGATTCAACCTTAGGCAATACCTGGCATAAGGGTTACCAAGAAGTTGTAAAGGTGTGGCACAGTTTAAAAGATCTACCTGATCTGAAACGTTATCTGCTTGCTTTTTTCTTTTACAATTCAGGGGTACAAACTGTGATGTACCTCGCAGCTTTATTTGGTACAGACGTGTTACACTTGGAAAGCAGCAAACTAATTATGACTGTTTTGTTAATACAGTTAGTGGCGTCAGTGGGTGCTGCACTATTTGCGCGCTTATCAACCTGGCAGGGAAATCGTTTTTCACTTTCGGTAATGATTGCAATCTGGATTGCTATCTGTGTTGTGGCTTACTTGATTACAACAGAATATGAATTTTACGCCCTGGCCGTTGTGGTGGGTATGGTGATGGGAGGTATACAAGCTTTGTCGCGGGCTACTTACTCCAAATTGATTCCTGAGAATACCATTGACAACACTTCTTACTTCAGTTTTTACGATGTCACCTACAACTTATCTATTGTTGTGGGTACCTTCTCTTTTGGATTTATTAACCAGATAACTGGTGACATGCGTAATAGTGCACTGGGACTAGCTGTATTTTTTGTATTGGGTATGGCTGTGCTGATGACGGTAAAAGCTAAAGACGTTGTAAAGAATAAATGGATTTAATTGATGTGCTAATTCGTTGATTGATTTGAAAATTTGAGAATTGTGAAATTCATTCTTTAATTAGTATCCGAGGCCTTGCGGCATGAGAGCAAAAACTTTATAACTAATTATCCAAATACAATGATGCAATCACGTAGCCATAAAAATAATCTTTTCAGATTTTTCAATTCAATGTCGTTTAGTTAAACTAACATACTCATCCTTTTCTTTTGGAGAAGATTGGAGGTGAACCTGCCTGCAAGTAGCCGCTTAGGCAAAGGCAGGGCCAATAAAAAGGCTTAAATAAACGACATTGATTTTTCGATTAGCGTAAGCAACTGGCCATTTAGTAACGCAGGTGTTTTACCGTAATACCATTATTGATCAATTGTTTTAGTGAATCAATACCAACCTTTAAATGCAGGTCAACATAACTTGTTGTTACTACTTTGTCGCTGGCCTCTGTTTTTACACCATCGGGTGTCATGGGTGAATCCGATACCAGCAAAAGTGCTCCTGTAGGAATTTTATTATAAAAAGCAGTGGAGAAAATGGTGGCTGTTTCCATATCAATAGCCTGTGCACGAATTTTTCTCAAGTAATTTTTAAAATCCTCATCCCACTCCCAAACCCTGCGGTTGGTAGTATAGCAGGTACCAGTCCAGTAGTCTTGGTTATAGTCACGAATAGTAGTTGAAATTGCTTTCTGCAAAGCAAATGATGGCAAAGCTGGTACTTCAGGTGGAAAGTAATCATTTGAAGTACCTTCACCACGAATGGCGGCAATAGGCAGAATCAAATCTCCGATTTCATTTTTTGCTTTAAGGCCACCGCACTTACCTAAAAATACACAGGCTTTCGGTTTAATAGCCGATAAGCAATCCATAATGGTGGCAGCATTTGGACTACCCATACCAAAGTTAATAATAGTAATGCCCTGGGCAGTAGCACAGCGCATGGCTTTATCTTGTCCTACAACAGGCACGTTATTCCATTCAGCGAACATCTTTACATAATTGTCGAAGTTGGTCAATAGAATGTATTCGCCAAATTGATCAAGGGCTAAGCCTGTATAGCGGGGCAGCCAGTTATTAACAATATCTGCTTTTGTTTTCATAGTTTTATGTATTCATTTACGCATGCTTCCCAAACTTAATCTCCCAGCGTTACAGGCAAGACTTCAGGAAAGCGATGGTAAAATATGGATTTTTGACGTGATACGGAAAAAGTTCGTGATACTAACGCCCGAAGAATGGGTTCGTCAACACTTTATTAACTATTTACTCAGCGAAAACTACCCTAAGACACTTTTTAAAATTGAGGGGGGCTTATCTGTAAATGAGTTGCGTAGGCGAAGTGATATAGTGGTGTTTAACCGGGAGGGTAAAGCATGGATGTTGGTGGAATGCAAGAACCCATTAATCACGATTAATCAGGCAGCCTTAGATCAGGTAGGGAATTATAACACAACGATGCAGGCAAAATACGTAGTAGTGACTAACGGCATACAACATTACTATTTTGAAACGAATTGGGAGGAAAGGTCAATTAAACGATTGGATGTACTGCCAGCTTTTGAATAGAAGAAGTTGATTTGTTGATGTGCTGATTCGGTGATTCGTTAATGTGCTGATTAATTTGAGAATTTGAAAATTCCTTCCGTCCAATCATCGTCTCCGTAGGGACGATGATTTATTTGGATATTACTCCCTATCTAAAAAAAACACAAAGCATTCGATAGGTATGCGCGACCTCACAGCCTGAGAGCGAAAATGGGTTGCAGCTATTTGCTTAGATACTTTAATTCAATCCTAAAAAGTACAAAAATCGTATCGTCCCCTAGCGGGAGACGATACTTGACGACTCCCTTCCAATCATCGTCTCCGCAGGGACGATGATTTATTTGGATATTACTCCCTATTAAAAAAAACACAAAGCATTCGATAGGTATGCGCGACCTCACGGCCTGAGACCGAAAACTTGAGTGCAGCTATTTTAGTAAATACGTATTTTTAAAAGAGTATAAAAATCGGATCGTCCCCTGGCGGGAAACGACACTTGACGAATAGTAAAAATCGTTTAGCTCCATACACAGTAGACAATACTTTATGAATCAATTCAAAATAAAAAGAGGTTGCCAATTACTTAGCAACCTCTTTCACCATCATTCAATGATGATTACAAATATTTCTTCACATCCGTGTAAGGCAGGTTAAAGGCCTCTGAGACACCTTTGTATACAACATCCCCAAACATCACGTTCAAGCCATTGCGTAACTCAAGGCTTTCCTGACATGCTTTTTTCCAACCCTGATTCGCCAACTTAATAGCGTAAGGTAAAGTCGCATTAGTCAAAGCAAGGGTAGAAGTATATGGTACAGCACCCGGCATGTTTGCCACGCAATAGTGTACTACATCATCGATAATGTAAGTAGGATCTTCATGTGTTGTCGGGCGGCAAGTTTCAATACAACCACCTTGATCAACCGCCACATCCACCAATACTGTTCCAGGACGCATTGTCTTTAACATATCTTTTGTGATCAGCTTAGGCGCTTTTGCACCTGGTATCAATACACCACCAACAATCAAATCATGGTCTTTTACCATTTCACGAATAGAATATTCGTTAGATACCATTGTATGTACATTCTTTGGCATTACATCATCCAAATAACGCAAACGGTTAAGGTTCAAGTCCATGATAGTAACATCAGCCCCCATACCTGCCGCTATCTTGGCTGCATTGGTACCAACGACACCACCTCCCAAGATCAATACTTTGGCAGGTTTCACGCCTGGTACCCCACCCAAAAGTATACCGCGACCTTTTAAAGGCTTTTCAAGGTACTTGGCACCTTCCTGTATGGCCATGCGGCCTGCAACCTCCGACATAGGGATAAGCAAAGGCAAGCTGCCATCAACGCGCTCAACAGTCTCATAAGCAAGACAGATGGCGCCACTGCTAATCATAGCCTTGGTTAAAGGCTCATAAGAGGCAAAATGGAAATAGGTGAAAACAAGTTGATCTTTCTTAATCAGTTTATATTCCTGTTCAATAGGCTCTTTTACCTTCATGATCATTTCAGCCAGGCTAAACACTTCAGCAGCCTTATCAATCATTTTAGCACCAGCCTTTACGTATTCTTCATTGCTGAATCCACTGCCTTCACCGGCATGGGTTTCCACGTAAACAGTGTGTCCGCGTTTTATGAGCTCTTGCGCACCGGCAGGAGTTAATGCGACACGATTTTCGTTATTCTTGATTTCTTTTGGAACACCTATGATCATAACATTGATTTAGAGCCGCAAATATAGCAATCCGAACGCTTGGCAGGTAGTTTTTGCAAAGGTTTGCAATCGATAGCAAAGCAAGTTTTAGGGGAAAGTCTATTTCCGTATTTTTACCCCCTGAACCGTAAAACTGATATACTGTGAGTGCAACGAAAGAACGCGTGAGGTTTTCTCCGGCTAAAATCAAGGAAATTTTGGCAGATTACAGGTTAGCTTGTGAAAGCAGGGAGGCCAGTTTAATTGGCCGAAAGGAAGTATTTATGGGAAAAGCCAAATTTGGCATTTTCGGAGATGGTAAGGAAGTGGCCCAACTGGCTATGGCCAAGGTATTTAAAATTGGCGATTTCAGGTCTGGATACTATAGAGATCAGACTTTTATGTTTGCTATAGGCCAACTTAGCCTTCAACAATATTTTGCACAATTATATGCCCACACCGATGTGGAGGCAGATCCTGCCTCTGGCGGACGACTGATGAACGGCCATTTTGCCACCCGCATGCTGGACGGTCAGGGTAAACTCAAGAATTTGACCGAAAGCAAGAATAGCAGTGCCGATATTTCTCCTACAGCTGGCCAGATGCCGCGCTTATTAGGAATGGCTTATGCTTCTAAACTTTTTAGAAATAATAAAGCCCTGCATGGTTACACCAACTTGTCTGTTAATGGTAATGAGATAGCGTTTGGTACTATTGGCAATGCATCCACCAGTGAAGGCATGTTTTATGAAGCCATGAATGCAGCAGGTGTATTGCAGGTGCCCATGCTGATGAGTGTGTGGGATGATGCCTATGGTATTTCTGTACCGCAGGAGTATCATACAACCAAGGGAAGTATTTCAAAGACTTTAGCGGGTTTGCAGCGCAATGAGCGTGAAAAAGGTTTTGAGATCATCAACGTAAAAGGTTGGGATTATCCTGCGCTTGTTGAGGCCTATCAGCGTGCAGAAAAAATTTGTCGTGAGGAGCATGTTCCTGTGTTGGTGCATGTAGATGAAGTAACACAACCACAAGGTCACTCTACTTCAGGATCGCATGAGCGATACAAATCCAAGGAGCGCTTGGCCTGGGAAGCAGAACATGACTGTCTGCGCAAAATGCGTGAATGGATTATTGATGAAGTAAATATTTTACCTGATGAGCTTGATGATATTGAAGTCGAAGCCAGAAAGGTAGCCAAAGAGGCAAAGGAGAAAGCATGGAAAGCCTTCAACGACTCCATGCAAGCTGATTTCAAAGAAGCTTTGTCTTTGTTAAAAGAACTGGCCTCTGCTTCAGTTGCAGGTAGCGAAGTAGGTGTGCTCGCAGAAGCTTTAGAAAAAACGCAGAACCCTATTCGACTGGATGGCATTAAAGCTGTCAAGAAAGCACTACGGTTGGTGCGCGATGAAAATAATGCGCCAAAGACTAATTTAATAAACTGGTTAAAGAGTGTAGAGGAAGAAAATGAAAAGCGCTATAGCTCACATTTATTAAGTGAATCGGATGAGGCAGCTTTAAAAGTGAAGGAGATAAAGCCAAGCTATGCAGAAGATGCACCCGAGGTAGATGGTCGTGAAGTGATGCAGGCATTTTTTGATATTGCCCTTGGTCGCGATCCGCTCGTGTTTGCCATAGGTGAAGATGTAGGTAAGATTGGTGATGTGAACCAGGGTTTTGCCGGCTTGCAGGAAAAATATGGAGAATTACGTGTAACCGATACGGGTATTCGCGAGTGCACCATTATTGGTCAGGGTATAGGGGCTGCGTTGCGAGGCATGCGCCCTATTGCAGAAATTCAATACCTTGATTATTTACTGTATGCTTTGCAAATCATGAGCGATGACCTCGCTTGTCTTCAATACAGAACCAAAGGTGGGCAAAAAGCACCACTGATTATCCGCACAAGAGGTCACCGTTTAGAAGGTGTTTGGCACTCAGGTTCCCCTATAGGCATGATGTTGCATAGCTTGCGCGGTATGCATGTGCTTACACCGCGTAACATGACGCAGGCTGCAGGCTTTTACAATACCTTGTTACAATCAGACGAACCAGCTATTATCGTAGAATGCTTGAACGGATATCGTTTAAAAGAGAAGATGCCATCAAATCTTGGTGAGTACACAGTACCATTGGGCGTTCCAGAAGTACTCAAGGAAGGTAATGATGTAACGATTGTTACCTATGGTTCTATGTGCCGTATTATCATGGATGCAGCACATGAGTTGGAAAAGGTGGGTATTTCATGTGAAGTAATTGATGCACAAAGCCTGCTTCCTTTTGATATACATCATAGCATTGTTGAGTCGGTAAAGAAAACGAACAGACTTGTGTTGGCTGATGAAGATGTACCCGGAGGAGCCAGTGCTTACATGATGCAAAAAGTGGTAGAGGAGCAGGGGGCATATCGTTACCTGGATTCAAAACCCTTAACCATTGCTGCCAAAGAACATCGTCCTGCCTATGCTTCTGATGGTGATTACTTCTCTAAGCCTAATCCTGAAACTGTTTTCGATAAGATTTATGCCATGATGCAGGAGGCAGAACCAATACGTTTCCCATCTATCTATTAATAATGATTAACAGACAGTCACCGTAAACGGTGACTGTCTGTATTTGCGGGGCTATACCCAAAGTCTTTTTTTAACCACATCACCCAAAATCAGGTACGGAACGCTATTGGCTATTTATCATGTAAGCCTGATCTTGACATAAAAGATGGGAAAATTAAAATTTTCGTCCTTCTCTTAGCCTTTAAAAGCAAAAAACAAGGCTAGTGCAACCATTAGCAGAATTCCTCAGTTTTTTTGAACACGAATTACTAACTTTTACGTTGTAAAGAATGCTTGCTTTCCGGTTGCAAGTACCTACTAACAGAGAGATTTATGAGAAGAAGATTATTCATAGCAAGCAGTTTTATAGCAATAATACTGTTGATTGCGGCACAATCACCTAGTGAACGTTACTTCGAAATTGCCAAGAACCTGGATATTTTCGCCACGCTATTTAAAGAGGTAAACGCCTTGTATGTTGACGAGGTAGATCCAGGTAAACTCATGCGCACTGGTATGGATGCAATGCTTGCCTCACTTGATCCTTACACTAATTACATTTCTGAAGATGAAGTAGAAAATTTTCGTACTGTAAACACAGGACAATATGGAGGTATTGGTGCAGTAACCAGACAGATTGGAAAAAGGACTGTGGTGACAATGATCATGGAGGGTTTTGCTGCTCAACGTGGTGGATTGAAAATAGGGGATGAGGTTCTCAAAATTGATCAGGTAGAATTGGCGCGAGTTAGCAGCGAAGAAGCAGGAGCACTCATGAAGGGTCAGCTCGGTACAGCAGTTAGCCTTACCATTAAAAGACCAGGTGAGCCTGAGCCAATAACACTGAGCTTTAAGCGAGAAAAAATCAAAGTGAATAATGTTCCGCATTTCGCCATGCTAAATAAGGAAACAGGCTATATTCAACTGACAGACTTTACACCGGATGCGGGAAAGGAAGTAAAGAATGCTCTTGTCTCCTTAAAGGAAAAGGGAGCTAAAAAATTAGTACTTGATCTTCGCGGTAATCCGGGGGGCTTATTAATGGAGGCAGTTAATATTTGCAATCTATTTATACCCAAAGGGAAGCTGGTGGTGAGCACAAAGGGCAAAATGCCTGATCATAGCTTTTCCTACGAAACCTTAAATGCCCCCATCGATACAGAGATACCACTTGTTGTACTGATCGACAGAGGAAGCGCATCAGCATCTGAAATTGTTGCAGGTACCTTACAAGATTACGACCGTGCTGTGGTGATTGGAGAAAAGTCGTATGGAAAAGGCTTAGTACAAATCAGCAGGCCGCTATCCTATAAAGCGCAATTAAAAGTTACTACTGCTAAGTATTACACGCCAAGTGGTCGTTGCATACAGGTGTTGGATTATTCACGCAGACGTGAAGATGGCAGCGTAGGCTCAGTTCCTGATTCATTAAAAAAATCTTTTAAAACCAGTAAGGGGCGCGTTGTTTACGATGGTGGAGGTATTGATCCTGATTTGCTTACAGTTAATCAGACGTATCATCCTATAGTGCAGGTATTATATGAATCGGGTTATTTATTTGATTATGCAACAGAATTTACCGCTAAAAGAGCTTCACCAACAGATGTGAAGTCATTTCAACTAAGCGATGCTGACTATAATACTTTTGTACAATGGATGAAAGGTAAGCCCTATAGTTACACCACCAACCTTGATGAAGATTTGCAAAAAATAAAAGAACAGGCCAAGCGTGAGAAGAACTATGAAGAGATAAAGCTGATGCTTGAGAAAATTGAAACGACCGTTAGCGATAAAAGAAAAAATGATCTCATAGTCCATAAAGATCAGATCAAACAAGCACTTGAAGCGGATATACTGTCTCGCTACTTTCTGGAGAAGGGTTACGTAGAGGCAGGCTTTAAGTATGATGAAGAATTAGCTAAATCATTGGAATTATTGGCTAAAACCGATAGCTATAATAAAATTCTGATGAACAATTAGGTTTATAGCCTGTTCTAAAGATCAGAAGAGCAATGACCTTATTGTGAAGATTCCCAAACTACGATACATTATTTCTATAGTATCCTTTGCAGTAATTATGGTATTGCTGCACGCTTGCATGACCTTTAGGATGTCAGAAAAAGAGATTGCCAAGCATTTTAAAGAGAAAAATATTGCTGTAAAGCAGGACGCAATTAAAATAGATAAACGCACGCAACATTTTGTGGCCACTGGTAAGGCAGATAGTCCTACCGTTGTGTTTGTTCATGGCTCCCCAGGTTCTCTAAGTGCCTTCATAGATTTTCTTTCAGATAGTCTGCTTTTGTCAAGGGCACATTTAGTAAGTATTGACAGACCTGGCTTTGGCTATTCTAATTTTGGCCAGGCAGAACCTTCATTAAAAAGGCAGGCCGCCTTACTTCAGCCACTACTTGAATTAAGGAAACAGCACAGGCCTATTATTCTTGTGGGGCACTCGCTTGGTGGCCCTGTTATTGCCCGGATGGCCATGGATTATCCCGATCTTGTGGATGGTTTAATTATGGTGGCAGGTTCTATTGACCCTGAACTCGAACCCAATGAACGCTGGTTCAGGGTGCCTTTGGCAACACCTTTTTTCAGTTGGTTGATGCCATTATCTTTTAAGGCCTCTAACGATGAAATTCTTGAAGCGAAAAAAGAGCTGGAACTAATGCTGCCTCTATGGAAGAATATCAAATGTCCGGTAATTGTATTGCAAGGTGCCAAAGATAAATTAGTGCCACCAGGCAATGCAGATTTTGCTAAGCGTATGTTAATCAACGCGCCTGTAACAGTGCTGCTAAGAGAAGATGTAAATCACTTTATTCCCTGGACACATCCTGAAATGATTCAGCAAGCCATCTTGCAATTATTGGATCAAATTGAAAACAAGGAAGTATCCAAACAATAATCAGGCTTTCCAATTGGCAGGATCAAAGCGCCACGATTTTAGCAACATGAGCTGTTCATCAGAAATTTTCTTAGCAGCCAAAGCGTAATCGATCAGGTGATTGTAGTCGCTCAGGCACACCAACGGGATATTTGCCTTTTCAAAACTCTGCTCGGCTATATCAAAACCATAGGTAAAAACCGCCAGCATGCCTTCAATGATAAAGCCTGCATCGCGTAAAGCTTCGGCAGCTTTTAAGGAGCTACCACCTGTTGAGATCAGGTCTTCAATGACAACCACTCGCTGACCTTTTACAATTTTACCTTCAATCAGGTTTTCCATGCCATGATCTTTCGGCTTAGGCCTGACATATACAAAAGGAAGCTGGAGTGCATCTGCTACCAAAGCACCTTGCGGGATGCCGGCAGTGGCCACACCAGCAATACCCTCAGCTTTAGGAAAATGTGTTTTAATGGCCTGAGCTAGAGAATCCTTAACAAGGGTTCTTACTTCAGGAAAAGATAAAGACAGGCGATTGTCGCAATAAATGGGGGACTTCCAGCCTGAACTCCACGTAAATGGCTTTTCTGTGTTCAATTTTATGGCTCCAATGCGCAAAAGAGCTTCTGATACAGGATGGGCAGTGCTTTGTACAATCGTCATATCTTAAAATTTGATAGTGCGAAAATGGTAAAAAATACAGAAGCACTTGCCAGCATGGAAATATTTTATTCTTTTGCAGAGGGTTAATCCCTCACTGCCTGATGGTTCTATTTGTAAACGACATACGCCTCACCATTTATAAACCAGATGAGCAACCTGCTGCTGGTCAGTACAACCATAAGGTGGACGCTCAGCAGGAGCCTATCACCTCCGCAGGACTTCTACATCATGTGTGGATACAAAATGCTGATGATAAACACATGAACGTGCTGTTGGAATTACTTAATTCCAAAGTGCCCCTCAATGTATTGTCTGTGCATCTATCTGTTAAAGATTATGATGCTATTAAGGATTTCCTCTACAATAAGTTCAAGGTCGTAAAAGCAGCTGGTGGTTTGGTGCGTAAAAAGGATAAATTCCTGATGATCTACCGATTGAAGAAATGGGATTTGCCGAAGGGCAAGAAAGAGAGAGGGGAGAAATACAAAGAAACAGCCGTTCGCGAAATAGAAGAAGAATGCAATGTAAGTGTGAAGCTTGGAAAAAAACTTTGTACTACCTGGCATACTTACACCATGAATAAGCATGCCATGATGAAAAAAACAAAATGGTATGTGATGGATGTTGTAGACGACAGTAAAATGGCGCCTATGGTAGAGGAGGACATTGAAGAAGTAAGGTGGATGAATCCTAAAGAAGTGTATCACTCACTTCAAAATTCCTATAAGTCAATACACTACGTATTTGAGCAGTACTATGCGCTTAAAGAAGTAATTCGGTGATGTGCTGATTTGTTAATTCGGTGATGTGCTGATGTGGTAATTCGTTGATTTGTTAATTGATTTGGGAATTTGAGAATAGAAGAGCAGGTCATTGCGAGGAGTCAGCGTTGGGTTGTGGGTTGGAATGACGAAGCAATCTGAATTGATATGTTGATGAGATGATTTGTTGGTGTGCTGATGTGGTAATTCATTGATTCGCTAATTGATTTGAAAATTTGATTTGAGAATTTGAAAATAGAAGAGCAGGTCATTGCGAGGAGTTAGCGTTGGGTTGTGGGTTGGAATGACGAAGCAATCTGAATTGATGCTGATGAGATGATTTGTTGGTGTGCTAATAGTGTAATTGTTTGCTTCACTAATTGATTTGAGAATGTGAAAATAGAAGAGTACGTCATTGCGAGGAATTAGCGTTGGGTTATGCGTTGGAATGACGAAGCAATCTGAATTGATGCTGATGAGATGATTTGTTGGTGTGCTAATAGTGTAATTGTTTGCTTCACTAATTGATTTGAGAATGTGAAAATAGAAGAGTACGTCATTGCGAGGAATTAGCGTTGGGTTATGCGTTGGAATGACGAAGCAATCTGAATTGATATGTTGATGTGCAGATTAATTGACGAGTTAACTCGCTGATTTGAAGTAAAACAAAAAGCCAGGCATTACACCTGGCTATTTATTATACTGAAATTTAAACTAAGCTTACTTTTTCTTCTTAGCTACTTTCTTAACAGATTTCTTAGCGGCCTTTTTCACCACCTTTTTCTTGGCTACTTTCTTCACTACTTTTTTAGCAGCTTTTTTCTTCGCCACAGGTTTAGTTGTTTTCTTAGCGGCTTTCTTCACGGCTTTTTTAACAACTTTCTTAGCAGCGGTTTTCTTGGCTGCTTTTTTAGCAGTTGCTTTCTTTTTAGGAGCGCTTGCTTTACCTGCACTTGATTTAGTTGCATTCATAGCATTTAATGCTGACCCTGCCTTGAACCACTCAATTTGGTTTGCATTATAAGTGTGGTTAACCATAATGCTTTCTTTACTACCATCGCTGTGGTTTAACACTAACTCTAGTTGCTTTTCAGGAGCAAACTTGGTTAAGCCAACAATGTCTAAAACATCGTCTTCGCGGATTTTATCGTAGTCGGCTTTGTTGGCAAAAGTAAGTGCGAGCATACCCTGCTTCTTCAAGTTGGTTTCGTGAATACGAGCGAATGACTTAACAAGAATGGCGCGTACACCTAAATGGCGCGGCTCCATGGCTGCATGTTCGCGTGATGAACCTTCACCATAGTTTTCGTCTCCTACTACTATGGAGCCAATGCCTTTAGCTTTATAGGCACGTTGTACTTTAGGTACTTCATCGTAAGCGCCTGTTAAATTATTTTTAACGCTATTGATTGCTTCGTTGAAGTAATTAGTCGCGCCAATTAATAGGTTGTTTGAAATGTTATCTAAGTGACCACGGTATTTTAACCACTTACCTGCCATAGAAATATGGTCGGTAGTACATTTGCCTTTTGCCTTAATCAATAAACGCAGACCTTTTAAATCTGTGCCCTCCCAAGGCTTGAATGGTGCCAGTAATTGCAAGCGATCTGAAGTAGGGCTTACACTTACTTTTACTTTGCTGCCGTCTTTAGCAGGTGCCTGGAAGCCAGGATCTTTTACATCGAAGCCCTTCTTTGGAAGTTCATCACCGGTAGGTGCTTCCAGTTTTACTTTTTCGCCACGCTCGTTTGTCAAATAATCGGTAAGCGGGTTAAAAGTTAAATCACCGGCAATGGCTAATGCAGTTACCAGTTCAGGTGAGCCTACAAAGGCGTAAGTGTTCGGGTTGCCATCGTTACGTGACTGGAAGTTACGGTTGAAAGAATGAACGATAGTGTTTTTCTCTTTCTTGTCAGCACCCACACGATTCCACATACCGATACATGGACCACAGGCATTGGCAAATACTTTAGCACCGATTTTATCGAAAGTGCTGATGAAACCATCGCGCTCGATGGTGTAACGCACTTGTTCTGAGCCAGGTGTGATGGTGAATTCTGCTTTGGTTTTTAGTCCTTTGTCAGCCACTTGTTTAGCCAGGCTGGCAGCACGAGCTATATCCTCGTAAGAAGAGTTCGTACATGAACCGATCAGGCCCACCTCAATTTTTGTTGGCCAGCCATTTTTAATGGCTTCGTCTTTCAGTTTAGAGAGCGGTGTAGCCAAATCAGGTGTAAACGGACCGTTAAGGTGTGGCTCAAGGGTTGATAAATTGATTTCGATTACCTGATCGAAATATTTTTCAGGAGAAGCGTATACTTCAGGGTCGGCTGTTAAATGTTCTTTGATTTTATCAGCTAGTTTGGCCACATCGGCACGACCAGTCGCTACCAGGTATCGGGACATTGATTCGTCATAACCGAAAGTAGAGGTAGTGGCTCCGATTTCTGCGCCCATATTACAGATAGTACCCTTACCGGTACAGCTCATAGAGGTTGCGCCTTCGCCAAAGTATTCAACAATAGCTCCGGTACCACCTTTTACTGTAAGTATGCCAGCGACTTTCAAGATAACATCTTTTGCGGAGGTCCAGCCGTTAAGCTTACCGGTAAGTTTTACACCGATCAGCTTAGGGAATTTAAGTTCCCAGGCCATGCCTGCCATCACATCAACAGCATCAGCACCACCTACACCAATAGCGACCATTCCCAAACCACCGGCATTTACTGTATGAGAGTCAGTACCGATCATCATACCGCCAGGGAAGGCGTAGTTTTCTAATACAACCTGGTGAATGATACCAGCACCGGGTTTCCAGAAACCAATGCCGTATTTATTTGAAACTGAAGCGAGGAAGTCGAATACTTCTTTGCTTTCATTATTAGCAGCAGTTAAATCATCTTTTGCGCCCGCCTTAGCAACGATTAAGTGATCGCAGTGCACGGTTGAGGGCACGGCCACTTTTGGACGGCCGGCAGACATAAATTGCAACAAGGCCATCTGAGCAGTAGCATCTTGCATGGCTACGCGGTCAGGGGCGAAGTCCACGTAAGACTTCCCCCGGCCAAAGTTCTCCAGCTTTTGATCGCTGTGGAGGTGGGAGTAGAGTATTTTTTCTGATAGGGTAAGCGGTTTGCCTACAGCTTTTCTGGCTTTGGCGATGCGGCCTGGCATGGCTGCATATAACGCTTTGATCATGTCTAAATCGAAAGTCATAACTCGAAAAATTTTAAGGTACTAAGCTACGGATTTTTGCATCAAAAATCCTGCATTTCAGGTCAATAAAAAACCCCGCTGGGGGCGGGGTTATGGGGGCTTATATTACTTGGCGTTTATGTAATTCAGAAACTCTCGTTTCACATTGTCATCATCTTTGAACTTACCAGAAAAATAGGCCGTTCCTGTTTTGCTGTTGGTGTCGCTTACTCCTCTGGAAGCCACACACATGTGATTGGCATCCATCACGACAGCAATAGATTTAGTTTGTAAGATACGCTCCAATTCTTTACCGATCTGTACCGTTAAACGCTCTTGTACTTGTGGTCGCTTGGCGAAGTACTGTACAATGCGGTTTATCTTCGATAGTCCAATCACTTTGCCACTGCTGAAATAAGCTACGTGCGCTTTTCCATAAATAGGTACAAAATGGTGTTCGCAGTGTGAGTAGAAAGTGATGTCCTTTTCTACCAACATCTGATCATAATTGTATTTGTTTTCGAAGAGTCGGGCTACAGGTTTGTTTTTTGGATTTAAACCGCTGAAAGCCTCTTTTACAAACATTTTTGCTACACGCTTTGGCGTTCCGGCCAGGCTGTCGTCTGTAAGGTCAAGGCCTAGTGTTTCCATGATCTGACGAAAATGAGATTCTATGCGTTCAATTTTCTCTTCATCGCTGAGATCGAAAGCATCTTTGCGCATAGGCGTTTCTACAGATGATGAGTGGTGGTCATCATCTTCATCATCAATGGGCTTAAGAGGCCGGATATTCAACGAAATTTCTTTCTGTCTCATAAAGGGTAATTTTCAGTTCAAACTTAGGGTCTATTTTTTGCCTCAAAATTCTCCAGATGACCAGTACAATGTTTTCGGCTGTTGGATTGAGACTTTGAAAGTATTCAGTGTCTAAATTTAGGTTTTTATGGTCGAGTTTCAGTAGTACATTTTCTTTAATTATGTCACTAAGTTCCTTTAAATCATATACGTAACCTGTGGCAGGATCGATTTCACCAATCAGGCTTACAATCAATTCATAATTGTGGCCGTGGAAATTCGGATTGTTACACTTACCAAAGACTTTTTCATTCTGTTCGTCAGTCCAGTCTGGATTATAAAGACGGTGTGCTGCGTTGAAATGTTCTTTTCGGGAGACTTTAAGCTTCATTGTATTTCAAGAACAGAGAAAATGTTGAATAGTTCAAGATTTTCTTGAAATAACTAAACAAAACCTTAATGCAAGCGCCTAATTCGGAGAACTATTTCGATTTTACTTCCGTTAGCCTAAATTCTTTTTAATATTTTCAAGTTCATTTCCGATGTAAAAACAGATGAGCAACCTGGCCGTTATCATAATTTTATTGACTGTAGTAACCGCATTGGCGGAGGTTACTGATAAGATTCGCATACCCTATCCGATCTTATTGGTGCTGGCAGGGATGGGGATAGGCCTTATACCAGGTTTACCTTCTGTGGAGCTGCATCCGGATATTGTTTTCTTAATATTTCTTCCACCCATTTTATATGCAGCCGCCTGGACAACCTCTTGGCCTGATTTTAAGCGCGCCAAAAGGCCAATAACGCTATTGGCTATTGGTTGTGTCATTTTCACAACCTGTGCAGTGGCAGTGGTTGCCCATTATTTTATTCCTCATTTCTCATGGGCTGAAGCTTTTGTTCTGGGTGCTATTATTTCTCCTCCTGATGCTGTAGCAGCAACAGCTGCTACAAAAGGCTTGGGTGTACCTAAACGTGTGGTGACCATTCTAGAAGGAGAGAGCCTGGGCAATGATGCAACAGGATTAATAGCCTATAGATATGCTGTGGCGGCCGTAGTTACAGGTGTATTCAGCTTATCAGAAGCCGGCATTCAGTTTTTTTATGTAGCAGGTGGAGGTATTGTATTTGGGTTGGCACTTGGTTTTATTTTTAAATGGATACATAAGATCACACCGGATAATCCGACTACAGATACAACACTTACTTTTTTGGTTCCTTTCATTGCCTATTTAGGAGCGGAAGAATTTCATATGTCAGGAGTATTGGCCGTGGTGGCATCTGGTTTATACCTGAGTTGGAATTCATCAGATATTTTTTCGCAAAGGACACGTCTTCAGGCCAATGCCACCTGGGACACGGTTATCTTTTTACTAAACGGAATTATTTTTATTCTGATAGGTCTACAACTGCCAGTTATATTAAAAGATATTGATCACTCTTCTTTAGGCAAACTGATTGGTTATGGTGCTATTGTCAGTCTTGCTGTAATTGTAGGTAGAATTATCTGGGTTTACCCGGGCGCATACCTACCCCGTTGGCTTTCTAAAAAAGTAAGAGAACAAGAGCCTGAAACCAATGTGCGCTTAGTTACGGTCATTGCCTGGTCGGGTATGCGCGGGGTTGTTTCCTTAGCGGCAGCACTGGCTTTACCGCTCACCCTTACAGACAATCAGCCTTTTGAAAACAGAAGCCTGATTATCTTTTTAACGTTTTGTGTTATTTTTTCAACACTGGTTATCCAGGGGTTGAGTTTGCGTCCTATTATTAAGTGGTTAGGTATCAAAGCGGACGATCGCGAGCATCAGGATGAATTAGAAGCAAGATTGAAAATTGCTTCTGCGGTGATTGAAAAAATTGAAGAAGAGTATTCCTTAAGTCTAAGTGAAGATGTGCTTAATCAGATCAAAACAAAGTACGAGATCAGGATTCAGCGTGTTACTAAAAATAAAATAAGAAGCCGTTTAGATGATGCACAGCTGATTGAGTTTCATCGCATACAGGAAGAGTTGCTGAAAATGGAGAGACAGCATGTTAATGCAATGCGAAAGTCTGGAAAAATCAGTGACGAGGCATTACGCAAGTTAGAGTATGAATTAGACTTGGAAGAAGCCAGACTTATACTTGATAAGCGGTAGCTATTCTAACCTACAGAGATTATCCATGCCCAGGTGCATAAGCGCATCGCCAGCGTTTACTACTGGTATGTTATTGAGTCCGATAACATAGCCGGTCTCTTTTGCGATTACCTTTTCTTTGAATTCACCAAAAGGATCAGTGATGGTTCCAACCCAGTCACCTTTATGTACTAATTGACCTGCGGCCACTTGTGTTTGAAAGAGCCCTGCATGTTTGGCGCGTACCCATGATGAATGCCAGATAATGCGGTTGACTTCTTTTGGAGCAGGTGCCTCATCAATCATTTTTAGGTGCTTCATTAAGCGCAGTGTTCCTTCAATTCCTTCTTCAACGCCATGCTGATCGAAGCGTAAGGATTCTCCAGCTTCATAGACAATAATATTTTTATCTTTTTTAGAAGCCTCCTTTCTTAATGAGTTTGGCCGAAAGGGCGCATCTAAGGTAAAGGGTGCACAGAAAGCCTCGGCTAGTTCAACATTTTTCTTATCGCTGAGTGTAGCACGTACCTGTGGGTAGTTAGTGCGCATAGCCCCACCGGTATGGAAGTCGATACCATAATCGATGTTAGGAATAATATCGTGGGTTACGTGGTAGGCCACACGAGAAGCCAAAGAACCAGACTTGCTACCCGGAAAAGAGCGGTTGACATCTTTACCATCGGGTACATCGCGTGAAAAATTTAAAAATCCGTAAACGTTGATGATGGGTATGCAAACAACAGTGCCGCGTTTAGGTTGGTGCAGGTTACGCTCAATAATTCTGCGCACGATCTCCATACCATTAATTTCATCGCCATGCATGCCGGCCATGAGTGCCAGGGTAGGGCCATCTTCCTGACTTCGGGAGACATAAATCGGTGTATCGATTTGCGTGTGGGAGGGAAGCCGCGCGATGTTAATGTTGATCTCTTTAAACTCGCCAGGCTTTATCTCCTGACCGGCAATTTGTATTTTTTTCATAGGCGCTAGGCTTTGCTAATGTTTTGTGGAGGTTATTCTAAATCCAAAACAATTTTTAAATTCTCTCTAAGCTTATCAGCTGTGGAGGTGTCTATCTCCCCAATCTTTTTTACAAGTCTTCTGTTATCTATAGCTCTGATTTGATCAATCATTATGTCACAGTCTTCCTTAGGTCCAAATTTAGACTTGTGAAGGTGAACCCTTAGTATTTCGGCTTCTGGCTTTACGTTTGTCGTTATTGGGCACACTATAGTAGATGGGTGCTCTTTATTCAGCAGGTTAGTCTGCACAATAATAACGGGTCTGATTTTACCTGTTTCAGTGCCTCTTCTGGGATTTAAGTCCGCAATCCAGATTTCAAACTGCTTAATCTTCATCATTTAGTTTTTCAAACTCAGCCAGGATTTCCAAGGAGTCAACTGAAACTATTTTTGATTCCTTACTCAACTGCTTTGAAAGAAGCTTCCTTTTGTGAAGGCGATTATAAAGTTCGATAGCCTCGTTTATATATCTGTTCCTATTCTTCTTCACTTTTGTAACGATTTTTTCAGTTTCCTGAAAAATATCATCATCAAGCTTTAACGATAAATTTTTCATAGTAATGCCTTTAACTAAAGGTATATACTTTTTTTATATACTGCAAGCTTTTAAAGTCAAAGAAGTAGGTAATGATAGATCTTTTGCAGCAGGCTTGGGTCAAAGATTATTTTCAAACATCACTTTTGTCTTGTTGACGCTTATGAAAGATCGATAACTGTACATGACCCAACATTATCTGATATCTAATGAACAATATACAAGTTCACTGCTAACCAGGAAGACAGGGAAAATAAGCGGAATTTTTTCTTGTTATTCCAAATTTTTAGTTGTTGGTATAAAACATTGAGCTTTTTAATTGGGGAATTGCCTTTCCTTTTTTCTTTTCCTCTGCATACTTTTCCATACCCCTGATAATGGCGTCTTGCAACCTGGCCTCTTCTGCTTGAAGTTCTTGACTGGTAAATGACTCAGCAGGTTTTTTGTTGAGTAGTTTAAATATTTTATTCATACTCTTAGTATCAGCTGGATCAATGGGTTGTAATTCCACGCCTGCTTTAACTGCGCCCATTTTTACAAGGGCTTCTATAAAATAGATTTTTCCAGCTTCAACCTCAGCCTCAACAAAATCTCTGTTTTCCGATCTAGCCCAGAATAGATGAGTTCCTGGTTCACATTCGTATCGAATATACTTTGGCCCATTGAATACACCAATTACTTTGGTGCTATCGAAATAGCTAAAGTTAATGGCAAATCCGAGAGTGCTTGTTCTTGTGAAATAAATTACTGCCTTATCTGCTGGTGCAGGCTCTAAACTTTGTCCAATGAGGAGTATTGAAGTAAACAATAAGGGAGTAACGAATAGAATTACCTTTTTCATGGATTAAAATTTTTTTAATAACCTCGTCAAACTTAGTAAATGGGATACAGTATTTCTTCAGGAAGTAGCTTTTAAATTCTTCTTGAATCATTAACCCTTATGCATTGATTTTATCTTTCTGAATTTTCTTCTTCATCGCATTTTTCTCCAGGTATTGAATGATCTTGCCTGCAATATCTACTTTAGTAGCACCCTCAATACCCTCCAGTCCTGGTGATGAATTGACTTCGATAATCAGAGGACCTCTGGCCGAAGGTAACATGTCTACACCAGCCACACCAAGGCCCATTTTTTTTGCAGCAGTGATGGCTGTCTGTTTTTCTACAGCGGATAATTTGATGAGTGTGGCTTTTCCGCCTCTGTGCAAATTGGACCGGAACTCACCTTCTTTTGCCTGGCGTTTCATGGCGCCAACTACTTCACCATTCACAATGAAGGCGCGTATGTCTGCACCTTTTGATTCCTTAACAAACTCTTGCACCATGATGCGTGTCTTTAAGCCATGGAAGGCATCGATTACAGACTGAGCTGCTTTTTTATTTTCAGCTAACACTACACCAAGTCCTTGCGTACCTTCAAGCAGTTTAATGATTACTGGCGCACCACCCACTGCTTCAACTATACCTTCTGTATCTTTCGTATAGTCCATAAACATAGTTTTAGGTAAACCAATACCAGCACGCGAAAGTATTTGTAGGCTCCTGAATTTATCCCTTGATCGAATAAGGGCTTGCGACTCCACTGCTGTAAATACTTTCATCATTTCGAATTGGCGCACCACAGCTGCACCATAAACGGTAACGGAAGCACCAATGCGTGGAATGATGGCATCGAAGTAATCGAGCTTGCGACCATTGTAGAGTACCATCGGGCTTTTTTTCTCGAGGTAAAGCACACATTTCATGTGATCAATAATTTCTACGTTGTGACCGCGTTTCTCCCCGGCTTTTTTCAGCCTTTGGGTAGAATATAATTTGGGGTCGCGTGATAAGATGGCGATGTTCATATGCTTGGGTGAGCTTTATTTCTTTTTGATCAATCTTTTAGCGCGTAATGTCTGTTGCTTGGCTTTATAGGAAAGATTTTTTCTTTTAACATCTATGAGGTAGCGTGACTGTAAAATTTTTCTTCCCAATAATATCGGGAATTTAAGTGAGCCTCGGTTACTTAAAGAAAATTCTGCTGTTATTTCTTCGTTAAAAATTTTGATGGTGGTGGTAATTACATAACGTCTTTCCACCTCACCAAAAGAATTCTTTATATCCCTTTCATGAAAAGTATCGGCAGTAAATTTCATTCCTGTAAACTCCGGATGCTCCTCGTCCAGTAACACAAATTCCAGAACGCCATTAATAACTTTAGCACTCTGGCAATGCAAACTACAACGATAGGCGCCAGTGTCTACTTTGGCATGAATATTTTTTAATCCCAGACCGGGTAAATCAACGCGATCGTAACGGCCCAAAACCTCCATGATTAAAGGTTGTAAAAAAAACAGGCCTTCGCAAATTTGGCTTCCTTATAAAACTAAAAAACCCTTGCCAATATTGCTGGCAAGGGTTTTTTTTAGAGCTTTAGTGGTTTAGCCCTTCTTTACTTTGAAAGAGGCTGAGGTGTTTTCCCATACAATGTTCACGGCACCTTTATCCACAGAAATAGTAAACATTTCAGTGAATTCGGCTTTTCCCGGCTTTACATTGACACGCAATACATCATTCTTATCGTTGTATTTATAAGCGCCCCATTGTTTCGCTTCGCTGTTGAAAATGATTGTCCATTCATTTTCTGTCGGAATAGTAAATAAACTATAAGTACCTGCGCCAGGGCCTTGCCTTCTATGGTAACAGCTTTATCAAAAGTGATGGTGGTTGCATCATTAGCACCAGTTCTCCAAACCTGACCAAAGGGAACAAGATCGCCCATTACTTTACGGCCTTTAACAGACGGACGGTGGTATACTATTGTTACTTTGGCGCCATCAATAGTTCCTTCAACAGTTTCTTTGGGGCTGGCAGGTTTCTTATCCTGCCCAAGGCTTTCTACAGTTACAAAAGCCATTAACAGTAATGATAAGGCAAGTAGTTTTTTCATGATAGTAGGTTTTAGTTAGTTTTAACTAGAGGTATAACGCGAAAATGCTCCGAACGTTCGGAGCATTTTCTATTTATTGATTATATACCTGTAACTATTTTAAGAACGGTTGTAGGCCTATAAAAGTTTCCGATTTTGAAGGTTTTTTTAGCTTAAGAAAGCAGGAATAAAAATATAAGTGGGAAAATAATGCCGATTAGGGCTAATTTCCAGCCGCGACTTCTGAAACTATTTTCACCTTTTTGGATAAACATGCCCGTAAAAGCAATGACCAGCATGGCAACACCAAAAAAATCGGAATAATAGATCCACCATTTGCTGGTATCAACGTGAAGTTTTGTCATTTGCCCTAGTACAGGTGTTGTTCGGTATTCTTCAATTTTTCCTTTGCCTGTGCTCAGATCAATTTTAACATCATGCTTTTCGTATGAGATGCTGAGTTGATCTTTATCGACTGCAAATCTTCTAAGATTATCTTTTATACCTTGTTTTTCTGTAAATGCGTTAATGTATGCATCATTTACCATGCTATCAGGTTGTGTTACTACAGGCACAGTGATTTCAGTAGCGCTATAAGTGTAGCGCCTGGGGTGCCAGTCGCGCCTGTGGTTAAGGAAAATACCAGAGAAAGAAAAAGCAATAATAAGGCCTAAGTAAAAATAAGCGAAGTCGCGGTGAACTGAGCGAGCGGTTAGTTTCATGAAGCAAAAGTGATTTTAATTTTATCTTCCAAAAGGGTTTAATGCACTTAAGGCGCGCTTACCACCACCCATTTTATTCATGGTCTTCATCATCTTGCGCATGTCGCTGAATTGTTTCAGTAACTGATTGACTTGTTGAATAGAAGTTCCGCTGCCTTTGGCAATGCGCTCTTTGCGACTGCCATTGATCACATCCGGATTTTCACGTTCCTGTGCTGTCATGGATTTGATAATGGCTTCAACCGGTTTGAAAGCGTTGTCATCAACTTCAACACCCTTCATGGCTTTACCTACTCCAGGTATCATGCTCATCAGGTCTTTGATGTTACCCATCTTCTTCACTTGCTCAAGTTGGGTCAGGAAGTCGTTAAAGTCGAATTGATTTTTACGAAGCTTTGCGTTTAGTCTTTTGGCTTCCTCTTCATCAAAGGCTTGCTGCGCTTTTTCAACAAGGGTTACCACATCGCCCATGCCCAAAATACGGCTTGCCATACGGTCAGGATAGAAGCGATCTAATGCCTCCATCTTTTCCCCCATGCTGATGAACTTAATGGGTTTCTCTACTACCCTGCGAATAGAAAGGGCAGCACCACCGCGGGTATCGCCATCTAATTTGGTCAGTACTACGCCATCAAAATTAAGACGGTCGTTGAATGCCTTTGCCGTGTTTACGGCATCCTGACCAGTCATAGCATCTACTACAAACAAGGTTTCGGAAGGAGAGAGCGCTTCTTTTAATTTGGCGATCTCATTCATCATCTCCTCATCTACGGCCAGGCGACCTGCGGTATCGACAATGACGATGCGATGATTATTCTTTTTAGCATGCTCAATAGCAGCTTTAGCAATTTTTACTGCGTCTTTATTTTCTGGTTCAGCGTAAACATCTACACCGATTTGTTCACCTAAAACTTGTAATTGTTTAATCGCAGCAGGTCTGTAAATATCACAGGCTGTAAGCAATACTTGCCTGCCTTGTTTTTTTAAATAGCTGGCTAGTTTACCTGAGAAAGTAGTTTTACCGGAACCCTGCAAACCGGCAATAAGAATGATGGCCGGATTACCCTGAATGGTAATGTCAACACTTTCACCACCCATTAAATGGGTAAGTTCATCATTGGTAATTTTTGTGAGGAGTTGGCCGGGGGAAATAGAGGTGAGTACGTTTTGCCCCATGGCTTTCTCACGTATGTCGTCAGTTACCTCTTTAGCAACTTTATAGTTAACGTCAGCATCAATTAATGCTTTACGAATTTCTTTAACAGTGGAGGCTACGTTGATTTCTGTAATGCGCCCCTGGCCCTTCAGGGTTTGAAAGGCTTTCTCGAGTTTTAAACTTAAATTATCAAACATGTGCCTGAATTTTTAGAAGTAGATATTACCAGCTGGCAATACAATTTCGTTTAGTTAAGCGACTTTTTGGCCCTGCCTTTGCCATAGTGACTATGGGCAGGCAGGCTCACCTCCAATCTTCTCCAAAGGGATGATTATGGAAGTTTAACTAAACGACATTGATTTGGCCGTATGGTTTTAACAAATAGGGTGCAAAGTTAATTCGATTTTTTATTTGACCTACTCCTTAAAGCGCTGTTGCAAAGGCCTTAAATGCTTTTTTTGAAAGAAAAGAGGCTATATTTAAGCTTTAATCGTTGTTTACCTGATTAACCTATGTCCCTTCGGAGAAGAGTTTTTGAACAACTGGAGCCCGCAGTTTCTGGTTTGCCCAGTGCCAGAATTATAGAATATTTTTTTATAGGATTGATCATTTGCAACATCGCAGCCATACAATTGGAAACAGTCCCCAGGTTGTATGAACACTACCAAAGTTTCTTCGATAATTTTGAAATTTTTTCTGTTGTCATTTTCTCTATTGAGTATGTGTTGCGGATATGGACGGCAACCGAAATGCTCCGCTATAAAAATCCTATTAAGGGAAGACTTCGTTACGTTTTGTCGCGGTCAGGTTCGATAGACTTGTTCTCTATACTTCCTTTATACCTTAATTTTTTACCAATCGATTTGCGTTGGTTAAGAATTTTCAGGCTGTTCAGGTTATTGCGCATGCTTAAGATTGCACGTTATTTATCGGCCCTGAATTTAATTTTTGCTGTGATAAAAGACAGGCGGGAGCAACTGATGGTAGTGATCATGTTCATCTTTTTTCTTTTGGTGATTATTGCTACGATAATGTTTTATGTTGAGGGCCCAGCGCAACCGGATGTTTTTTCCAGCATTCCGGCTACTATGTGGTGGGGTATTGCCACACTTACAACGGTAGGCTATGGGGATATGGTGCCCATTACTCCCTTGGGTAAAATTTTAGCCGGAATTATTGCCATTATAGGTGTGGGTATGTACGCATTACCAGCAGGTATTCTGTCAGCCGGTATTTCTGATCATTTGAATAGTCATAGAGCAGCTAAAGACAAGCGTTGCCCTCATTGTGGTAAAGATTTGTAGTAAGAAATAGGGTTGTAATAAATTAAATTCACCCTGGCACGTTGAGGTCAAGGATAAGATAGTCGTTACGCATTGTATTTTTAACGTTAAGAATCTGTTCACTTTGTTATGGATTTATACTTTACTTTTTCTATACTCATTGTTCTTTCTGCTCTTTTTTCTTATCTCAATAGTCGATACTTAAAGCTACCACCGGCCATAGGCATTATGCTGTTGGCTATTCTTACTTCTATTGCCCTGCTTGCGGTTGGTAAAACCTATCCTGATTTCTCTACTTATTTCTCTGCACTTGTAAGCAGTATAGATTTTCCATCGGTACTGATGGGCGCCATGCTTAATTTTTTGTTGTTTGCTGGTGCTATCCATATAAGTATGCAGGATCTGGCAAAGCAAAGATTGCCAATTCTGATCTTATCTACACTTGGTGTTATCGTATCTACTTTTCTGGTGGGTTCGCTCATGTATGCTTTGTTATTGCAACTTGGCCTGCATGTACCCTACATACAATGTCTTGTTTTTGGTGCCTTGATATCACCAACAGATCCACTGGCAGTTATTGCCATTTTGAAAAAAGCTAAAATTCGTAAGCACCTGGAAGTAAAAATTGCCGGTGAATCGCTTTTCAATGATGGCGTATCAGTTTTGTTATTTGCCATACTCTTGCAATTGGCCCAAGGAAGTGAAGTTGATATCACCTTTAGAAATGTGGCAGGCTTGTTTGTGCAGGAGATGATTGGTGGTTTGGTGATTGGTTTATTGTTGGGATACATAGGGTCGCAGGGCATTAAGCGAATTAATGATTATCAGGTTACTGTGTTAATCACTGTGGCTATTGTTATGGGAGGTTATATGGTTACGCGTTTTCTCCATATTTCAGGACCATTAACCATGGCCGCAGCTGGTTTGGTTATTGGTAATTATGGGAAGAAGACGGCCATGTCTGTAACAGATAAAGATTACCTTGACAAATTCTGGGAGATGATTGACGAGATTCTCAATGCCATGTTATTTCTTATTATCGGGCTTGAGCTCTTGCTTATTCCTAACATACAACAAGACTGGATAATTGGTTTAGTCAGTATTCTGATTGTATTACTGAGCCGCTATTTGTCTATTTGGTTGCCGATGTGGGTTATACCTAACATTGGTCGTTTTGATGCCAAGACAATGGCAGTTTTAGTCTGGGGAGGTTTGCGTGGTGGTGTTTCAATTGCGCTTGCTTTGACAATTGATCCTCACCTTAACCAGAATTTATTTTTGTCGGCCACGTATTATGTAGTTGTATTTTCTATTGTAGTACAAGGGTTGAGTATTGGGAAGCTTATTTCTTTTATTAATAAGAAGGAGAAGGCTTAGAATTTAGAATTTAGAATTTAGAATTTAGAATTTAGAATTTAGAATTTAGAATTTTATTCTCAACTGGCATTTAATATCGTTACGTTCATTACCCTTTGTCTCATCAAGTCCTGACCCCAAACTTTCGACATCATTAATACGGATATGTGCATAGCGAAGCCAAAGGCTTAACTTCTTATTAACATCATATTGTATCAGCACATATTTTCTCAAACCCTCACCGGAATAGGGTTGAAAGGAGTAAGCCAGCCACATATCTTTTTCAACAACATATTGTCTGTTATCGTAATCGTCTGTATCGAAGATGGCGTAACGTCCGCTTATTTTAAGCTTACCAAAGTCGTATGTCAAATCCTGAATAAGCGCCATGCCCATGCTGATGTTTTGATTAAACATAAACTGGCTTGCCTGTATGCGACTTCGCATGCTTAGCTTTGGTGCTACTGTATAATCAGCATTAAGGAAAAGATTTCTTTTTTTACCCTGTGCCGTCAGGTAAAATGGATTTTCAGCACTTAGATTTCTCTGTTTAGATTCTTCCCGTATTTGCAAAGAGTAGCTAAGCGACTTTGTAGGCTGATAGTTCAATCGGACTAGCCATTCATATCCATTAGATGGACTATAATTTCTAAACCGAAGCCAGGGGAATTCAAATAGATCGATGTAGGCAGTTGTTTGCCAGTGCTTGTGAACTTTATACTTAAGCCCCCAGTATACACCTCTTTCATTGGCGGGTTGACTTGCTTCGCTAAAAGCATTAGCAGAAAAAGTATGGAAGTTTCGTGGGTAATTTCTTACAAGCAAGGCAATATCGAAAAGGGGAGATAAGCTGCCTAAAGTACCAGCTACAAAAGCAATTGCGGACGGAGCTTGATAAGCCATTTCCCCAAAGAAAGCAAAATTGTAAAGTGAATAATTGATAAAGACAGAAGTGCTTTGATTGACGCTACCCCGAAAAGCGAATTGATTGTAAAGATTTATATCAGGCACCAGTTTTTTATTGAACTGTACATACTGATAAATAATGCCTGCTTGTAAGGATCCTTTTACATACTGTGATGTAAAGCCTATGCGCCTTTCATTTAATGTTTTTCTGCCGTTAAGCTCGTTAATGTTTCGATGATAACCTGTACCCAATAGTGAAGTTACCAGGTTAGTTTCACTACTGTCGTTACTGATGTTGGCATCACGATTTGCCAATGAAGCAAAAGGTGTAAGTTGAACTGTTGGTGTTAATTGGTAGGTAAGCGTAGCCCCACGTAGGTAGAAATTTTCTAAGGCAGAAGTAAAGGGTATGGCAAGGATATTACTTCTTCTAAGGCTGTTGATTGTTTCACCTCCTTTACCTGTACCAAATGCGCCACCCAAAATTAGCCCCTGCCCGGATTGGATTTGATAATCACCCAGGATTAGATTTTTTATTTTTCCCTTGTTTTGTATTTGCGTATGAAAGGATATGTAATCGAAACCAAACTGCTTTTTGTCTGGTATCCATTCAAAAGCTTCCCCCGCATCGTGCTCTGCAGTAAGGCCAAAACTAAAATCGTTGGCTATGCTATTGCGGTAGCGCAGGTAATATTTTTGCGGATGGCCTAAAAATCTACGCAGGCTATCATCCTCTTTAAAACCTTCTTGCGTTTCTAAACCCTTCTCAGATCGGAGTACCAGGTAGTTGTTTGTATTGTAGCGAATACGTTTGAGAAATTTGTTATTTAATTGTTCTTCGGGATTCTTGATAATGATGAAGGGTAAAATCTTTTCTATGCTTTGTAAATCAAAATTGGGAATGGATTGAAGTTCATATTCGGATAGCAAGGCGCCATTATCTTCTCTGTACTGTAAAAAACTGTTGACTTGCATTTCATTCAGGATAAACAGGTTTCTGAGTTGCTCTGCGGATGCGGTGTTAAGATCAAGTGGATGATTGAGCAGGTCAAGATAATTTTCATAGAGCTCCTCGTAATTTATATCGTCATCCTGATAGCTAATCAGTTCGTCAATTAGTCTTTGTATATCTATTTCTTTTTTTTCGATTGATTGAGCAGTCAGATTTAAACATGGCATCAGCCAAAAAATAAGTAGTATGTACTTCATTTTTTCTTCCACTTGTATGCAACTGAGGCCTGATGACTTTCGCTTAAGCCTGTTAAGGCATACTGATAGGCATAATCTATACTTAGTTTATGCTGTGCAAAACCTACTCCGAAAAAAATATTGTTTGGGTATAGTGAAAAGCCGGTTCGGGCAAAGAACCTCTTGGTTGCTTTATACTCCATTCCTGTTTTAAAAGTAGTCTCATGATCTATCTCTTTTGATAGTTCAGTACTTAGCTGAACTTTTTCGGTAGGTGTAAAGCCAATGCCTACACTTAATGTAGTGGGCACCTTCTCTCCATGAAGTTCGGACAATACCGGTTGGTTGATATTGTTGACATAAGCACCAATAGTAAAAGTTTCGCTTAGTGAGGCTATGCCACCCGCACTTACTGTTAACAAAGATTTTGTACCAAAACCTTGTGCACTATATTGCAGATAGTTTAATGTTACTCCTAAAGAAGCCAGCCCCAATTGATTGCTAAATCCAAGAGAAAGTAATTGTTCATTGTATAGGTCGTTACCAAAGCGTAAGGCGCCTAAACCGACTACCACTACTTTTGTCGGAATAGCAAAAGCCAGAGCGCTTCGATTTGCGCCTTCCAATCTTGGTTTTACATCATAAGTTGAATTAACAATGACTTCTTTAATAGAGGCTAGACCTGCCATATTATTAAAGAGACTCCACTCATCTTTTAAGCAGGCTGATGTGTAAGCCATGCCTGCAGCACGTCCACCTACTTGTGTGGAGACACTTTGGCCACAAGCAAAATGAATAACCAGGGTTAGTAGTGTGGTGTATACGATATGCTGCACAATCAATTATTATTAACCGAAGTTAATTAATTGTTGATTGATACAATCGATTTTAAAATTCTTTTTTCAGGTGAAAGAAAAATCCTTGCTCACCTTCGCCATTAAAAGAGTATTCCAAACGCATGGTAGCATCGTGGGAGCTCACAAAATCCAATCCAAAGCCCACGCCATTGATTAACTTGTCAGTGAGTAGCCTACCATTAACATAGCCAGGGTAGTTCCATACGTAACCAAAGTCTGCATAAGTTTTTGCGTAAATTGTTAGTGGCACTTCCTGGAATTGTTCCAGTCTGCCACCGAGATTAAAGACATGAGAAAAAATCTGTTTCTTAAAAGTAGTTTTGTTAAAAGCAAACTGTGGTCCTTCTATTAAGTAAACCTCATAACCGCGTACAAACTGTCGGTTATAACCCAGAGCACTGTAATTTGCATAGGGTAATTCGTCCTGTACACTTAGGTATACACTAGAATAGTTTGATAGATAGTAATTGTTGCCAAGAGCCAGGTATCGGGCGTACATTACATTCATGTCCGAACGATGAATGTCATCGTTTTTAAGAATGCCCTGGTAACGCAATGCTGCAGATAAGTAACTCCCCTTTAATGGATAACTTACGAAGTCACGGTTTTCATAAATATATTGATAACCCAAGGTTGTGAATTGTTGTTCGCGCAAAGTAGCATTGCCCAGGTATTCAGGGTTTAGTGTTAAGAGTGAATCACTCACCGTATTTTTAGTATACTCAATATTAAAACCATGAAAATGATAGAATGAATTTCTATAGGTGTAGGTGAGTGAGGCACTGCGTGTCGTTCTTAAATTGTTATCTGCCCTTGCAAATTCTAAAATATTACCGATAGTTTGGAAGGCCAGGTTTTTACGCTCATCGTAATTAAGATCAAGAATTAATCCCTGCTTACGCTTTTTATCCAGGTAGGGCATTCTGTAGCTAAGCTTGAATACATTGGTAAAACCAAACTTTGCGGTTAATAACATGGTTTCGTTACGACCTCTGAAATTGTATTGATACAGTTTAAGGCCATAGTTCAATCTCCTGAAGTCATGGTTATAGTTCTGCCACCATTCATTAAAATTCCGATCTGCTAATTCTACTATTGGTACCGGAAAGGTGTACCAGCGCTCGCTCACTTCTAAAAATATATCTGCGTAACCATTACCGTAATCTAAAGGACGCATGTTTACAGTGTTGAATAATCTGGTGTTGAGTAGTTTGCTTTTGTCTTTTTCGATGATGAGTGTTAATGCTTGTGTACTGACAGTATCGCCCGTTTTTAACGTGAGTTCTCTTTCAATAATGAAATCACGGGTAATTTTGTTTCCTACAATTAGTATTCTGTTGATGGTCAATACTCGTGAAGTATCAACTGCTGTTCTGTTCTTATTTTTTTGGCGCGTAGAATCGTAAGCAGCCTGAGCATCAGTAACGCATTGCATCCAGATACAAATAATAAAACTGATTCTCAGGGCCCACATGCTTTCAACTTCTGCAGTTCGGTAACAATTGGATATGAAGCGACTAGGCGCTTAGTTCTTTTTTCTTTTTTAATGAATAGAAAAGAAGCAATACACCGGCAATGACTAAAGGAATACTTAAAATCTGCCCCATGTTAAGGGTAAGTTCATCTTCAAAGGCCACCTGATTTTCTTTAAGAAACTCGTAAAGAAAACGTAAACCAAAGCAAACAATTAAAAATATACCTAATAAACTACCGGGTGCTAAGTCGTTTTTCTTTTTACTCCACAACCAGAACAATAAAAGGAAGAGGAGTACGCATGAAATGGATTCATACAATTGCGCAGGATGGCGCGGTATCATGTTTGTGTATAATACGGCATGGTATTGATCACCTTCTTTTCCTAAACGGTAGCGCAAGGAGCCAGACTGGTATACATGTTCGGCTATGCCAGTATTGTAAGAAAGCATAGACTGGAGACGACCGCTAATATAACTATTCAATTGATCTTCTGTGTAGCTTTCGTCTTTTTTGAAAGTAAGCAGAATTTTTACAGGTTTTGCAGGCCCAGCATTGGTGGCCGTATCAACGGCTACGTAGTCTACATCTTCAACATAACCATCCACCATAATCAGGTCTGTTACATTGTTGGCGAAGACAACGCCATAATTTGATTCGGTAGGTTTACCGATAATTTCTGAATTGAAATAATTACCAAAGCGAATAAGTGCACCAGTTATCGCGGTTACAATCACAATTCTATCCACCACCTGTAAATAACTTTGTCCGGGTCTTTTCTTACGAGCATATAACCATAAGGCGAATAAAATACCAAAAGCACCACCGTGACTGGCCAGACCCGTAAAGCCTGTAAACCTGAACTTAGGTGAGAATTCGACAGGCAGAATGATACTTAGCGGATTCTCCAGGAATAATTCGGGTTGATAAAAGATAACATGCCCCAGGCGAGCACCTAAAATGGTCGCCAGTATCATATAGATGGTCAGTGTATCAACATCACTTTCAGGCTTGCCTTCTTTTTTGTAGATATAGTATAAAATCTGTTGGCTGATTAAGAAACCAAGGGCAAAGAGCAAGCCATACCAACGAAGCGAGATACCACCCAGGTTGATAATTTCGGGTGAGCCATTCCAAATGATGTAAGTCAGATAAGTCATAACAACAAATATAATTACAAATAGGAAAGCGCAAATGGCTTAAGCGAATGTTAGGTGGTTTTTAATACCTTAATTACAAGGTATTCAATTCTTCAGTAAAACCTCCTGAAAGAATGGGGAAACGGCACCAGGATCGAGGATCCACGTTAAGGTCGTCCAAATGAAAGGAGGGGGCCAGGCGCTCTCTTTTCCACTGGTTAATGGACCATAGCCGGAAGAATTTTTTTATGTAACTTTTTAATAATTCGTCTTCCCCTCCCTTGCTGAGCGCAGTGTAAACTTCTTTGGGTGATTTACGCTGTTTAATGGCCAATAATTCAATCTGCTCCAGCACGGCATAAGGCATGAGATCAGCCTCATCCGTTTGGAGTCTTTCCTGAGGCCTTAACTCTGCTGTAGGTTTTAGGTTATTCACGAAGCGAAGTCCTGGGTACGCAAGCTCGCCTTCAGCCCATTGTAACCATTGTATTACAAAAGGTTTGCTTAGCCCGGCAATAGGCGCCAGGCTTCCAGAAGTATCGCCATCCATAGTGGCATAGCCAACATCGCCCTCACTTCTGTTAGAAGTAGTTAATAATAAGGCTTGTTTAATATTGGCCAACATCCAGATAATGGGTGAGCGTGACCGTGCCTGAATATTCTGTAAGGCGATGTCATCTTTTTCCCAACTTAAAGTTCTGCCAAGTGCCTTTTCAATTTTTCTGGAATAGGAATTAACCTCTTCTTCTATTTCCCAATGGTGAAAAGTTGCGCCAATGGATTTGGCCAATTCTTCGGCTGCCTGCAGGGTGTGGGTTGATGAATTTTTCGTGCCCTGATAAACACAGGTCAGTAATTGCGATACTATTTTTTTAGGATCGCTTTCGTGCTTGAGACCCAGACTTTCACAAAAGTTTTCTGCGCCTAATTCGTTGAGTCCTCTCCGCACCATTTCAGCAACCAGGGTGGCAATAATGGAGGAGTCAGCTCCACCACTTAACGACAGCACAAATCCTTTTGCTTTACTTTTGCGCAGGTAGTCATAAAGTGCAAGTGACACGGCCTGCGCCAGTTCTTCATTTTTTTCTTTATTATCAATTTCAAGTGAAGGCAGGGTGTTAGCAGGATTATCTACATCTACTTCGCAACACAATACATCATTAGGTTGGAAGGTTAGTCGCTTGTTGAGTGCCTTTATTTCGCCACGCTGTGCCAGAATAACATCTCCATCATAAATAATCTTACCGGCTTCATTGCCCAGTTGATTTACGTATAGGTAGGTGCAGTTGAATTTTTCCGAACTACTTCTGATTAATTCTTCGCGAATACTGCTTTTGCTCATGGCGAAATGGCTCGCACTCGGGTTAAGAATAATATCAACCCCCTGTTTACAGAGACGTTCTCCGGGGCGGTTAGTGATTACCCAGGCGTCTTCGCAAATTTCAAAAGCAATGCGCACACCATTTACATCATAGACCAGGTCGCCCACCTGAATATTAAGGCCATTCCTTTCTATTGTCACTACTTCTCCAGCTTGCCAGGCTTCGAACCATCTTGGTTCATAGTGTACACCATCTTTGGGTAGGTTTTGTTTAAGTGTAATGCCCAGTATTTTTTTATTGTCAATCAAACAGGCACCGTTGTATGTCTTCCCATGCATACGAATAGGCAAGCCTATGGCCACGGTGATGTTGTCGCAATACTCTGTAAGCTCTAGTAATTTATGCCAGGCTGTTTCAGCAAGCCAATCACTTAAGAATACATCTTCGCAGCCATAACCAGTGAGGGTAAGTTCTGCAAAACACAGGATATCAACCTTGCTTTTTTTAGCCTTTTCAATGGCAAGCCTGATGTTGCCTATATTATGGTTCCAGTCGAATGGCGTTTGGTTAAGGGTGGCACCTGCCAGGATTAATTTTCTCACAGTCCGTAAATTACTAAAAGTAACAAATCAGATGCGAATATCGTTTGGATGGATTAAAATTTTACCTGATGTTCAGCCAGAACAAGGTTATTTTTTCCAATTACTTTGAATATAACCAGGATTCCGGTGCTTGTGAAGTGAATATCCAGTGTTCCAAAATTTCGGTTGATAATCAGCTCACCCACTCTATACTGGTTTTTCTCTTCCCAAGGTTCACTCCAGGTATGACTAAGCCCGCTGGCCGTGAAATCGTAGAGGGAATAGGGCAAACCCTCCATGTTTCTCTTGGATAGTTCTGCAATATGCCGATCCCCACTGATTACAATAACCCGCTTATTGGGATAACGTTTTAGTAAATCGAAAAAACGTTGCTGCGCTTTTGGCAAGGTGCCCCAGCGTTCGAAGCGATGGTCTTCTGATAATAATTGTACACTTGAATTAATGATGTAAAGGGATGCATCCGTTTTCCTCAATTCATTTTCAAACCATTGCCATTGTTCTTCTCCTAACATATCCCCTTCAGGATTTACAGCGTATCGGTAAGTTCTTCTTTTAGTTAATGAATCGATATAGTATACTTTTTGGATGGTATCTCTAAAGTAGCGTGTGTCCAGGTTTATAATGTGTATGCTATTATCACCTTTTTTCAAGCTTGTACTATTGTAGAGACCTTCATGTTGCCATACAGCGTGGTTTTGATCAAAGCCCAAGAAGGTGGCTGCCAAAACCTTGCTTTCTTTTTTCTTGGAAAAATATTTTCCACCATCGTTAATGCCATAATCGTGATCATCCCAGGTGCCTGTAATAGGGCAACTTGCCAGCAAGCTTTGGTATCCGGAACTCTCTTTTTGTTTCGCATATTCTCCTGCAATGAATTGCATGTCGTGCGAATCGCCATAGATGTTATCCCCACCCCAAATCCATAGTTCAGGTTTTTCTGCTACAATTTCTGTCCATAACTGTTCTGGCAGGTATTGCCGTGAACAAGAGCCAAAAGCTATTTTAACATGATCCTGAGCAATAGTTTGAATTGAAGCAATACTTAAAAGAAGAATAAGGAAGTTTTTCATGGTATTAAAATAGAACCGCTTATCGTTTTAGAATTGCATTAATGATTATCTTATTGTTAAATTCCGTCAAAATTTACTTATGAAGCAATCAGTTACTTTCTTGATGTTATGCGCTTTTTATGTTGCAGGGGCGCAAGATATAAAACAAGATTCGATTTATATGCGTGAGCATTACGATCAGGTGGAATACATGATTCCTATGCGTGATGGTGTACGACTATTCACGCTCGTGTATGTTCCAAAAGATAAGTCTAAAACGTATCCTATTTTATTAAACAGGACTTGCTACAATGCATCAACGTATGCTGATTGGAAAACCTACTCACATCCTTCTCCTTATCTGGTAAAAGATAAGTACATTTTAGCATTTCAGGATGTACGTGGTCGGTACATGAGCGAAGGTCAGTTTGATAATATGACTCCCAACATTCCCGGCAATAATGTAAAAGATAAAAAGGCAATTGACGAAAGTTCCGACACTTATGATGCGATTGACTGGATGATTAAAAATATAAAGGGTAATAATGGAAAAGTGGGCATGTTTGGTATTTCGTATCCTGGTTTTTACACAGCAGCCGCCATACCTGATGCACACCCTGCATTAAAAGCCTCTTCACCACAGGCACCTATCTCCGATTTTTTCTTCGATGATTTCCATCACAATGGTGCTTACCTGCAAAGTTATACGGCTGCCTTTGCCGTATTCGGTTACCAAAAAGATAAGCAGACAAAGGAAGATTGGTACATGGATAAGCTGATGCGTTTCTATGGACAAACCATTGCAGATGGTTATGATTTTCATTTAGCGCAAGGCCCGCTTAAAAACATCACTAAGGATTACCACAGCGATAATTTCTTCTGGCAACAAATTATTGAACATCCTAATTATGATGAATTCTGGCAGAAGCGAAATTTATTGCCGCACTTAAAAAATGTGAAGCATGCTGTAATGACTGTTGGTGGTTGGTTTGATGCTGAAGATTTATACGGCCCTTTGAATATTTATAAAACCATAGAGAATACGAGTCCTGGAGCTTATAATACTATTGTGATGGGGCCTTGGGGTCATGGTGACTGGGCACGAGAGCAAGGCCAGCATTACCACAATCATATTTATTTTGGTGATAGTATCTCTACATTTTATCAGCGGGAAATTGAATGCAAGTTTTTTGCATTTCATTTGAAAGGAGAGGGTGCTGCCAACTTGCCGGAGGCCTATATGTTTGATACCGGCAAGAAGGAGTGGAAGAAGTTTGATGTGTGGCCACCGAAAGATGTCGCACCCTTGCGCTTGTATTTTGGTGAGAAGGGGCAGTTATCTATTAACAAACCTATCGATGAAAAAGCCAGCTTTGAATACATCAGTGACCCCGCCAAGCCCGTACCTTACACCTCTCAAACAGAGGGCTTAACCTTTACGCCACGCTCTTTTATGAGCGATGATCAGCGCGAGGCTTCCAGAAGACCTGACGTACTTACTTTTGAAACAGAAGTGTTGACCGATGATATAACGGTAGCCGGAGAAATTATGGCTAAACTAAAAGTAGCCCTCAGTAGTACCGATGCTGATTTTTTTGTAAAACTTATTGATGTATATCCTGCCAATCACCCAAACTATGCTAAAAACCCTAAGAATATAAAAATGGGTGGGTATCAACAGTTAGTTAGAAGCGAGGTTTTAAGAGGAAGATTCAGAAACAGTTTTGAAAAACCCGAACCATTTAAACCAGGTGAAATTACTGATGTAAATTTTGCTTTACAGGATGTACTGCATACTTTCAAGAAAGGACATAAGATGATGATTCAGATTCACAGTACTTGGTTTCCCTATATCGACCGCAATCCACAGAAGTATGTCGATAATATTTATAAGGCTAATGAAGAAGATTTTGTAAAGGCTGTAATTAAAGTTTTCGGTAATTCTGTAGTAGAGGTAGGAGGAGAACAAAAGATGAAAGCCAGAATTGACGTTAAAAAGTAAAATTTTGCTGTAATAACATGGTAGCGTTTGCCTGTCAAGCGCTACTTTTGTTTTTAGATATTTTGATTCTTTGTTGTTTTAATACTTGATATATGAGGCTTTTACTTTTTGCATTGTCTGTAGGTTTTTCAGCCTTAACAGCCAATGCTCAGTTTAAAAATATCAAATTGGCTGAGGCAAGGCCGGGTGATAAATATCAGCCTTGCGAGCCAAGTGTAGCCATTAACCTGAAAGATAAAAACAACATTGTAGTAGGTGTAATTTTGGACAGGATTATCTATACGAAGGATGGAGGCACAACCTGGAAAGATACCACCGTTACATCCCCTTTTGGTGTATATGGAGATCCGGCCATAGTATCAGATAGCAAGGGTGACTTTTACTTTTTTCATTTAGCTGACCCTTCAGGTGAAGGACGCAGCAATGAAGCCTGGCTGGATAGAATAGTAGTCAATAAATCTAAAGATAAAGGAGTTACATGGGGGGAAGGTTTTTCTATCGGGCACAATCCTCCCAAAGATCAGGACAAACAATGGCCTGTGATTAGTCCGAAGACCGGCAATATTTATGTTACCTGGACTCAGTTTGATCAATACGGTTCTAAAGACCCGGCTTGTCAATCGAACATTATGTTTAGTAAATCAACCAACAAAGGAGAAAAGTGGTCTGCACCCATTATACTTTCTCAAACTCCGGGCGATTGTATTGATGATGACAACACTGCCGAAGGTGCTGTACCGGCAATAAGCAGTGATGGTAAATTATTCGTAGCCTGGTCAAATCAAAGTAAGATTTTCCTGGATCGCTCTTTTGATGGAGGCGATACCTGGCTACGCAATGACCTTGCTTTGTTTGAACACGTTGGTGGATGGGCCATGGATATACCAGGCATTATGCGAAGCAATGGTATGCCCGTGCTGGTTTGCGATAATAATCCGAAGAGCAGTGCCAGTGGTATGTTGTATCTGGTATGGGCCGATCAGCGTAATGGAAAAGACAACACAGATATTTTCTTTTCGCGCTCCAATAATTTTGGCGACAATTGGACACAACCTGCGTTAATTAATAATGACAATTCTGGTAAGCACCAGTTTTTTCCCTGGGTAACATTAGATCATAAAACAGGTTATATCTATACTATTTTCTATGATAGACGGGAGCAGGAGGGAAATGCTACCGATGTTTACCTGGCCTATTCTACCAATTCTGGTATTTCGTTTACCAATGTAAAAATAAGTGAATCCTCTTTTGTCCCCGATGAAAGTGTGTTCTTTGGCGACTATACTAACATTGCCGCACACGATGGTATTATTGCTCCCGTGTGGACTAGAATGGATGGAGGAAAGACCAGCGTGTGGACGACCATTATCAAGCATGAAGATTTAGTGAAACTGGCAGAGACGAAAAAATAAAGTGAAGGCTATGAAGCCTTCACATGTCTTTTTTCTAAAACCTTCTCTACATCACTTAAGGTAAAGCCTTTGGCTGCCAGTAGCACCAGGTAGTGATACATTAAATCTGCAGCCTCACCTAAGAAGAGGTCCTTGTTATCATCTTTACTTTCAATAACTAATTCAACTGCCTCTTCGCCTACTTTCTGTGCTACCTTATTTATACCTGAAGCTAAAAGTTTATTGGTATATGAATTTTCGCTCGGACTTAATTTTCTTTCCTGAACGATTTCTTCCAGGGCATGAATTGACCAAGGCTTTTTATTGTTCTCATTAAAGCATGTATCAGCACCAGTGTGGCAGGTTGGTCCTTGTGGATTTGCTTTAATCAGTATGGTATCCTGATCACAATCAATGGCAATTGAAACCACATTGAGATAATGTTGTGTTGTTTCCCCTTTTGTCCATAGTCGCTTTTTGCTTCTGCTATAAAAAGTAACTCTTTTCTCTTGCAAGGTTTTTGCATAAGCCTCTTCATTCATGTAACCAAGCATTAGCACTACCTGGGTTTTGGCATCCTGAACAATGCAGGGTACAAGCCCGTCATTTTTGGCAAAGTCGATTGTAAGTGTCTCCATAGTTAACGAATGCTGATGTATCTTTCTTTTAAATATTTTTTTAAATCGGGTAGGGGAACTTCACCAAAGTGAAAGATGCTGGCTGCCAAAGCGGCATCTGCTTTACCCAGTTGGAATACGTCCATGAAGTGCCCCATATTGCCAGCCCCGCCCGAAGCGATAACAGGTATGCTTAGTAATTGATTGAGTTTACTTAAGGCATCAATGGCAAATCCATTTTTAGTACCATCATGATCCATACTTGTAAATAAAATTTCACCAGCACCTCGTTGCTGCGCTTCCTCCGCCCAGGAAAATAGTTTTTTATCAGTTGGTTTTTTACCACCATGCGTATGGACTACCCAGGGGTTGCCTACTTTTTTGGCATCAATCGCCACTACTACAAACTGCGATCCGAAAGCCTTAGCCATTTCATCAATAAGCTGCGGATTGCGAACAGCAGATGAGTTGATGCTAACCTTATCTGCTCCTGCTTCTAACAATACACTGGCATCCTCAACTGAACTGATTCCCCCGCCCACAGTAAAGGGTATGTTAATATGTCTGGCGATTTCTCGGACTAAACTTGAAAAAGTTTTTCTGTTTTCATTGGTGGCAGCAATATCGAGGAAAACCAATTCATCTGCTCCTTGTTGTGCGTACAGCGAAGCAAGTGCAACCGGATCACCTGCATCTCGTATGCTTTCAAAATTAACTCCCTTTACGGTGCGACCTTCTTTAATATCCAGACAAGGAATAATGCGCTTAGTTAACATACTTACTCAATTCAGTGAGTGATATTTTATTTTCATAGATAGCCTTACCGATAATGACACCATCAACTTGTAATTTTAATAAGGCATCGAGATCGTGTGTAGCACTAACACCACCACTGGCAGTAATACTCGCATCAGGAAATCTTTCTTGGATCTTCTGATATAAGGACAGGTTAGGTCCTGATAACATACCATCTGTGGCAATGTCTGTACAAGTTACAAACAAGCGCTTAGAGGGAAATAGTTGTAAAAAATCATAGATAGACAACATAGACTGTTCCTGCCAGCCATGTAAGGCAATTTTTTCATCGCGTACATCAGCACTGATAATTATTTTCTCAGGCCCGAATAAGTCCAACCACTCATTTACCAACTCTGGATTTTTAGCGGCAATGCTACCCAGGTTAACTTGCACAACGCCAATATCTAAAAGTCGTTGGATGTCCTCCTGTGTTTTTATACCCCCACCTACATCAATTTGTAGTTTGGTTTCTTTTACCAGTTTTTCAATGGTGGAAAAATTTTGAATGCTACCGGCTTTGGCACCATCGAGATCCACTACATGCAGGTATTGAATACCGGCAGACTCAAACTCACGCGCCACTTCAAGGGGATTATTATTATAAACTTTTTTCTGGTCGTAATCACCTTGCGTTAGTCGCACGCATTGACCATTAATAATATCGATCGCTGGAATAATTTTCATGGTTGTATGGTTAAAAATGAGCGCAATACATCTTCGCCAGCACTTGAAGACTTTTCAGGATGAAATTGTACCGCATAAAAATTATCTTTTTGTAAAGCAGCACTAAAAGGCTGTATATAGTCGCTGATGGCTGCCGTGTGTTGGTTTACCGGAACATAGTAGCTATGAACAAAGTACATATACGTTTCGTCCAGCGAGGCATTAATCCAGGAATTACTGAGTGCTATTGAGTTCCAGCCCATGTGCGGAACCTTCTCAGCATTTTTAGGAATAAATTGCTTCACGGTCTCATCGAAGATATTTAAACACTTGGTATCATTCTCCTCCGAATAAGCACACATGAGTTGCATACCCAGACAAACACCTAATACAGGTTGCTTCAGATCTTTGATCAGTAGATCCAGTTTATGTGTCTGCAGATAGTCCATGGTAGACCGCGCTTCCCCGACTCCAGGGAAAATTACCTTATCAGCTTTTTTAATTTCCTCCTGACTGTCAGTAATGCTATAGTCAATACCAAGTCTTTCCATAGCAAAAGCCATGGAGCGTATATTGCCAGCGTTGTATTTTATAATAGCGATTTTCATACTTAAAATTTTAGATTTAAGATTTGCGATTTAAGAATTCGTCCGTTGCTCATTGTCAATCGTCATTCGTAAATCGTAATTCGTAAATCTTAACTTGTTCTTCGTTCTTTAAATAATCCCCTTCGTAGTCGGTAACTCATTCCCTTCTCTTTTCAACGCCATTTTAATCGACTTAGCGAAGACTTTAAAGATGGCTTCTATTTTATGGTGTTCGTTAGTGCCTTCGGCTTTTATATTCAGATTACATTTTGCAGTATCAGAGAAGGATTTAAAAAAATGAAAGAACATTTCAGTTGGCATTTCGCCTATTTTCTCCCGTTTAAATTCTGCTTCCCATACCAACCAGGGTCTGCCACCAAAATCGATCGCGGCTTGCGCCAGACAATCATCCATAGGCAAACAATAGCCATATCGTTCTATGCCGCGCTTATCACCTAAAGCCTTAGCGAAGGCTTCACCGAGGGCGAGTGCCGTATCTTCTATGGTGTGGTGCTCATCAATATGCAAATCTCCTTTTACATCAACTGCTAAGTCAATATTGCCGTGTTTGGCTAATTGATCTAACATGTGATCGAAAAAGCCTAAGCCTGTTTTGTTGTTGGCAATACCAGCACCATCCAGGTTTAAGTAAATTTTAATGTCGGTTTCTTTTGTTTGGCGAATGTGTTCGGCTTTGCGTTTTGGTTTAGTCAGGAAAGTTGCAATCTCCGACCATGAGGTAGTGATGAGCGTACAATATTCTTCTAAAGCTTTTTCTTTAATCTTTTCAAGTAAAGAACCATCGTTGATGAGTATACCCTTACAACCAAGATTTTTAGCCAGTTCAATGTCAGTGATGCGATCACCAATAACGAAGGAAGCCTTGAGATCGTACTCCTTTGAGAAATACTGAGTCAGCATGGCTGTGCCGGGCTTTCGTGTTGCTTTATTTTCATGTTGGAAACTACTGTCAACATGAATGGCAGAAAAATGAATGTTCTCATTGGCAAAAGCCTTCAACATCTTATTTTGTGCAGGCCAGAAAGTGTCTTCCGGGAAACTATTAGTTCCCAGGCCATCCTGATTGGTGACCATTACCAGTTCAAAAGCATTTGCGGCCACCACTTGTGCCATACCAGTGAAAACCCCTGGATAAAACTCCAGTTTCTCCAGACTATCAATTTGCTGATCAGGTGGTTCAATAATCAAGGTTCCATCTCTGTCAATGAATAATACCTTTTTCATATGCTTTTTAATATATTGATCAACTTCTTATTTTCTGTGGGTGTACCAATGGTAATGCGTAATGAACTTTCGCATAGCACTACCGTTGACCTATCCCTTACGATAATGCCTTTTTTCATCAGTTTTTGATAAATAGCCGGGGCATTATCCATGGCAACTAACACAAAGTTAGCATCTGACGGATATACCTTGTTTACAAAGGGTAATTGCTTGAGTGCATCGATCAGTTCAGCTCGTTCTGATAGTATTTCAGTAACTGCTTTATTCTTTTTTTCAACGTGCAATAATGATGCTACCGCTAGTTCCTGTGTTTTGATATTTACATTATATGGATACTTCACTTTATTCAGCAAAGTAATAATGGCTTCCGATGCAAAACACATACCCAGACGAAGTCCTGCCAGACCCCATGCTTTGGAGAAGGTCTGTAGAATAACAAGGTTAGGATAATTTTTTAGTTCTTTGATTAAGCTCATATCTCCTGCAAAATCGATATAGGCTTCATCCACTACAACCAAGCCAGCGAATTTATTTAATATCAAAAATATATCTTTAATCTTTAATAGGTTCCCGGTAGGATTATTAGGTGAACATAGAAAAATGATTTTAGTAGTTGGATTGATGGCTTTTAAGATTCCTTCTGTGTCAAGTTGATAATCTTTTGTCAACAACACATTTTGAATCTTCACTGCATTAATATTGGCGCAAACCCTATACATGCCATAAGTAGGTTCTGTGATCATCATGCTATCTTGATTCGGTTCGCAAAAAACACGGATCAATAAGTCAATTGCTTCATCACTGCCATTGCCTAAAAAGATTTGCTCAGCTTTTACTCCTTTTTGTTGGGCGAGCAGTTCCTTTACTTTCCATTGTAAGGGATCCGGGTAACGGTTATATCCAGAGGGGTATGGATTTTCATTGGCATCCAGGTATACTTCAGCCTCACCCTTAAACTCATCACGGGCAGAGGAGTAAGGTTTTAAAGCCATAATATTTTTGCGAACCAGTTTGTTTAATTCAAAATTCTGCATGACAAGGTTTTAATTACTGGTTAATAATTTTTCAAGGCGCACACTCACAGCTCTTTTGTGTGCTACTAGTTGCTCTGCCTCTGCCATGTATTCAATAGTAGGCCCAATATTTTTGATGCCCTCCTTGCTGATACGCTGATAAGTAATATTTTTCACAAAACTATCAAGGGATACTCCGGCATATGCTTTCGCATAGGCACTCGTTGGCAATGTGTGGTTGGTACCTGATGCATAGTCACCCGCGGCTTCAGGAGTATAGTTACCTAAAAAGATGGAACCTGCATTGGTAATTTGTGTAGCTACTTCTTCATCATTTTTTAAATTAATGATTAAGTGTTCGGGCGCATACTCATTTACAAAATCAATGGCATCAGCTAAAGCATCAAACTGAACTACCCTGCTGTTTTCCAATGCCTGTTCTGCAATGGTTTTTCTTGGTAATAATGCCAGTTGTTTTTCTACTTCTTCCTGAATGTCTTTTAGTTTATTCTTATCCAAAAGCACCAACATAACCTGACTATCAGTACCATGTTCCGCCTGTGACAATAAATCCGCAGCAACAAAGGAAGCTTCTGCGCTTTCATCCGCCATCACCAATACTTCTGAGGGGCCTGCGGGCATGTCTATGGCCGTACCTTGCTGGTTGACTAATTGCTTGGCCATGGTCACATACTGATTACCGGGTCCGAAAATTTTGTAAACCTTCGATACACTTTCAGTACCATAAGCCAGTGCAGCAATGGCTTGTGCACCGCCTACTTTCACAATTTTGGTAACACCAACTAAGCTGGCCGCAAATAGAATGGCCGGATTTACTTTTCCATTCTTATCTGGTGGAGTGCAAAGCATTACCTCTTTGCAGCCGGCCAACTTTGCCGGAGTGCCCAGCATTAAAACGGTTGAGAACAAGGGAGCTGTTCCACCAGGAATGTAAATACCAACCTTATCGATAGCCACTGCCTTTCTCCAGCAGTTAACTCCGGGCATGGTTTCAATAATACTTTCCGTTTTTATTTGCGAAGCATGAAATACTTCAATGTTGCGTTGTGCTGTAATAATGGCTTGCTTCAGCTCAACACTCAGTATTTCTGAAGCAGCTGCTATTTCGGATTCACTAACCAATAAACTATCCAATTGAACACCATCCAACTGCGAGGTTAGTTCCTTTAATGCAGCATCGCCACCAAGCTTTACACGGTTTAAAATATTTTTCACTGTACTTTCCAGAAAGTCAAGCTCTAGTGCAGGTCTTGCTGTTAAATCTGTCCAGGTACTTTTATCAGGATTATTAAAAATTTTCATCTTGAATATTTTTAGACTAAGCAATCATTTTCTCTATAGGAATAACAAGAATCCCCTGTGCCCCAAAAGATTTCAATAGATCAATCTTTTCCCAAAAGTCATTCTCGTCCACCACAGAATGTAATGATGACCACCCTTCGCGTTTTAAAGGCAAAATTGTTGGGCTGTTCATACCTGGGATCACAGAAGTGATTTTGTCAATAGCATCGTTGGGGCAATTCAGCAATATGTATTTGTTGTTCTTGGCTTTTTGAACAGACTCAATTCTGAACAAGAGTTTGTTAAGTATGTTCTTTTTCTCATTGCTTAATTGCGGACTGGCAATCATAACAGCTTCTGAATACAGCACTGTTTCTACTTCCTTAAGGCCGTTGCTCAGTAAAGTACTCCCAGTGCTTACAATGTCACAAATAGCATCTGCCAGACCAATGCCTGGGGCAATTTCAACGGAACCGCTGATCTCGTGTATGCCAGCTTTTATATTATTTTTCTCTAAAAACTGCTGAACAATAGCAGGGTAGGAGGTGGCAATATTTTTCCCTTGAAACCATTGAAGGCCTGTATAATTTTCAGCTCGTGGTATAGCCAGGCATAACCTGCACTTAGCAAAATCCAGTTTTTTTACGAGTTGATTTCTCTTTTGCTTTTCAACAAATACGTTTTCACCAACAATGCCAATATCGGCTACGTTGTCTTCTACATATTGAGGAATATCATCATCGCGCAGGAAGAGTACTTCAACCGGGAAATTGCGTGCTTGTGTTTTCAGTTGATCGCGTCCATTGCTGATGGAAAGGCCGCTTTCTTTTAAAAGTGCCAGTGAACCCTCCTGTAAACGACCCGATTTTTGGATAGCGATTCTTAGTAACGTATTGCTCATGTTTATCGATTTATCTTTTTCAATGTTGATGAAAACAAAAAAGGCTTGCCACATCGTGACAAGCCTTTTAATTGGTTTTATAGTTCAATCAAAACATAGCGCAGCCACGATCCGCATGGTTAACATGATGATGGTGGTGAAGGTTTATGTTTTGTGTGTTTTTCATGATTTGATGGTGCGAATAAAGGTAAGGATTGTCAGAAATCAAAATTTCTCTGTCAGATGGTTGTTTTTTTGTTTGAACCGCTATTTAAAAACTGAATATGGCTTCCCCTTGCAGGGCGAGGTAATGCATTGACATACAAAGTGATGCATATCCGATTGAAAAAAGAATTACAAGAAGAGCTTTTCTATTCATGCTTTTTGGGATCAGGTAAGCAAACAGGGGTATGAGTTGTAAAGCATGTAGTGTAAAGAAGTGTGCTATGCGCAGATCACCAGCTTGTGTGCTCCAGTTGGTGAAAGGTATACCCGGTCCCCCATCTATACCGCCAATGGTATGTCCCATATTGGCGATCATCAAACCTCCGGATATGCTACCAACTAAAAACAGGAGCAGACCAGCGCGCCAGGCAAGTAGTTGATAGCCTTGAATAATAACTTGACTTTTAATCAGGAATAATATTAATGTAAAAGCATTGATGACGGTGTTGATACCTATAAATACGCCCATCATGCCGAAGAGCAAGCCGTTAAGTGAACTGGATATATTATAGTGAGAAATCTCGCCTCGTGCTGCTTGGAGTATAATGATGCTATTTTCGACCAGCATCGTTACAATAATAAACCAGCTAATGCCAGCGGCAATTTTTTGATTTCTTACATAAAACAACAACCATGCGAAACTCCAAGTGTAAATACCAACACTTAGGCAGAACTTGATAGGCTTAACCCAGGCATTGATGCCAGTGATTAAAGTGGTATCGATAAAGTATAGTGCCAGACAAACTGCAAAAGCAATAAAGTTCAGCCAGCCAAAATAGTACAGCAGCCTGTTTCGATTTTTAAGGTTGTCAAGAAACTCAGAAATTTTCATGCAATACTTTTTTGGTCTTTATTGTTCTTACAATGAAATACAGTAGTAAACCCACCGGGCCTAGCATGAAAGTGAAAAACAAACAAGGGATTAGGAGTAAGTGAGCAATATTATGTTTTTGACCATTCGTCAATATCCAGCTGCCCACAAATAAATCGAAAGCTAAATAATGTACCCAGCCCACCACCAGGGCATAGTCGTTGGCAAATAATGATTTGATGCCCTGTAAGGAACTAAAGTCACCAAAAGAAATACCACCCATTGCTATGATGATGCCTACATAAACAAAGGCAAAGAGTAAGGTAATAATGCCATAGAGCACAGCATAACGCGTAACTTTCCAACGAGGGGCAACCAGTAAAAGAATCCAGCCCAGTGGCGCCAATGAGTTACAGAGTGAGAAGAGTAATTCAGGGGTCATGTCTTTTTTTAATCAAGTTAAACATTAATTGAAATACTCCCTGATATTAAAAGATTGATAGAAGTAAAAAGCCTGACCAAGATATAAGGACAGGCTTTCTTTATGATTACATATTGTGTTTAAAATAAGCGCATTAATCAATCTTTTTTGCCATACCTTTTTGACCGAACTATTTCGACTTCTTTTGTAATTTCGTCTAAAGAAATACCCTTTCCCTTAGTCCGTAGTCTGTTTAGTAAGGAATCAAAGGATTTAATGGGATCTTTGTCTCTAATGTTTATGAGATTTAGTTCTGCTAACTCTTTTAAGATTCTCTTTGCTTTGGGGTTGACAATATCTATTCTCAAAGTCTCCATAACTCAAATATACAATTCATTGTTCTTTTTTCAGATGCTAAATTGGTCGTTTTGGAGCTCTTTTACATATTTTGATTAATCTTTCTCTATATTCTAAGCTTCCGTTTCTACTTTCAGCTTACGAGCCACCCACAAAGAAATTAAACTGAAGAACACCGCTATTAAACCCACATATTCGTAATTAACCAAGGCCTTTGCATCAGTTGAGAAGATGGAAGGCTTTTCTGTTACAATGACTCCGGCAATAAAAGCAGCAAAGCCTGAAGTAAGTTGCTGGATAGAGGAACGAATGCTCATATAGCTTCCTCTGTTTTCAGGTTTGATAATAGCAGTCTCCATAGTAGTACTAGGTACCATACGGCCATTGGCAAAAACAAAGAACACCGCTGCCACAACCAAGGCTGCCCATAGGGGCCAGGTTGGCATATTGGTAATCGCTACGATAGGTATGATAACCAATGATCCAAAAATGGTAAAGATTTTTAAACGACCATGTTTATCGGCCATCTTCCCAACCCAGGGCGAGAAGAAAATGGTACTGGCACCACCGACCAAATAGATATACATCAGTTCACCTTCACTAAAACCAACATTACCTACCATATAGGGAGAAATAAAGGGGACTATGGTAAAATGTCCGAGCATTAATACAGCTGAGAATGTCAATCCCAGTCGTGCATTTTTATTACCAAAAATCGCAGTCAGCACTTCCCATGGATTCTTATGATTGCCGTCCGCTGCAATATGCCCACGCATAACAGGAATGAAGAATACAACAAGCACACAAATTATGGCAGAGAAGATACCCAGAAATAAAAAGGGTGCATGCCAGGTAAACTCGCTGGCTAGAAACAGCCCAAAAGGAACACCAAATACTGAGGCAATAGAAAAGGAAGCCATTACAATGCCTATACCCTTAGCTCTTCTTTCAAGTGGAACTGCATCGCTTACCATGGCTAAGATAAGTGCGCCTAAAACACCGCCAAAAGCACCGGCCATTGAACGAGTGATTAATAATATAGCATAGGTAGGCGCAAAAGCACAAGCGATTGTGCCCACCGTAAAACCGATGTACATAAACAACAAAGTATTTTTACGATCGAAGCGATCGATAGCAAAGGCGGCTATAAAGCCGGTAATACCTGCAGTAATGGTGTAAGATGAAACCAATAAGGCAAATTGTTGTGGACTAATGTCGAAGATGCGCATGAGTTGTGGCCCCAGTGGCATCATGATCATAAAGTCCATGATATGGGTAAACATGATTGCCGCCAGAATGAACAGCAGAATTCTTTCGTTTTTCATGAAGGGAGAATGGTATAAAGAGGCTTAAACACAATGCGTCCCAAAAAGGTTGACCAAGAAGGAAAAAACTTATTGTTTTTTTCCGATATAAATAATTTCCCCTTTCACCAAGCCAAAACGTTGGCGTTCTTCTTCACTTAATTCATTTACAAAATTTTCTTCAACAGCCTGCAGACCGGCTTGTCTGATGCGTAGTGAATAGTCGTGGCCGTATTTTCGAACGTGATCATCCTGGCCGAAAACTTTTTCTCTTTCTCTCTTATCGGTAATGCTATTGTCTTCAAACGTTTGTTCTTGCACCGGGTTGAAAAAGGGCACTTGTAAAATGGCAAAACCTCCTGGCTTTAGCACCCTGCATATTTCTCGCATGGCTTGAATGTCATCGCGCACATGCTCAAGCACGTGGTTGCATAGCACTACATCAAAACGATTGTCTTCAAAAGGTATTTGATGAATATCCATCTTCACTTTAGCCAAAGGCGATTCAATGTCAGCGGTGATGTAACCACCTCCATGTATTTTTTCAAATCGCGGAATAAAACACGCCTCTGGTGCTATGTGTAAAACAGCCTGTGCCTTATTGAAAAAGCTTGTTTTCGCTTGTAGATAACGGTAGATGAGTCTGTGGCGCTCTAAAGACAAACAATTTGGACAAAGGGCATTTGGTCTTGTATTAATACGCCCGTAAGGCAAAAAAATCCTGTATTGATGATCGCAAACCGGACAGCTGACCTTGGTACCCCTGTAAAATAGCGCTCCGGTTATTTTTAAACCAGCTCCTCCCACGAGTTGAAGGTACTTGCGAGGTACAAAACGGATCAGAAAAGCGATAATTTTCTTCATAAAAGCCGCAAGATAATACGGATGGTCAATAGTCCATAGTCAATGGTTAATTGTCAATAGACAATTTGCCATGGACCCAAACCTTAGAATAAATAATATTTTCGACACTCTTAAAACTTTTTACACAACAGTTCCATCTTTATAGCGTAATCGATTAGAAGCGTTTAAACCTTTAAAACAACTGAATTTGTGGCCGAAACTTTACTGGACATTGCCATGATGCACTCCGACTCCCTTCTTTTGCGCGCACGGCAAGGGGATAAGAATGCCCAGGGAAAGCTGGTGCAGCTTTGGTACAAACGTATCTATAATTTCGCTTTTAAGTTTTTTCAGGACCACGACCTGGCCATGGAAGTGGCACAAAAGACCTTCATTTCCATGTGCAGAAACCTGGAGGGTTTACAGGATACCGGCAGGTTTAAGTCATGGTTGTATACTATAGCGGTCAACTATTGCCGGGAGGAACTAAGAAAGAAAAAATCGAACAGATCTGTTCCTTTCGAATTTGTGGTGAATCCTGAGGCAGAGAATTCTCCACGTTGGGAGGGCAGTGCCATACGACATGAAAATCCGGAGCGCCAGTTTCAGCAGGCTGAATTGTCGGAAATACTGCAGCAGGCCTTGATGACACTTAGTGAAGAACAACGGGAAGTGGTGATCATGAAGGAATTTGAAGGATTGAAGTTCAGGGAAATAGCAGAAGTGTTAAATATTTCTGAGAACACGGTTAAGTCAAGGATGTATTACGGACTTGATGGATTGAAAAAGATTTTAGAACAACGCAACATAACTAAAGACACAGTGCATTATGAGCTATAAACCGAACGAAGCAGCATGGATAGCTTACCTGTATGGTGAGATGGAGGGTGAAGAACGCGAGCGCATGGAGCTTTATTTAGCAGAGAACGCAAATGCCCGACTTGAATTGGAAAATATGAGGGCTTTGCAAAAGATGTTGCGCACAGTCGAAGATAAAGAAGTGATTGCACCGCCTATTGTGATGGATAATCACAAGACCAGAAGCCTTTGGGATTTTCCATACGCGAAAACAATTATCAGTATCGCAGCTTCACTCTTACTAATTATGGTGGTGGGCAGATTAACAGGCACCTCCATTGCAAGTGATGAGACAGGAATACACATTAGCTTCGGAACAAAAACAATTGAAAAGCCGGCAAGTGATATGCCAATGCTTACACAAGCTGAAGTACAAGAGATGATCAACGCATCGCTTTCCGAAAATAACAATACCTGGCAACAAAGCCTGACAGAGAACCGACTTAAGATTGATGAGTCTATTCGGAAAAACCTGGCGGCCAATACCCGTAACAGTGAAAGGGTAGACGCCTTGATTCAGCAAGTAGCGAGTGCTTCTAAAGATCAGATTGCATCCTACGTTGCCAGTTTACAAACAGAGAACATGAGAATGATGCAGGATTATATGAAGTTAACGTCTAATGAGCAAAAGGACTACATGGAAAACTTGCTGGTAGATTTCTCTAAATACCTGCAACAACAAAGAAATGATGACCTGCGCTTATTGCAAACAAAAATTACAGATGTAGAACAAAACAATAACCTCTTTAAAGCAGAAACAGAACAAATTTTAACCAGTTTAATCAGTAACTCAGGTACTAGTTTTCAGAAAGCCGGAATCAGGAATTAGTACGTAAATAATAGGTTTTAATCAATAAGAATTCTAATAAAAGAAGATATGAAAAAGATGATGTTGAGTGTGGTGTGTCTGGTGGTGATGAGCACCCTTGCTTTGGCGCAGACAGATGAAAGAATGGATCGCGATATAAAAGTCGCTGAGGGTGTGTTAAGCTCGCTTATTAAGCAACAGTTTGAAAAAGATGCATGGTTTCCAATTTCAGTGGAAGGTAGTTATAGAAGTGGCTATGGTGTTACTTTTTCAGTGCCTAATTTCTCGAACTTCCCCATTAGGTATATGGTTACGCCACGCGCCCCAATGGCACCAAGGGTACATGTGCAGGGTGGACAAGGTTTGGGCTATACTTACTCCATCGAAACTGATGAGGAAGGTGAAGTAGTAACCGAAGAATTACGCGGGAGAGCAGCAGAGAAAATGGAAGAGGCAGAGGAGCGTATGGCTGAGGCTGAGGAAAGCAGAGCTGAGGCCGAGGATGCCATGCGCGAATCAATTCTTGAAACGCAACGTAGTCTCAATGGCCTTACCGTGATGCGATCTGGCGTAAGCGAAAAAGATAGGCAGGAACTGAATAAAATGCTTGTCGAAGCTGCCAAAATTTTCCTTGCTGATTATAGCTCAATAATTAGCCAGTTAAAACCAGAGGAACGCATTATCATTACCAACCGTGCCAATGAAGGTGGAAATCGCTACTGGCGCTTTATGGGTGACGAAAAACGTTTCTTTTTATCAATAGAAGCGAGTGCTGCCGATATTAAGCAATACCAGAGCAGCAAGTTGACCAAAGAACAATTTGTTGCTAAAGTAAAGGTGGTAGAAAGCGAAGTACTAAATGAACGTATCCAAGACCTGGAACTGCTGACCACCATCATCGACAGGTTGTATCAGCCCGATTTGTCTAAAACTTATTTTACTGAACAAAATACTTATTACGAACGTCTTAAAGATTTTGGTGCAATCTTCCACATGCAGGTGTTTTCTTCTAACCAAATGGAGCGTGGCTACTTTACCATGCCAACGCAAGGTTCACAGAAGGTAACAGAAGAAGAACGCAATAAGAAAGTAAAGGAGTTGTATCCAATATTTGAAAATGAACTAAAAGAAAATATTTTGGAATATGGCCGAACAGTTAAAAGTTTAAAGCCTGAGGAATCATTAGTATTTAATGTTCGGCTGACCAAGTGTAAAGAATGTGGTATTCCTTCAACGATAGAAATTTCAACAAAAGCTTCTGTCTTGGCTGATTACTTGAGTGGTAAGTTAGATAAGAACGCAGCTCTTGCTAAAATGGAAGTAAAGAAAGGTCCGAATCAGTAGCTTTTACGTATCCGATCAAATAAAAAGCGAGGTGTCAAGAGACACCTCGCTTTTTTTGTGAGGTTTCAGCCATTCATATAATTCTGCAGCATCTTAACTTCTCTAAATCCCGAAAATAAAGCAGCTCCTCACTGGATAGTAAATAAGACCTATCTTACTGGTCTATTCAAAACTAATCTCTATGAAGAAACTTATACAATGTGCAATGGGCATTTTGCTAATCCTGTGTGGACTAACAGCTTTTGCCCAGAAACTGGACATGGAAAAACTCAAGGGCTTAAAACCCCGAGCCATTGGTCCTGCGGGCATGAGTGGTCGTATTACTGCTATTGATGCAGTGATTAGTAACCCTGATATTATTTATGCTGGCGCTGCATCAGGTGGTGTATGGCGCTCAACCAGTGGTGGCGTTACCTGGGAACCACTCTTTGATTCAGAGTCAACCTTATCGGTTGGTGCTATTGCCATACAGCAGGATAACCCTTCGGTAGTTTGGGTTGGTACAGGCGAAGGCAACCCCCGCAATAGTTTAAATGGCGGTGATGGTTTATATAAAACCTTAGATGGTGGAAAAACCTGGAAAAAAATAGGTCTTGAAAAAACCAGACATATTCATAGAATTATCATTGATCCTAAAAATCCAAATACTGTTTATGTAGGCGCTATTGGTTCGCCCTGGGGCGAACATCCTGAACGCGGTGTTTATAAAACAACCGATGGAGGCCTAACCTGGGAACGTGTGTTATTTGTTGACAACAAAACAGGATGTGGCGAACTGGTAATGGATCCCACCAATCCAAACAAACTATTTGCTAATATGTGGGAACACCGCAGAATGCCATGGACTTTCAACTCTGGTGGTCCAGGTTCTGGCTTATACGTTACCTACGATGGTGGAAAGAACTGGAAAAAATTAAGTAAGAAAGAAGGATTGCCTGAAGGTGATCTAGGCAGAATGGGTTTAGCCATTGCACGCAATAAACCCAACGTGGTATATGCATTGATTGAAGCAAAGAAAAATGCCTTGTATCGCTCTGAAGACGGTGGTGAAAAATGGACAATGGTAAATGATAAAGGTGAAATAGGTGACAGACCTTTCTACTATTTTGAAATTTATGTTGATCCAAAAAATGAAAACAGATTGTATACTATTTTCTCTCGTGTTAACGTGAGTGAAGATGGTGGTAAATCATTTAAGGAGTTATTGCCTTACTACGGTGTTCACCCCGATCACCATGCCTGGTGGATTAATCCCGAAAATCCGAACATGATTATCGATGGCAATGATGGTGGTTTAAACATATCACGCGATATGGGTAAGACGTGGGTGTTTGCCGATAATATTCCTGTGGGTCAATTCTATCACATCAATGTAGACATGGCGCACCCTTACAATGTATATGGTGGTATGCAAGACAATGGTTCATGGGTAGGCCCAGCTTACGTATGGAGAAATGGGGGTATCAGAAACTCATATTGGCAAGAAGTACTTTTCGGTGATGGTTTCGATGCCGCTCCGGATCCTGACGATAACCGCTACGGTTACGCCATGTCGCAGGGTGGTAATTTAGCTCGCTTCGATTTACAAACAGGTTTTGCTAAAAACTTAAGACCGACACATCCAAACCCGGATATGAAGCTCCGCTATAACTGGAACTCTGCGCTGGCACAAGATCCGTTTAGCAACGCCACCATTTATTATGGAAGTCAGTTCGTTCATAAATCAACCAACAAGGGCGATACCTGGGAAATCATCTCTCCGGATTTAACAACGGATGACAAATCAAAACAAAAGCAACACGAAAGTGGTGGTATGACCATGGACGCTACAGGTGCTGAAAATCATTGTACTATTCTGACAATTGCCCCAAGCAAAGTAAAACAAGGCGTACTATGGGTGGGTACTGATGATGGTCAGGTGCAGGTAACACAAGATGGTGGTAAGACCTGGACAAACACTACAGCAAAAATTGTTGGCATGCCCAAAAATGCCTGGGTAGCACAAATACAAGCGTCATCTTACAATGCAGGTGAAGCCTTTGTAGTTGTAAACAACTACCGCATGTTTGACTACAAGCCCTATCTATTCCACACAAAAGATTTTGGAGCTACGTGGACAAGCATTGTAAATGGTGCTCAAGTAGGAGAGAGCAATTATACATTATCAGTAGTGCAAGATCCGGTAGAACCCAAGCTTATGTTCTTAGGAACAGAAAATGGTTTATTTGTAAGTATCGATGGCGCAAAGAACTGGACCAAGTGGACCAACGGCTACCCTGCTGGTGTTCCAACTATCGATATGGTTATTCACCCACGCGAACACGATTTAGTGATTGGTACTTTCGGTCGTGCCATCTATGTGTTTGATGATATTCGACCTTTACGTGAAATGGCTAAATCTACTAGCGTAATGACCAAGACTGCTCACCTCTTTACACCACCAGATGCTTATCTTGTTTCTATTCAGCAGCCTTCTGGTCCACGCTTTGATGCAAACGCAGTGTATAATGGTGATAACCGTGAGCCAGGTGCTATGATTACCTATTTGGTAAACAAACCTGCAGCCGTAGAACCCAGCAAACCTGCTGAAGATACTAAAGCGAAAAAAGGAAAAGAGGAAGTAAAACCTGTTGCACCGGCTCCAACAAAATCTACTGTTAAGTATGACTCAGTAAAACTTGAAGTCTACAATGACAAAGGTGTATTGATTAACACACTTCGTCAGAAAGCACCCGAAGAAAATGGTGTTTACCGCATGAGCTGGATGATGAATGAAAAAGGAGAACGTCAGCCTGCTCGCGAACAACGCGGTGGAGGCGGAGGCGGTGGCTTCGGTGGTTTTGGAGGCACCAGTGTTTTGCCTGGTACATATAAACTTCGTTTGTTATTTGGTGATCAGAAAGATTCAACCATGATCACGGTTAAAGCCGATCCGCGCATGGATGTTGCACCATCAGTGTATGCAGATCGTTATAATATGTTGAAGGATTTGCAGAAACTCCGTAGTTCAGCAACTGCTGCAGCGGATCGTTTACGCGAATCAAAAGAAATCGTAGAGGAGTATGAGAAGAAGATGAAAGAGGCAAAACGCAACGACCTGAAAGAAGCCATGGATAAAACCAAAGCCATGAAGGATTCAATTGAGGCTGTTCTTGATTTCATGTTTGGTAAAGTAGACAAGCGTCAGGGTATTGTTCGTTCACCTGATCCTACACCTATTTCATATATACAAACAGCACAGGGTTACGTTGGTCGTTCTCGTGATCCCATCAGCGACACAGACAAACGCGTATACCAGCATGCCGTAGATAAAATGGCAACGCTGACCAAGCGTGTTAATGATTTCTACGAAACACAATGGAAACCATACCGCGCTATGATGGAAAAGGTAAACCTCTCACCTTTTAAAGACTACGAACCTATTAAATAGGTACTTACATTGTTTAAAGTAAGAGAGTCAGGTATTTTGCCTGACTCTTTTGTTTGATAAGAAGAATAACTAAATTGCAACATTGTTGCATTAAGATATGATAGAGGTTAAAGGTTTGACGTATACCTATAATGGTCAAAAAGCCATTTCTTTCCCGGATTTTACCATAAATCAGGGGGAACATTGTCTCTTACTGGGTTCATCCGGCTCTGGTAAAACCACATTATTACATGTATTGGGAGGCCTATTGCGCACTTATCGAGGATCAGTCATCACGATAGGGCAGGAGCTTTCTCAACTTTCAGAAAGTGCGCTCGATGCATTCCGTGGCAAGCACATGGGTTTCATCTTTCAGAAGAATCATTTGATTAATGCACTAAGTGTTGAGGATAACCTGAAACTGGCTCCTTATTTAGCGGGCACTCATATTGACGAAAAAAGAATAGGGGAAGTATTAACGCGCTTAGGTATCCAATCGAAGCGTAATGCGAAAGTTACAGAGATCAGTCAGGGGCAGGCACAACGGGTGGCTATTGCCAGGGCAGTGATGCACAAGCCGGCCATTATTCTGGCTGACGAACCAACTTCTGCTTTAGACGATACAAGTTGTGAACAGGTGATTCAACTATTAATGGAAGTGGCCAAGGAAAATAAAGCCTCTTTGATTGTGGCCACACATGATCAGCGAATTAAAAGCTACATCAACAAACAAGTTATTTTAACACCTCAATAATAGTACTATATGTCAGTCATTAAACTAGTCTGGAATTACCTGCTGGCTAAACCACTCAACACCGTCTTAAATATCGTGTTGCTAGCGCTGGGTATAGCAGTAATTACACTCCTGTTACTCTTCAATAATCAATTGCAGGAGAACATTACCAGAAATGCACGTGGTATCGATTTGGTTGTGGGTGCTAAGGGCAGTCCGCTTCAGCTTATCCTCTGTAACATTTTCCATATAGATTTCCCAACAGGTAATATTAAATTGAATGAAGCAGAAAGAATTGCCAAGAACAGACTGATTAAACAAGCCATTCCGCTGGCCTTGGGTGATAGTTACAAAGGCTTTAGAATTGTAGGCACCAATCAGCAATACGCAGATTTATACGAAATGCAACTGCAGGAAGGAACGTGGTGGAAAAAAAACCTGGAGGTAACGATTGGCAGTAACGTAGCGGCTATTGGTAAATTAAAAATCGGTGATGCCTTCGCAAGTGCCCACGGCATGACAGAAGGAGGGCATGCTCATGACGCACATCAGTTTAAAGTAGTCAGCATCATGAAACCCTCTAACACGGTTATTGATAATCTGATTTTTACCAATGTGGAAAGCGTCTGGATTATGCATGAAGAACATGCTGAAGGTGAGGAAGCAGATCACCATCATGATGATGAAGAAGATCATCACCATGAAGTAACGGCCGACTTTAAACCATCGGTCTTAGTGCCCTCAGTTTCGGCCAATGATTCTACCCACGAAATAACGGCCATGCTACTGGAATACCGCTCGCCCATGGGAGCTGTGCAAATGCCTCGCATGGTTAATTCGCAAAGTTCATTGCAGGCAGCTTCGCCTGCTTTTGAAACGGCTCGTCTTTTCTCCATCTTAGGTGTTGGGGTGGACATCCTGATGGCCTTTGCCTATGTGCTCATTTTTATTTCAGCACTTAGCATATTTATAGCCTTGTACAATTCCTTAAAAGAAAGACGTTATGATCTGGCCATTATGCGTTCTATGGGTGCCAGCCGTTTAAAACTTGTTTTTACTATTTTATTGGAAGGCATGGTGCTAACTATACTGGGTAGTTTGTTTGGCCTGTTATTGGGGCATGGTGTTTTGGCTTTAATGACCAGTCTGGTAGAAGAAACACAAAAAGCCGGTGTAACAGCCCTTGTATTTTATACAGAAGAATGGATACTTTTGGCCGGAAGTTTGTTATTAGGTCTGCTGTGCGCGATTATCCCTGCTTTGCAGGCTTATAGAACGGATATATCGAAGGTATTGGCAGGAAATTGATGATAAGATTAGTGATTTGAAAAATTAGAAGGTGTTTATGAAGAAACTATTAGTTATTATTTTTTTGATTGTTGGGTTTGCAGCAAGCGCACAAACCAAGGACATGTGGAACGAATTTGCCAAGACCAAATTTGAACCTAAGTATTATGAAAAAATTGGTGAATATTTATTCTACCCCAACTTTACAGAAGAACTAAAAAAGCTGGTAGGTAAGGAAGTAACCATTGAAGGTTTCTATGTTCCTTTTGCACCTGAAGATGGTAATTACATTATCATTTCGAAGTATCCGATGAGTCAGTGTTTCTTTTGTGGAGGTGCAGGCCCCGAATCTATTGCTGAAGTTACCTTTATAAAAGGCTTGCCTAAGTTTGAAGTAGATGATCTAATTACTGTCAAGGGCAAATTGAAACTTAATGCAGAAGATATTGAACATGTTAATTTTATATTAACAGATGCGGTGGTCGTAAGTAAATAGTGTTAACAAGACACTGGCTGGTAACCGCGACAGGGGTTAACATTTTGATCAGCAGAAAAGTGAGGTGACTATACAATGGTCACCTTTTTTTATATGAGACAGTAGTCTTAAGTTACCGAGTCTTATTATCGCTGAACCTGAGTAAATGAATAATACTATTGATCAGGAATATTGATAAACAACATCAGTAAATCCTTCTTTGATATTGTAAGATGTCTTACCCGAGCACAGTGCTCAGCTGGTTTCCATTCTTTTCATTACTTTTGTTCCTCCTACTAAACCCCTTACTATGCTTAACAAACTGTTGTGCCTGGCAATGATTTTCATATCTATTGCCTCCTATTCACAAAAAACTGATTCTGATAAGGTTAAATTTTCTTATGTTGAATTCCCTAAGAAGCCCTTACCATTAAGTGTAAAAAAGTATAACCTGCTTGTATTGAACGGATCAGGCCAGATACTTCCCTCTCAGGATGCTATTGCCAATAAACTAAAGCTTGATGGTTTTACCCTGACTTCTCAAAATCCTGATGTGCTGCTGGTACTTGTAGTTGATAAAATAACCACCAGTTCAACTGTATTATCCGCTGTGGTAGGTAACAATGTGACTAACTACTTCTATACTGCCGATGTTACCATGAAGGCTTCCATTCGCTTTACTACACCTGACAGAAAGGAAGAGTTCTACTTTACGGATTCATTTGAACAACCATTATGGGCAAATGTTAAATCTCAATATTATCCTAATGAGTCTGCGGCTAAAGAGGAATTGAAAAAATATCCAATCACCAATTTATTAAAACAATGTATTGATAACTCTTTAGAAGTATTGAGCTATTATGTGGCAAGTAACTTTGGATACTCCCAAAAGAAGGAGGTATTACCAATCTATACGATTACAGGAAGTGATTATGACTACACTGACATCGCCAAAGCTAAAGATAATTATGTAAAAGCGATGGAGATATATACAACTCAGGGCCTTACTGATGAATCAAAAAAGTTACTGGAAGAGAGTGTTGCGATTTGGACCAAAAATATAGCTGAGTATAAGGCAGATGATAAAAAGGCCAGAATTTCATCAAAAAATATTCTGGAGTTATACATGAACATGACCATGGCTAACCTTTGGCTTCAGAATTTTAGCGAGTCGAAGAAATATCTGGACCTTGCAGCCGGGGAGAAAGGTTTGAATGGCGTAAAGAATGCTGTAAATGATATTTTAGTTGCCAGTGAAAAAGCGTATAACCTGAATCAACTTCGTTTACAGGATAAACTAACCATTGAAAAGAAAGAATCAGAACTTTATGTTGCTCCAGAATTTTTGATAACCACAAATCCATACAGAATTAAATATCTGGAATATTATAATGAGTACAATCCAGCTAACTTAGAGAAACGCAGAGTTTTTGAATATGATGTAAGTGGTCTTTTAAAGAAAGTGTATACTCAAAAGTATGACCGCTTAACCAAGACTTTTTCTGGCGAAACGGATGTTTATACCCTTAGTTATGACAATAAGGATAAAACCATGTCGATTTATAAAGATTATGGAAAGGTCCCAGAGTATTCTCAAACATTTAGTAATGGAAAAATGGTGACAAAAGCCGGAATGTTGCAATCAGTCCCCTTTAACTACACTTACTTTTATAACGCATCCGGGCAGCTTAGGAAGTATACCAATAAAACATCAGGTACTATCAAACATACAAACCTGAGTTATGAGCAGAATCAATTGAAAAGTATTGTTCAATATAAAATTTCTGAGAAAGACTCAATTCCTGATGCTAAAATAAACTTTACATGGCAGGCTGATAAGTTGGCTACAGTTGATTTTTATTATAATGTAGCAGGAGCAAAAGAATTTTCACAAAAGGCTTATAGTAATAACTATGATTATGATATTCAGGGAAAGCTAATGAAAATTAAAGGCGGTGCACAGACGCATAACTATAAATATGATGCCGCAGGTAATATGATCGAACTAATTATTAGCAGCGATACAACCCCGACACATTATACCTATGTTTGGGAATCCGGATCTGGTAATGCCTCTTTATTTTTATTAGATGCAGACCGGCCTACAGAGAATCCGATTATTTATCCCCTCATTAAGTAGAAATCTGACCTGTCGCAATCAAAGCTTAACTTATTTGAGCTGTGACGGATAAATAAAATAATCATGAAGATTTTTTCTCTCAGAATAGATTAGAGAAAAAATCTTCTTGATTTTTATCAGGTTGTATTAAATTTTATTTCTTCTTGCTGATTATTGCAGGTCGCATAACAGAATTCAAAAAAATGTTTTAGCCTGCAATAGATGGTGATCTCTAATTTTTTAATGCAAAGGGTTTAATTTTATGCTTGCTCAACAGCATACTTAGAGGTTCAACTTGGTATTGAGATCTCTCCTGATCTGTGGCTAATGTTGTATCAATAGGAGCGAGCATCATTTCTCCACTTATGTCATCAAAGATAAGCTGAGTGCCATATTTCTGATAACCCTTAGAATAGAGTAAGTACCTGTCATAATTTAGTGCTACCATACGGGGGATATTTAAATCTCTTGCATTTGGAGTGTTAATCATGGCGTTTTGAGAAAGATGAAAAGCAAGAAGATAGTTTTCAGGACTAATACTTGTAATTTCTCCATTGCACATTTTAGCGGCTGTATGTTGAAGGATCAGTGATGCCCTGTATTTATCTTTGAAAGTTATTATTTTATTATCAGCAAGTAATTCGAATACTTTTTCTCTGTGAATCTTATCAAACCTTTCCAGATTAACTGTATCTGTTCTTTCATCTAGTGCTCTTATCTCAATATCTTTTAAGTAGATTTCTTTGAGAATTGGGTTGTCGGCAATTTGATTGGGTCCTGAATTGGTTTTTTCTTTGGAACAGTTAAACATAAAAAATATCATTAGAACGATGAGTAGTTTTTCGTGTTTCTTCATTTTTATTTTTTTTTAAAGAGTCATTATTGATTTGCGTGAATAGGATGTAAGTCATTTATTAATAAATGTTACATTGTATACTAAGTCTTCCTGTTGATACAGTCTAATCAGTCAGCAAAGAGAGAGTAATATTGTTGATTAAGCTTAATCCTTCTCATCTAACTCAAAGAGTTCTTCCACCGACTTTTCGAATACCTTTGCCATTTTTAGGGCTAAAACTGTGGAGGGAATGTATCGACCAGATTCTATAGTATTGATCGTTTGCCGAGATACACCGATGGCTTCTGCTAACTGCGCTTGCGTAATATTTTTTACGGCACGCTGAATGCGAATAGTATTTTTCATGCTTAATCGATTTCAGGTGTTTGTAAATGACGATACATCAGGAAATTAAACCTACCTATAAAAAATAGCAGAATGGTAAATAAGTTATAGACCATTACTTGAAAAAAAGCCTCACCATATACACATAAGAATGAAAGAATTAAGATGATATAGTTGACATATACCGCCCACATAAGGGACTCGGCCCGCATTTTGCCTACGAACTCATCTTCATGTTTTTCACGAGAAAATGCAGTAAGCAATAAGCCGATTATTAATCCTACCCCAAGTATTTCTTCGGTTAATTCGTCTTTTCCCCAGCCTCCAAAAACACCATATACTTCGAACGGTGTGTAAACATCAAAAGTGAATTGGAAATACAAATTGGCTATACCTAGCGCTAAGAAAACAGTTGAGATGACAAGTCCCGCATACTTGAATTTACGGGGTAGCAGAAGTTTAGTGTTCATAGATGTAAAGTTTATTTGACAATTATACGGTATATTGTCAAATAAAGTTTACATTTAATCAAACAAAGTTGACATATTGTTAAAAAGTGCCCTTTTCGTCTTTAAAACCACTTCCTTTTTTGAAAGCCTATTATAAATTGTCCATTGTCAATCGTCCATTGTCAATTGAGTTCTAATACTCCAACTCAAAAGCACTTTTATAAAAATCATGTGCCTGAACATACTCCAACCATTGTAAGTAAAAAGGAAGAGCACCGAGCGTTGCGCTATCGCCCACAACAAGTAATTTTTTGCGGGCACGGGTAAGCGCCACATTGGTTCTGCGTATATCGCTGAGAAAGCCAACCTCACCTCTATCATTAGAGCGTACAAAGCATATAGCTATCACGTCCCTCTCCTGTCCCTGAAAAGCATCAACTGTATTAATACTCACCAGGTGTTTGAGGTTAACTAGTTCTTCGGATTGCTCTGCAAGTTTAGCGAGGTATTCAACCTGGGCACTGTAGGGGGCAATAATACCCAGGGTAATTCTCTCTTCCAGCCAATGCGCTTCACCTATTTCTCTGATCAACCGTTCAATACTGCGCATGAGCAACTCTGCTTCTTCTTTATTAAAGCGACTCAGCGTTTCCATGTCCTGTTCTTCGTTATATCCGCAGCCGGCAGTGTCGATGAACAAAATAGGAGCTTCTCCATCTTTTAGTACATGGTGTTTCACGCTTTCATCAGCAAGCAATTCGCCTTTATAAAAATAATCGGATGAAAAACGCATGATAGCCTCATGCATTCTGTATTGTACTTGTAACATACTGGCCGTATCCGCTTGATGACGGATACACTTCTCCATCAGGGTTTCTGCCAAACCTGCTTTAGCGGCTTCAAACGATTTAATGGTAGGAGGAAGCTGTTGATGATCACCTGCGAAGATGATACGCTGTGCTTTTAAAAGCGGAATCCAACAGGCGGGTTCGAGTGATTGCGCAGCCTCATCAATAAAAACACTTTTAAACTTTTTACCACGCAATACATAATGAGAAGAACCCACTAGTGTGCAAGCAATCACATCACTTTTTTCGATCAGATTATTGGTAATGTAAAACTCCAATACATCGGCATCCGCTTTTAGCGCTTTTACCTCATTCAATAGTAGTTTGCGCTGCTCACGTTCTTCATAGCCAAACTTGCGTTTATACTTGAAGGCAAGTGTTTTAAGCTCTTCCATTTTCCTACGCATGCCACGCAAGTCTTTATAGTATTCGTGATTGGCAATTCTCGAATCAAGTGTTTTACTTAAAGTCTGTTCTGTTACTCGTGCGGGGTGACCAATCCTCAACACATTTAATCCTTGCTCGCTGAGCTTCTCTACTAATAGGTCGATAGCTGCATTACTGGGCGCACAAACCAGTACCTGCTTTTCTTCGGCTACTGTTTGTATGATGCCTTGCACTAGTGTGGTGGTTTTTCCTGTGCCCGGAGGACCGTGAATAATGCCCACGTCATTTGCACGCAATACTTTTTCGAGCGCTTTCTGCTGGCTTGCATTTAACCTTGCTAATGCGCTTGTTGTTGGTGAACCTACTGATGTTGTATTGGCAAAAGTTGCTTTCTGGTAGCCAAGCAAAATGTCTCTGAGTTCAACGATCCGCCCATCTTCTGCTTTCATTACCGTTTTTAAGGCAAACTCCATTTCCCGATAGCTGATCTCATCGAACATCACATCTACACCAAGCGATCCGTCTTCAATCCAGTCGGGGAGTTCGTCAACATTTAGGGTAATCACCATGTTGTTGTCGCGCACAAAGTTGATGACCCCACTGACATGGTCTTTCTGCGGTGTGTTGCTTGCATTGGAGAAAACGCTAACGGCTTTACCGGATTGAAAGGAATGCCTTTGTTCGAAATTATTGGTTCGTTGAACTTCAATAATCAGGCGCTCACCTGTACCTATGTAGGTCTTTTCTAGTTTAACGGGATACCAGCATACGCCATCTTTCTTCTTTTGTGTAATGGATTTTTGTAATACTTTTTGTTGATACTGCTCTAAGTCGGCTTGTCTTTCCTGCTTAATCAGTTCAAATGTTTTTTTTAAGTCGTCTATTGCGGCCATGATTACAGCATCGTTTGGCCAGAGGCCATTCAAATGCGTTGAAGATTAAACTAATTTTTGCTGTTTGATAATGTCTTTGATGTATTGCTTAAACTCGGGAGGAGAGGCGATTGTTATTTCATCGGCTAAACCCATCACAAAACGACCAATACCCTTAAAGTGTAAGACAGGGCCGTTGAATAAGTAGCTCTTGCCTTCCGATTCATTATCTTTTTCGATGTACTTAACAGAGAGCGGAAATTCTTCCCTGAGTAGCATACAGGCTTTTAAACTCAGGCGCATGCTCACCCATATTTGTTTGCGTCCGCTAAGTCCAAACATATCAGTAGCATTTTTTTGATGCAGTGCTTCAAACTTATAAGGTTTGTCCAGTACAACCACTTCGCCAATTCTCTCCAGTTTAAAGTATTTGCTCTGCTTGTCTTTAGTATCTAAAGCCAACACCGATTGAAAGCCTTCACCGAATTGAAATGGCTCTACCAGGCGGTCATTAATTTCCTGACTGTTAGCCGAGTGATAACTTTTAAGCAGTACTTGCTTCTTTCCTTCAATGGCTTCATTAATTGTTCTGAATAATTTGGCTACACGCATTTTAAGGAATTGTTCAGGAAGGTCGCGTGCTTCTGAGTGAAATGATAGTTTACGCAACATGGCTTCCTGCAAGGGATGGCCACTGGCTCCGCTTTGGAGCAGTTGACGCATCATGGTTACTTCCTCAAGGGAGAACCGGTCCTCCGGATTTTCACCCTCTTCGCGGTGTATGAAAAATTTGCCATGGAAATCCTGGTCAATCATGAAACCAAGCTCTTCTAGCAGCTTAAAATAGCGGTAAATGGTTCGGGCGTTGGCATCCAATTGTTGGGCCAGTTGGTTAACAGTGCGACCGCCACTTTTCAGGAGGCCAATCAGTTGAAAAACCCTTAAAATCTTCGCCTGGGGGATATCGGCTGTTTCTTTTGCTTTTGCCATAATGCCTACGATTTACATGTATTTTATGATTGACACAAGCTGTCAATGGTCTTTGTTTACTTCGTATCATCAATTAACACAAAAGGATATGAAAACGGCCACAACAAGCATCGCATCTGAGTTAGTAATCAAGCGTTTTTACAAAAATGTAGTGACTGGCTTTGGATACGAACCCAGTCGTGAGCATTTTTTTAATTATCCGGAGCAAAAACCACTTGCTGAGACTGAAATTCTGGAGTATATCGAGGCACATTATGCTGGTTTACCTGCTAGTCGTATTTACCTGGGTCAAGGATATTACATAGAAGAAGATTTTTACTTAGAGGCCTTGCGCGGCATGATTAAAAGTTTCGAAAAGCGCGAAGAATATGAGGTGTGTAATCGCATTGCACGACTCTTGTTTAAGAATCAAAGCCAGTTAAAGAAAGTAGCCTGAGGTAATTTCAAATTTGGAATTTAAAATTCTGTTAGTGCTCTTTGATAGCGCCAAGACTGAAATTATAAAAAATTTAGCCGGCAAGACTATTATCCGTCAGACCGCTGAAAACTGAAGTAAACAGCGGTCAGACGGATTGCCCAGCTACTTGATTTCAGATTTCAAATCTGGAATATGAAATTTGAAATTAACAACGTTGCCATAGCGTTGAAGGGATGTGTGCTGCAAAGCCACATCCATTTTTTATTGTAGTTTTGTGTATGCTGCTCGACCTTCACATCATCCGACAGAAAAGCCAAGAACTGCGTGAGGAGAATAAACGCTTCAAAGTTTTTCTGAAACCCATACCCACCCGTATGGTTGATACTTACGTGCAGGAATTAGAAAAAAAGATTGCTGCATCGATTGATTGTACTGCTTGTGGCAATTGTTGCAAAGTACTGGAACCACCTGTCGATGATGATGAAGTTCAACGGCTTGCTAAGTTGAAAAATATAAATGCTGATGAATTTGAAAAAGAATATGTTGGAAAGGAAGCCAATACAGCTATTCACTTTCTGAAATGCCAACCCTGTATTTTTTTGCAAAATAATTCTTGTACAATTTATCAGGACAGGCCTGCATCCTGCGCAGATTACCCGCACTTACATCAACCTAATATTAAATACAGGTGGAAAAGCCTTATGGACAATTATGCCATGTGCCCGATTGTCTACAATGTGGTGGAGGCTTTAAAAGAAAAAATGGATTTTAAGTGAACCAGAAGCATTCTAAGTTGATGTGCTAGTGTGCTGATGAGTTAATTCGTTGATTAATTTGATAATTTAAGAATTTGAAAATTAAAGATCGCGTCATTGCGAGGAACGAAGCGCTGAGTGTGTGCAGGGGTGAGGAAGCAATCTGTATTGATGTGCTGATTCGTTGATGAGTTAATTCGTTGATTGATTTGACAATTTGAAAATAAAGAGCACGTTGTTGACATCTCGATTTTAATGGGAGAGTAATGCAATGTCGTCTAGTTGAGCTCCTTAGTCATCCTCTCATTTGGAGAGGACAGGAGGTGAGCCTGTCTGCACGAAGCCGTTACGGTAAAGGCAGGGCTAATAAAAAAAAACTTTAATAAACGACATTGGCTAGCATGACGAGTCCTCTTATGTTGAGATGGACTCTGGTGCACACGCTTAAAGCAATTTCATCAGCCACTCGCCCAGAAAATAGCCTACAGCCGCTACACCAAAACCTACAACTAACATTTCCCAACCACTTTTCCACAAACCTTTTCCGGTAAAGAAACTACGTGCTGCACCGACAGCAAAGTGCGCCAACATGGCCAAAGCAAAAGATAGCCAGGCTGCAGTCATGTCGTCCAGAAAGAAGAAAGGCATGACAGGAATGATGGCACCAATAGCTGTTGCTAAACCTGTTATCCAGGCCTCTTTCAACGGACTGATTTCGGCAGCGCTGATGCCTAACTCTTCTTTAACTTTTTCTTCAAGCGCTCTTACAGGGTCAGACATTACTTCTTTCGCCATGCTCATAGCGCGGGAGGCTTCTATGCCCTTTGTTTCATAAATCGCAGCCAGTTCTTCTGTCTCCAATTCGGGCATCAGTCTGATTTCATCAGCTTCCATCCTGCGCTCTTTCTCATACACTTCCTTCTCACTTTTGGCTGCGAGATAACCGGAAGAACCCATCGATAAAGCATCAGCTAGGGTTCCTGCTAGACCACTTAATAAAATAATATGCGGTTGTGCACTCGCACCCACAATGCCTGCCAATAATCCAAAGTTGGCAGTTAGTCCATCATTAAATCCATAGACAACATTGCGTAATAAACCACCAGAAGAAGTACGGTGCCAGGGCTCCGTACTCGTATTGCTCATTTTACCAAGTTGCTCAGCATGCATGGCAGAATCTTTTGCCAGTTTTAAAGCAAGATTTTTTGTGCCTGCATCTTCTGTAGTCTTATAGAGATTGAGGTATGATTTTACTTCTGAGCTTTCTTCTTTCTTCAGCCAGTCGGAGAGGAGGGCAGGGCCAATCGTATCTGTAATTTTTGCCAAGGCTCTTGCTTTAAAAGAAGGCTTGCGGTCTTGCACGATAGTACCTTTTTCCTTCAACAATTTTTCCCAGGCCTGAGCATGTTTGTCTTCAATGGATGATAATTTGAGATAAGCACTCTTCTCTTTTTCATCTATTGTTTTGCCTGCCAATACCTGGTAGAGAAAAGCTGCGTCAACTTCTTCCTGCCAATATTCTTTCCAAACTTTAGTTCCTGATGCCATTTGCTGATAATTGGTACTAAACTACTAACAATCCTTAATTTTTAAACTGTTAATTCCTGTATTTACTTAGAATCCGTCTGACCGCTGTTTGTAGCGCAATAGAGCGGTCTGACGGATTGCTACACTAGTAAATCTGTATTTTCTCAAATGTGTGGATATAAAAGAGACTTAACAAAATTTTTAACAATTGAATAGCCCAATAGTTTGTGACTTTTATCACGATTATGAATTATAGGTTCAAACATGTTTCATTCAGTTGTTAACGCAATTGAGTTTACCGCGCGGTTCAATTAGTATTTACCTAAACCTTTTACTATATGGAACCGAAGAAAAATCCTGTGTACGATGTACATCATTATCGCCCCCTGATTTTCGGGGCAAGTTTGAGTGTCAGTTTACTTGTCGTAATCATAGTTTTCGAATGGAGTGTTCGTAAGATAGATAAAATGGTGCTTCCACAAGAGGCTTCATTGTTCACGACACCCTTGGTAGAACACATGATACACGAAGTAAAACCTGAAGAAGCTGTGAAACAAAAAGTGCAACAGGTAAACCCGGATAAAATTGTTGAAGTAAAAGAGGAGCCAGCCCTTGCGAAAGAAGAACCAGAGTTGCAGATAGAACCTATTACCAGCAATGCGCCACCTGTGGATATAGACATAGACCCCTTGCCTGCTGAGACTACTGAAGATGCTGTTTTTATTTTTGTAGAGACTATGCCAGAACCAGAGGGAGGTTTGGAGGGTTTCTACAAATTATTAAAAAAGAATATGAAGTATCCTTCAAGGGCACAACGCAATCATACAACAGGGCGCGTGTTTGTAGAATTTACCGTGGGTAAGGATGGAAGACTTACCAACATGAAAGTGATTAAAAGTGTTGGCGATGGTTGCGATGAAGAAGCACTCAGGGTAATGGCTATGTCAAAATGGAAGCCAGGCAAGCAGCGTGGTGTACCGGTTAATGTAAGAATGGTACAAGCGATTAATTTTCAGCTTCAATAGGCTAATATAATTCTAGAAATCTGTAAAAATAAGATAGACCTAAAGTTGTATATGGCAAGACGACTTTTGATTTAGTTGGCAAATGCCTTAGTACTTGGCCAAAAATAAATTATGTGATTTTAACATTAAGTTTTAATTCTGTGTTGATAAACTTTTCCGCAGCGTCAAGGTCTTTTAATATCTCAAACCTAACAGGGGGTTTATTAACAAGAAAAATCGATTTGAGTACCATTTCTGTCCAAAAAGAACATTCTATGAGGATAACAACGATTACACGCTCTTTAATTTTGGTCATATTTTCTTTTATCCAATTGCCAGCTGCAATGCGATGCTCGCTTGGAAGAAGTTTTGTATGTTTTGAGTTGATTATCCATACTGTGGAAGAGTGATCATTTAGAATCTTCGTCTGCATGGCTAATACATCATTTTTGTAGTCTGATATTGATACATCTACTTTATTAATCATTACCTGTACTACAGGAAGTTTTGATAGGTCATATTCAGCGTACTTCATTTTTTAGGCTCAAGTAAATCGAAATTTCTTTCTATATGTATTCAATTTAGGCCAATTTATATTGTATAGCGGTTGGATTTAAAATACTGAGTGATTTTTGCTAAATCTGCTTGCGATTCAGGTTCTCTTTTGTATTTCGATACTAAGAATAGACTAGATTTTAATATAAAATGTGCATTAATCTAAAAGTGGAATTATTTAATAGTATAATCTTTTAGACTTTTGATTTAATAATTCCTTGGCTTCTTTCCACGTTGGTAGTTTATCACCTTCGTATGTATAGGTACGGATTTCGTTGGCGAGTTGTGCACTTTGCTTCATGGCTGTTAAATGTGCACCGCTTCTTGCAAATGCTTTCATGTCTGTTTCACTCTTCCAGGCGCTCATGGTGAAATGATCGTAAGCAAAGCCTGTATTTTTTATAAGTAAAAACCCGGGTGCTTTTTTGCATTGTAGCGATATGTTCAGTCCATACCAACTTAACTTGAAAAAAAACCAGGCACTTTTTAATTTAATAGAAGTTAATGTAATGATCATATCATGGCAATTTGAATTCAGGATTATAAATAAGACCAATGCAATTTCCCCATGGATCTTTTACAGTGGCTACCATAATTTCCCCACCAACATTGTTTGGTTCTTCATGCGCTGTAGCACAAAGCTCAATAAAATGTTTGTAAGCTTCTGCAATATTCTCAACGCCCCAATAGGTAATAACGTTATCAGCTTTTGCCGTAGCACCTTCTTCAGGAAGTAAGCCCAACTCATAGCCGCTAATATTATAACCTACATAAAATATTTCCTTGAAATAGGGTTCTTGTTTAAAAGCAGTTGAATACCATGCAGTTGCTTTTGCTAAATCACTTACCTTATAAATGACTGTTCTTAAGCCGAGCATACTTGTTTTCATATTTTTAGAATCATTACAAATAAAACTTATTTAGCTCCGAAATAAAATCCAATACATGAAAGCGCCAATAGCTGTTTTAAGCGAATAGTCATATATTGTCGGCTATTCCAATCTATAACCATGATCAATTTTGTTATTCACAAGCTCAAGCGTTTTGCCTGGTTCAAACGATTAAATGCTAAGGTCACTTACGAATTACTAGCTAAAAAGATTCCTGCTAAAGACTGGCATTTTATGAATTATGGCTACTCTCCAAATAGTCAGGAAGCGCCATTGAATTTGCCTGCAGACACACTGCAACGCTATCCTTTGCAAATGTACCATTACTTAGGGGCGAAAGTGGACATGGAGGGAAAGCAGGTATTGGAAGTAGGCAGTGGAAGGGGTGGAGGTGCCCGTCACTTAGCTACTTATTTTAAGCCCGCTTCTTATGTTGGTCTTGACCTGGCCCAAAGTGCCGTAGACCTCGCTAATTCACTTCATACCTTGCCCAACCTAAAATTCATTCAAGGCAGTGCAGAAGCTATACCCCTGCCAGATAATAGTGTAGATATTGTTGTGAATGTAGAATCGTGCCACGCATATGGTTCTGTGGCTAAGTTTTTAAGTGAGGTAAAACGTGTGTTAAAGCCAGGTGGACATTTGTTGATGGTGGATTTTCGTAATCAGGCAAATGTGGAAAACATGGAGACACTTCAGCAACAGTTGCATGACACTGGTATGAAGATACTAGAGGAGGAGAACATCGGACCCAACGTAATCCGTTCTATTGAAGAAGAAGACAACAGTAAGCAAGAAAGGATAAGGGCTTTAGTGCCTGAAAAATGGCAAAAGCTTTTTGCGGAGTTTGCAGGAGTTGTTGGCTCTAAATTCTACCTGACGCTAAAAGATGGTAGTCGGAAATATTATCGCTTTGTATTACAAAAGCCTGCATAAGCAGGCTTTTTTTATTTGTACCAGGTTACTTCTACCATAAACTTAGGGTCAATAGCGCTTAGTCTATCGTAGGCAGATTTAGAAATTTTAATCACCAGCTTGTCATTGCCCCCCGTATCCGGTAATTGACCAATAACACGCACAAACACCTCGCGGTCGTTCAGTTGATTCTTCACCTTTAGTATAGTGCCGATGGGTGCACTGCGGTGCAGCGCCAAGTACTTTCTGTTGCCCTGCGTTCCTTCTATCAATTCAGCAAGGCCAGCTTCCCGCACTTCTTTGCCATCCTTATAGGCTTCTGAAATTTTAACCGGAGCAGAAATGACAGGTTGCGAATTTGTATTGGCAGGCGTTGTCTCCTTAGGCTGTTCTGCTGGCGTTACAGTTTGTGCAGGTTGGGTGGTGGTTGTTTTAGCAGGTTGCTGTTCAGTAATGGTGGTGGTTGTTTTCATGCCCTGATTTTCAGGGGCAACCACAAAAAGTGTCTGACCTAAACTAAGTTCATTACTGTTAAGGTTATTCCATTTTTTTAATTGATCAACGCTAACGTTGTACTGCCTCGAAATAGAGAAGAGCGTTTCTTTGCTTGCCACAGTATGCACACCTTTAAGTGCTTGTGGTGTAGTGTTGTTGCTTTTAACCATCGGCTGTTCTGCAGGCGTGGTGTTGCGTTTAACAATAAGTTCCTGACCAATCGACAAGGCATCGCTGGTCAATTTGTTCATTTGTCGGAGATCATCTACTGAGATGCCATATAATCGGGCAACAGAGTACAAGGTTTCTTTCTCAGCAACGATATGCTTATTTCCGGAACCATTCGTAATCTTTTTCGGTGAACTTACATAAGGGACTTTAATGATCTGTCCGACCTCCAGACCGCCATCCGCTGTAGGATTTTGCTGAAGAATGGCCTCCACCGTTGTTCCATAGCGCTTGGAGATTCCATACAAAGTCTCCTTCAGTTCAACTTTGTGCAGCACATACACCTTTCCATTGATTGTTTCCTTACCAACAGAATCAACAGGAGTGGTGAAAACTGAAAAAGACGTGATTAGTGCAAAAAGTGTCATCATAACGCTACAAACAAATCTTAAACGATGTAAAGTAACAAAGTAATATCAAAATACCGGCCAAAATTCTAATAAACAGCCGCTCAAATCTTTCAACTGATGGTCTTGCGTGATTCAATGCATTTTTATGAATGTATACATTTTTCATGCTGTTCTCTTTCCGTATTTTTATCAAAAATGAACTATATGAAATTACTGAGTTGGATTGCCGTTTTCTTGCTGCCCTTAGGCGCTTTGGCGCAAACAAGCCCTACAAAGGTAATGGTAATGGAGATAAAATCGGAGATTGACCCCAGAACTAACCGATATGTCGAATTGGCCCTGGAGCATGCCAGTAAAACTGAAGCAGACATCATTATCATAGACATGGATACTTATGGCGGTGTGCTCACCGATGCCAAGGAGATTGTTGACAAGATTATGGATGTAGAGAAACCCGTTTGGGTCTTCATCAACTCCGATGCGGCCTCTGCCGGTGCCCTTATCTCCATTGCCTGCGATAGCATTTATATGTCACCCGGTGCCAGTATTGGCGCAGCTACCGTGGTGGATGGCAGTGGTGAAAAAGCACCGGACAAGTACCAGTCATATATGCGCGGCATCATGCGATCTACAGCCGAGCAAAATGGGCGTGACCCGAAAATTGCAGAAGGCATGGTGGATGAGAGCATAGTGATTGAGGGTATTAAAGAGGAAGGGAAGATCATTACCTTTACTACATCAGAAGCGATTAAGTATAACTTCTGTGAGGCAAAAGTGGAATCTGTAGAGGAGATTTTGAAACGAAATAATATAAGCAGCTACGAGATTGATCGCTTTAGCTTATCGGCAACAGACAGGGTAGTAGCCTTTTTCCTAAATCCTTTTATTTCAGGCTTGCTAATCTTGCTGATTATTGGAGGTATTTATTTTGAATTGCAAACACCCGGTGTGGGCTTTCCATTGGCAGCAGCAACCGTTGCACTGATTTTATACCTGGTGCCATACTACCTGAATGGGTTGGCCGATAATTGGGAGATTATTGCACTGTTTATTGGATTAGCATTGATAGCTGTTGAAGTATTTGTGTTGCCGGGCTTTGGTGTGGCCGGCATTGCGGGTATTACCATTACAGTTGTCTCGCTTATTTTGATCATGGTAAACAATGATGCCTTTGACTTTAACTTTGTTCCGACTAATCAATTACTCTATGCGGCAGCAGCAGCCTTTGGTGGTTTGTTGGGAGGCATGCTGGTATTATTTATGGGTGGCGCACGGTTAACAGAGTCTAAGCGTTTTCAGAAAATTGCCTTGATGCAGACCCAGGAGAAAGCGCAGGGATACGTAGCCACTTTTTTTCCAGAAGCCATGATTGGTAAGCGAGGTACTACGCAAACCATTATGCGACCCAGTGGTAAAGTAAGTATTGATGATAAAGTATATGATGCTTTTACAAGAGGAGAATTTATGGAGAAAGGAGAAAGTGTGGAAGTAATAGGAGAGGACACAACCAGCTTGATTGTAAAAAAGGCATGAGAATTTTAGGTGTTATCCCCGCCCGATATGCATCTACCCGTTTTCCGGGTAAGCCCTTGATTGATATTGGGGGTAAAACCATGGTGCAACGTGTGTATGAGCAGGTAAAGAAAGCATCGTTGATCACTGAGGTAGTTGTGGCGACAGATGATGTGCGCATCCTTGATCATGTAGAAGGTTTTGGAGGTAAAGCAGTGCTCACTAGTGCTGAACATCCAAGTGGTACCGATCGCTGTTTTGAAGCCTACCAACTCATGAATGCTGACTTCACTTATGTAATCAATGTTCAGGGAGATGAGCCTTTTATCAGACCGGAACAAATAGATTTATTGGCTGCACTGTTAACAGGAGATACGTTTATTGCTACACTGGTGAAAGAGTTAAAAGATCAGGAAAGTCTTTTTAATCCGAATGTGGTGAAAGCTGTAGTCAATGCGAAAGGCAAAGCGCTCTATTTCAGTCGCTCGCCCGTGCCCCATGCCCGAAATACAGCAGCTGCTGAGTGGCTTACTAAACATAAGTATTACAAACATATTGGCATGTATGCCTACCGCACCGATGTGCTAGCGCAATTAACAAAATTATCTGTTTCTGCTTTGGAAAAGGTAGAATCCTTGGAACAATTGCGCTGGCTCGACAATGGCTACGAAATAACTACAACAGAAACGAAGTCTGAAACCATTGGTATAGACACTCCAGAAGATTTGCAAAAAGCCTTAACTTACCTCAGCCAAAATCCTGAGTCATAAAAAACGCCAGACTATTTAGTCTGGCGTTTTTTTTTCCTACCCTGGTCTGTGTCAGCACAGACAAGGAATAACTTATCCTGTTTTTCGGTTTGTGAGAACACAAACCGAGGTAGTATTACCGATTAACAGAACTCATCAAAAACATCAACAAGATGTTGTCCGATAAGTTGTGCGTTACGTCCTTCAATGTGATGACGCTCTACAAAGTGCACTAACTCACCATTTTTGAATAATGCAATGGCAGGAGACGAAGGCGGATAAGGCAAGGTATACTCGCGTGCTTTCGCTACAGCCTCCTTATCAACACCAGCAAAAACGGTAGTGAGGTGATCCGGCTTTTTGGCTGAGTTTTGTATAGCCCACTTAATGCCAGGACGTGCAGCACCCGCTGCGCAACCACACACTGAGTTGATCACTAAAAGCGTTGTGCCTTTTTGATCTTTCAATTCTTTATCTACTTCTTCTGAAGTTTTTAATTCTTTGAAGCCTGCCACTGTTAAATCAGTGCGCATAGGGGCCACGAGTTGTTCAGGATACATATTAATTTCAAATTTAAAATTCCAAGTATAAAATTCTATAACTATTCAAAAACAAAACGTAAGGTTTTACAATTCAACTAATTTTGAATTTCGAATCTTGCATTTTGAATTTACATAAATCCTAATTCCAAACGTGCCGCCTCACTCATCATCTCCTGCGTGTAGGGTGGGTCGAAAGTAATCTCAACCTTCACATCATTCACACCTTCTATTTCCTTTATTTTTTGCTCGACTTCGCCAGGTATCTGCTCTGCCGAAGGGCAGGAGGGAGAAGTTAGCGTCATCAGTACATGCACATTATTAATCGGGTAGACATTGATTTCATAAATTAACCCCAGCTCATAAATGTCTACAGGAATTTCAGGATCGTAAACTGTTTTAATAGCCGCCAATACCTGATCGCGCAGGTTGGGTACCGTTGCGCTTTCTACTGTTTGGCTTGTATTAGCTTGTTCACTCATTTTTCTGCTTCTATTTTAGTTTTATAGGCTAGTGCATAAAGCTTCATTTGCTTTATCATAGATGCGAAACCATTAGAACGTTGTGTTCCAATAAATCGTTCCATGCCTATTTTATGCATAAAGTACAGGTCTGCCTGCAAAATGTTATCTGCCGATTGACCATTAAAAATTCTGACCAGCAAACTAACCAAACCCTTAGTAATGGCTGTGTTGCTATCTGCCTGAAAATAAAGTTTATCATCACGCAAATCGGCAGTTAACCATACTTTTGATTGACAACCTTTTACAATGTTATCTTCAGTTTTCTGAGCTTCAGGCATTTCACTAAGCTTCTGCCCAAGTTCCATAATGTAGAAGACGGTCATTTCCATGTCTCCATCCAATAAAGAAAACTCACTTATAATTTCGTCTTGGACTTCGTTGATGCTCATTTCATGAAATTGATAACGCGTTCTAAAGCTTCTACCAATTGGTCTACTTCTTTTCTGGTATTGTATACCGCGAAAGACGCTCTTACTGTACCTTCGATTTTAAAGCGATCCATCAGCGGTTGGGTGCAATGATGTCCTGTACGCACCGCAATGCCTCTGGCATCCAGCATCTGGCCAATATCAAAAGGATGAATACCATCCACTGTAAATGACACAACGCTTACTTTCTCAGCACCTGTGCCGTATATTTTTACACCTTTTAATTGACCGATGCGTTGGGTTGCATAAATAAGTAAATCATGCTCATGTGCCGCCATCACTTCACGCCCGGTTTCTAAAATGAAAGTCATGGCATAATGAAAAGCTACTACATCGGCTATGTTAGGTGTACCTGCTTCAAATTTATAGGGGAGATCATTGTAAGATGTCTTTTCAAAACTTACTTCTTTGATCATTTCTCCACCACCATGATAGGGTGGCATTTTTTCAAGCAAGGCTTTCTTACCATATAAAATGCCTGTGCCTGTAGGTCCATACATTTTATGTGCTGAAAGACAATAGAAATCGCAATCGAGAGCTTGTACATCTATAGCAAGATGTGCACCGGCTTGCGCACCATCAATCAGAACCACGGCTCCAACCTCATGTGCCAGGTCTATAATTTCCTTAACAGGATTGATAGTACCCAGACTGTTAGAGGCATGGTTAAGCGCTACAAGCTTAGTCTTATTGGAAAGTAAGGCTTTGTATGCTTCGATATCAAGCGTGCCGTTATCCTTAACGGGAATGACTTTAATAGAAGCACCCTTTGCTTCGCAGGCCAGTTGCCAGGGAACAATATTAGAGTGATGTTCTAAGCCAGAGATAATAATTTCGTCACCTTTTGTTAAGAACACTTTTGCGTAAGAGGAAGCTACCAGGTTAATGCCTTCCGTTACCCCTCTGGTGAAAATGATTTCTTCGGTAGTGGCTGCGTTAATGAATTGTCGGGCAGTTTCTCTGGTTTGCTCGTAAGCTTTTGTTGCTTTTTCTGCCAGGGTGTGGATACCACGGTGGATATTCGCATTAAAACCTGTGTAATAATCAACTAAGGCATTAATAACAGCGCGCGGCTTTTGGCTGGTGGCTGCATTATCAAGGTAAACCAGATCGCGTCCGTTTACCTGTTGATTTAATACAGGAAACTGCTCTCTTAACCTGGCAATGTCCAACTCCGTAAGCAACCTGCTACCAATCATGTTAAAAGTTTTTATGTAAGCGTTCGCTGACTAAATTATCAATATAGTTGCGAAGAGTTTCATTACTGATTTTTTCGATGACTTCACCCGCATAAGCATAGAGCAAAAATGCACGGGCAGAATCTTTTGATATACCTCTTGATTGCATGTAGAAAAGGGCTTCCTCATCCAATTGTCCTGAAGTACAACCATGTGAGCACTTCACATCATCTGCCCAGATCTCTAGCTGAGGTTTAGTATTAACAGTGGCTTTGTCTGACAGTAAAATGTTTCTGTTCGATTGAAAGGCATTTGTTTTTTGTGCCTGTGGACGAACATAAATCTTTCCGTTAAATACACCTTTTGAGTTGCCATCCATTACACCTTTATACAGCTCATTGCTGATGGAGTTTGGTTTACGATGGTCTGCAACGGTGTGGTTATCGACCAAAGTATCGCCTGTAAGTAAATACAAACCATACATGTGTGAATCGATGCCTTCACCATCCAGCGAAAGCTGTAAATTATTGCGAATGGCTTTACCATTTAATGAAAGTGTAAAGCAGTTAACACGCGTGTTGCTCTCTTGCTGTATGTTGGTGTGGTTAAACTGATAACGCTGACCACCATCATTCTGAATGAGTGTATAGGTAAGTCCTGCATTCTCAGCTACAAAAACTTCGTTAACAGTAGTAGAGAAATTGGCATCCTCAATAGAATCATATTTTTCAATAATGCTGACCTCACTACTTTTACCTACCAGAATGAGGTTGCGTGAAGCCGTGATGACTTTACTGTTGCTGGCATCATTAATCTGGTGAATCAGGATCGGTTTTGTTACCTGAACATTGTTCTTTACTTCAATGAGTAAACCATTGTTCCAGGTGGCAGTGTTGAGTGCTACAAAAGGATCCGCTTTGGTGTCAGCCAGTTTACTAAAATATTTTTCTACCAATTCTTTGCGTTCAGCTAGTGCTGAAACTAATGGCTGGATAGTTAGTTCTTCCGTTGAGAAAGCAGATTGTGCCTGATCAAATTCACCGTTGATGAATACCAATACATGCGCATCTAAATGCTGTATACGAAAAGTATCTGCAGCAGTATTGCCTTTGCTTGCACTTACGGCCAGACTTTGAAAATTCTTTTCTAACAAACGACTGATGGCTGTGTGCTTGTATTCTTCACTTTTAGAAGTCGGTAAACCAAGTGAGCGAAGCGTGTTCAGTGCCTGATGACGAATATCACTTATAGCATCGCTGGGTACAGTGATGTTATCAAGTAAATTATTTTTTACAGCTAATTCCATTGTATAGGCTTAGGCAAGTTCAACCTCTTCTTTAATCCAATCGTATCCTTTTGCTTCGAGTTCAAGGGCAAGTTCCTTACCACCTGATTTTACAATTCTTCCCTTGTATAACACGTGTACAAAATCTGGAACGATGTAGTCAAGCAGGCGCTGGTAGTGTGTTACTACAATGGTGGCGTTATTTTTTGACTTCAATTTATTAACACCGTTTGCCACAATTTTCAAAGCATCGATATCAAGTCCTGAATCTGTTTCGTCCAATATAGAAAGTTTGGGCTCCAGCATCGCCATTTGGAAGATTTCATTTCTTTTCTTCTCACCACCTGAGAAACCTTCATTCAAGGAGCGGTTCAATAAGGACTGATCGATTTCGACCAGTTTCATTTTTTCTTTCATCAATTGAAGGAAAGAAACTGCATCCAATGCCTGCTGGCCTCTGGCTACACGAATCTGGTTTAAAGCAGTCTTCATAAAGTTGACTGTGCTTACCCCTGGTATTTCAATAGGGTATTGAAAAGCTAAAAACACACCTTCTCTTGCGCGTTCTTCCGGAGCCATTTCCAATAGATTTTTTCCCAGGAAGTTTACTTCTCCACCGGTTACTTCATATTCTTCTCGTCCGGCCAATACGGAAGCCAGCGTACTCTTGCCAGAACCATTCGGTCCCATAATGGCATGTACTTCACCTGGTTTGATTTCGAGGTTAATACCCTTTAAAATTTCTTTTTCCTCTATCCGGGCTTGAAGATTCTTTATTGATAACATTTTAGTATGATTCTAGATTTAAAATTCAAAGTTCAAAATTCAAAATTGTTTGAGCTCAGGTATACTAGTTCAGGTTCTTGAACATACTTATTTCCTTTGTATTCAATATTTTTTAAATACTGAATGAAACCCATTAATTGTTTACTCACTTCCTCAACACTCTTGAGTAGCTTTTCAGACTCGCCATTAGTGATATAGCCTCTGTCATTTGCTCTGTAGATCTGAGATCGTAACTCGCCTGATGAACCTTTCGCGATGTAGAGAAATTGAACAAATTCTTTTTTTCCACCTCTTTCAAATCCTTCGGCTATATTATCCATTATTGATCCTGCTGATCTGTTAATCTGATCTTTTAATGAATAGTCTTTAGATAATTTTTCATTTTTAGCCATTTCAAAAACAGCAATGGATATCAATCTTGATGCTTGCCATACTTTCAAATCTTCAAATCGTTCAATCTTAGCCATAACCTTGAATTTGAAATTTTGAATTTGAAATTTAATATTGTTTATCCTACACTTCCTTCTAAAGTTAAAGCCAGTAATTTCTGTGCTTCAACTGCGAACTCCATCGGTAGTTGGTTCAAAACTTCCTTCGCGTAACCATTTACTATAAGAGCCACGGCAGACTCTTCATCAATACCGCGTTGTTGGCAATAGAAAATCTGATCCTCACCAATCTTTGAAGTAGTAGCTTCGTGTTCAATTTTTGCAGTACTATTTTCTACATCAATGTAAGGGAAGGTGTGTGCACCACACTGATCGCCCATCAACAATGAATCGCACTGAGAGAAGTTACGTGCATTGTCTGCACGCTTCATGATATGCACCTGTCCACGATAAGAATTCTGTGATTTACCGGCAGAAATACCCTTTGATACAATTCTTGACTTAGTGTTTTTTCCAATGTGAATCATTTTGGTACCCGTATCTGCCTGTTGCATGTTGTTGGTAACTGCTACAGAATAGAATTCACCAGAAGAATAATCGCCCTTCAGAATACAAGATGGATACTTCCAGGTAATGGCAGAACCGGTTTCTACCTGAGTCCAGGAAACTTTAGAGTGATCACCGGCACATAAAGCGCGCTTGGTTACGAAATTGTAAATACCACCTTTTCCTTGCTTGTCGCCAGGATACCAGTTTTGAACAGTTGAATATTTAACATGCGCATCTTTCATCGCAAAAATTTCTACTACGGCAGCATGCAATTGGTTTTCGTCACGCTGCGGTGCTGTGCAACCTTCAAGGTAACTTACGTATGAGCCTTCATCAGCTACAATCAATGTTCTTTCGAACTGACCAGTGTTGGCGGCATTGATGCGGAAGTAGGTAGACAATTCCATCGGGCATCTTACACCTTTGGGTATATAGCAGAAAGAACCATCAGAGAATACAGCAGAGTTAAGGGCTGCGAAATAATTGTCATTGACAGGTACAACAGAGCCCAGGTATTTTTTGATCAATTCAGGGTGTTCACGCACGGCTTCACTAAATGAACAGAAAATAATACCCATCTCAGCCAAAGTAGCTTTGAAAGTTGTGGCTACCGAAACACTATCGATCACGGCATCAACTGCGACACCGGTTAATCTTTTTTGTTCGGTGAGGGATATACCGAGCTTCTCAAAAGTCTTCAAAAGCTCAGGATCAATTTCATCCAGGCTTTTAGGTTTGGCCGCCTGTTTGGGGGCAGAGTAATAAATTATGTCTTGATAATTGATGGTCGGATACGTTACGTTTGGCCATTTAGGCTCAGTCATTTTAAGCCACTGACGATAAGCGCTTAAACGCCATTCCAGCATCCATTCCGGCTCATTCTTCTTCGCAGAAATAAAGCGAACTATATCCTCACTTAAGCCTTTAGGGGCGGAATCTGTCTCTAAATCAACATTCCACCCATGTTCGTACTCTTTTGAGGTGATTTCTTCCAATACTTGGTTGTCCTTCGCCATGTGTCTATTTAGACTTATTTTAATTTACAAAAGTAAAACAAAAGGGGGGACTATAAGTTCTTTTGGAAGCATTCTTTAAACAAAAAATACATCCTCAGCTTAGAATGGGCATTTATTGAGATCAGGTAGTCAGGTCCAGGTTTCTGTCGAGGCTTTCTTCCAGGGAAATCATGGTTTCAGTGCGTTCTATGCCTTCAACTTGCTGCATTTTGTCGTGTAACACCAATTTAAGGTGGTTGGTATCGCGGCAATGGATGCGCACAAACATTGAATAATTACCTGTTGTATAGTGAATGCTGGTGATCTCTGGTATTCCTTTCAATTTGGCCAGTACCTTATCATATAAAGCACTCTTTTCCAGGTAGATACCAATAAAGGCAGTGATGTCATACCCAAGCTTGGCATAATTAAGTTTCAAGGTTGTTTTCTCTACAATGCCAGCTTCTTCCAGCTTATTCATGCGCACATGAACAGTACCTCCGGACACATAGGCCTTTTTAGCCACCTCGGTAAAGGGCTTTTTGGCATCCTGCATCAGTATTTCCAGGATTTTTAGGTCGGTTTTATCGACTTGATAATTTTCAGTCATTTTATGGTGCTTGTTTTGTTAAATTATCAGTATTTCTTAAAATTATTAAAAATTATGTAATAATGTATACTAAGTATTGAACAGATTAACAGTTATAGCTTACTTTGCTTAACAATTTAACATTGAAGGGTGTTGGAATTTGGCAGACAAGCCCTCCGGTCTCGGGGGTGAGGGTAAACAGGAAAAAGCCCGGTTTACCCATCCTGACGGCAACCGCCAGGATGGGATCTTATCGCGGCCTAACTGCCTCTTGGAGGTTCGAGTCCTCCCTCTTCAGCAAAAGTCCCGGCTTCGGTCGGGACTTTCTTATTTTAAGCAGGTCTTATTGAATTACCCTTCAGCTTGGGCTTAGTCCCCACAAAATGGGCTTAGGTTATTCCTCAAAATTTTTAGCTTTGGAATCGATTTCGATTTTTTAACAAGACTAAAACTATGCAAGATTTTCCCTGGTTCAAACTTTACCCTGCAGGCATACCGCGTGAAATACAAGAGAACGAATACAATTCTATTATCGACCTGTTTGAAGACAGCTGTAAAAAATTTGCAGACAGGATAGCTTATGAGAATATGGGCGTAACGATGACTTTCGCTCAGGTAGATAAGCTATCAAGAGATTTTGCAGCTTATCTCCAGCAGGACTTAAAACTTCAAAAAGGTGATCGCATAGCTATACAAATGCCAAACCTTTTGCAATTTCCTGTTACTTTTTTCGGATCGCTTCGTGCAGGATTGATCGTAGTGAATACAAACCCCCTCTACACACCCAGAGAAATGGAGCATCAGTTTAAAGATGCAGGGGTGAAGGCCATCGTCATTGTCGCCAACTTTGCCAACAGTCTTGAACAAATAGTTGCAAACACTTCTATCAAACATATTATCGTAACACAACTGGGCGATATGCTGGGTACTGTAAAAGGTGCTTTAGTAAATTTTGTGGTGAAGCGAATTAAAAAGATGGTGCCGGCTTATTCTTTGCCTACTGCCTTAAGTTTTAATGCAGTGTTAAAAAAAGGAGCGGAGCTTTCGTATACCAAGCCCGTTGTTAACAATGATGATATTGCTGTTTTACAATATACCGGGGGTACTACTGGTGTTTCTAAAGGTGCCCAATTATCACATGGCAATATTGTGGCACATAATTCCATGATCAAGAATTGGTTTAAACCTTATTTGGAAAAAAGAGTTGAAGGTGGTGATTTGATCATTACGGCTATTCCTATGTATCACATCTTTGCCCTTACGGTTAATGGCATGTTGATGTTTAATACCGGAGTAAAGAGTGTACTCATAACCAATCCCAGAGACATTAAAGGTTTTGTAAAGGAATTAAAGAAACACCGTGTCACTATATTCACCGGTGTTAACACCTTGTACAATGGTCTGCTTAATAATCCCGATTTTAAACACCTCGATTTTTCTGTATTAAAGGGTGCTATTGGTGGTGGTATGGCTGTGCAGGATGCCGTTGCAACGCGATGGAAAGAAGTAACAGGTACACCCCTGATTGAAGGTTATGGTTTAAGTGAAACATCGCCTGTATTGTGTTGCAATCCTTTAGATGGTAATCATAAGCAAGGCACCATTGGTTTGCCAATGCCCAGCACAGAAGTGGCCATCTTTGATGATGATGGTAAACAGTTAGCCACAGGCGAAAGAGGAGAAATTTGTGCAAGAGGCCCGCAAGTAATGAAGGGCTATTGGGAGAAAGATAATTCAGATGTGTTCTTACCAGGTGGTTGGTTCAAAACAGGTGACATTGGTTTAATGGATGCTGATGGCTTTTTTAAAATTGTGGATCGTAAAAAGGATATGATTAAAGTTTCAGGCTTTAATGTTTATCCTAACGAAATTGAAAATATCATTGCCGGTCACCCTGGAGTGCTGGAAGTAGCGGCTATCGGTGTACCTGATGAAAAATCAGGTGAGGTGATTAAGGCTTTTATTGTGAAGCGCGATCAAAACCTGACTGAAGAAGATGTAAAGGAATTCTGTCATAAGAATCTTACTAATTATAAAGTGCCCAAATACATTGTCTTTAGAACTGAATTGCCTAAAACCAATGTTGGTAAAATACTTCGCAGGGCATTAAAGGAAGAAGAGGCTAAATCTTAACTGCTGATTACTCAATGATACGTTCTATACTTTTTGTTTGCTGTGTACTTTTGCTAAGTGCAGCGGCTTCTAACCATTCTGTTCATGTTGCTTCATCTCCTTCGGATTCATTATTGTATCCTCAGGAAAAGCATTTTAGGAATCTAAAACAACTCACTTTTGGTGGTGATAACGCAGAGGCTTATTGGAGTTTTGATAGTAAAAGCGTTGTATTCCAGTCGAACTTTAATGCCTGGGGTGTTCAATGCGATCAGATTTTCACAACAGCTATCGAAGGCGCATCATTAAAAGATAACAAACCTGTGATGTTAAGTACAGGAAAAGGAAGAACGACTTGTTCTTACTTTTTACCGGGTGATAAAACGATTGTATATGCATCAACACATTTGGGAGGTGATGACTGTCCGAAAGAACCGGAGCGTACACCAGGTGGAAAATACCTCTGGTCAGTTTTTTCTTCCTATGATATTTTTGTGGCTGATCTGAATGGAAAAATTCTTAAGCAATTAACCAATACAGAGGGCTACGATGCAGAGGCCACAGTATCTCCTAAAGGTGATAAGATTGTATTTACCTCGGTGCGCAATGGCGACCTGGATTTGTATACCATGAATATTGATGGCAGTAATGTAAAGCAGATTACGAACACCATCGGTTATGATGGAGGTGCTTTCTTTTCGCCCGATGGTAAGAAGATTGTGTTTCGTGCCTCACGCTTCAAGACTGAAGAGGAGAAAGCTGAGTACAAAGAATTACTTAAGCAAGGTTTGGTGGCCCCGACTAACATGGAGATATTTATCTGTAACGTGGATGGCAGTGATCTAAAACAGGTTACTAATTTAGGAAAAGCTAACTGGGCACCCTTTTATCATCCTAATGGTAAGAAGATCATTTTTTCTTCTAATCATCAAGGCCAGCGCGGCTTCCAGTTTAATTTATTTATGATCAACGAAGATGGTACTGGTTTACAGCAAATTTCCTACGATAACGTTTTTGATTCATTTCCGATGTTTTCACCGGATGGTAAAAAGATAATTTTCTCCAGCAACCGTAATAATGGGGGTACGCGCAACACCAACTTATTTGTGGCAGACTGGGTTGATTAACTATGCTAATAAATTCTTTTAAACCATTAGTTTAAGAAATAAAATCGCAACCAGTAGATTATCCGTCAGACCGCTCTATTGCATAGCAAACAGCGGTTAGAAGGATTTAAGGCAAATACACTGATTACCGTTTTAATTATTAGAGCCAATATCAAAAAAATGGCCCGTCATTGCGATGAACGAAGCGTTGAATGTGTGCTGGGGTGAGGAAGCAATCTATTGACAGGTATTTTCAACAACCAATCAGATTGCTCTGTCATGCCAGCACGCATGCCACCCAATTCCTCGCAATGACGAATTATCTTATTTCGAAGTATTTTTGAGATGACTTCTAGTAATTTCTAGTTAAGAAATGTAAATTCGAACTCTTCAACCTGATTTTATGCAAGGCTTTTTCGAACACCAATACCTTACTTACAAAAAGAACCACATCAAAAGCTTGCTGGCGCTGGCCAAAGCTGATGATCACATGCACGACAGTGAGATCAATCTATTATTTAAGATAGGGCAGAAGTACGGTTTAAAGGACTGGCAGGTACAAAATCTACTGGACTCGGTGGAAAAATTTGAACTTACCGTGCCAGACAACTTTAACGATCGTATGAATTTGCTTTACGATTTATTATTAATGGTTTATGCAGATGGTGTAGTAGAACAACGCGAGATAGACTTTTGTGAGGATGTAGCCAAGCGTTTTCAAATGAAGAAAGGCATTGTAAGTTGGTTAATTAAAATATTTGAAAAAGGAACACCACCACCGGCAGATGAATGGATAGAGATAAAGCGCGAAGCGCAGGAACGTTTCGAGGAAAAATAACTTAGGAATAAAACTTATATCTTGGAAGAGCCGGAGGATCCGGCTTTTTGCTTTTAGAGTTTTTACGAATGTTGTTGGATAGATTCAAATTGGCTTCAAGGCTATTTAAACCTGTTTTGATTTCTCAACGATAATTGATTTTATTAATTCAACGGGCAATACTTCACTATGCAAAAAATGAATCGAGTCTTTGGTATTTTTTGCTCTATAATTTTTGATCTCGTTTTCTAAATCACCTAGACCATACACCGGGTACATGCCAATGTGTTTTTTGTAGGCTGCAAAGTACAGATGGTGTTTTCCTACTTTGTAGGCGGGCATTTTATATCGAATACTTTCCTCTACTTCAGGAAGTGATTCAAAGAATAGTTTTCTTATAACATAAAGCCTTTCCTGAACACTTTCAGGAAAGGCTTTTATATAGGAATCAACTGGATTCATTTAGTCTAATAGCTGAAGATATTTTGCTCTGTTGTCATAGATCAGTTTACCCATTAAGGCAACGATCACAAGTGCAATGGGTAATCCAGTGGGTTCAACAAAAATGTGGGTAAGCAAAATACCAACCACAACCGGGAATAAGACTAAGGTGCCCAAAGCCCTTGTTTTAGGAATAATGATTAACAAACCACCTAGAATTTCTGCTGCGCCAAGCAAAGGCATCAACCAGGATATTTCCATGATGGCCATGAAATCTTTTACCATGGGCTCAGGCAAATCATCTGGCGGAGGCATATAGTTAAAAAACTTATTCAGACCACCATTAATAAATAACAGGCCCATAAGTACGTAGAGAACGAAGAATACTTTTTTCATATAAGTTATTTAGGTTTTATTTCGTAATTAAACATTTTCTTTAACTAAACAGTTCACCATCCAGTTGATGCCGTATTTGTCAGTGAAGCTACCGAAGTAAGCTCCCCAGAACATGTCCTGTAAAGGCATGCTTACATTGCCACCGACAGAAAGTTCTTCAAAGATCCTTTTCGCTTCCGCTCTGCTGTCTGGCTCAAGGGAGATGTGCATATTATTTCCATACGTTACGGTAAAGCCCATTTCCTTAGGGGCATCAGTGCCCATTAAAATATGATTATTAAGAATTGGCAGCTCAACGTGTAAGACCATCTTTTTAACATTTTCAGCCACCGGAGGCTGATTAGCATCAGCCGGTAAATCGCCAAAGCGTTGAATGCCACCGTTGGTGAAATCAGTTCTAAAAACAGACTTGTAGAAGAGAAAAGCTTCCTCCGTATTGCCTGGAAAATTGAGATATGTGCAGACCCTTGCCTTATTGTCTGTCTTATATTGATTTCTGAGTTGGAATTGTGCTTCAATGTATTGGTCAAGATTTTGTAAGCCCATGGTAAAGCCTTCCTTGAAGCCCATTTGAATGATCGCCTCCAGATCACTCAAGGTTTCAAAACCTATTTCTATTTCAACCAGCGTATTTACTTTTTGCTGATGAAAAACATTTTTCCACGTTGATCTTGGTTTAGTGGTGTTAATGTTTCCGTGTTCATCAGAAAAAGCATCTATACCGGAAAAACTTTTGCCTTTCACAATTTTATCATAATCCAGTGTACAATACTGCTTGTCTCCATCCGGTCCTACCATCGCATATAACCAACGGCCTCCTTCTTTGAAATTCATGGATTTTGTTTCACATTTCCAGGGTTTGGGTGCCCACCACTGGTCTAGCAATTCTGCTGTTGTCCATGCTGCCCAGACTAAATCTACATCGGCAGCAAATTCTCTTTTCACCTCAATGGTGTTATTTTTTTTGTTAACAGTAAAGTCAAATTGTAAGTGTGGGTTCATTTCTTATTGGTTTTAAGGTTGGCTAATACTTTATCAAGTTGTAAGAAGCGGCTTTCCCAGATTTTTCTGAATTGGTCAAGCCATTTGTCTATTTCTTTCATTTTGTCGGCATTGAGCTGATAATAAATTTCACGACCTGATTGTTCTTGTTCCACAAGCTGGCATTCTGTTAAAATGCGCAAGTGCTTGGATATAGCCTGACGACTGCTATCAAAATGTTCTGCCAGACTATTGGGCGTCATGGCTTGTGCAGCAATCAACAACAGTATGGCTCGTCTTGTTGGGTCAGCAATGGCCTGAAAAACATCTCTCCTCATAATCCGCTTTTGGTTAATATGAAACTAAATAGTTGCAAATATATGTGCAACCAAATGGTTTCTCAAAATATTTTCGATTAATTTTTTTGAAGATTATTGGAATCAGGATTTTTACTGAAATAAGTGATAAAGTTTAGCTGAGTTAATAATTTATAGATGGACATTTACCATCATAATAGGCAGATGAATAATGCCAGCTAAACTAAATAGCCCTCGATTTAAAGAGGGGCTGTATTTCGCTTTTATTGACTATAGTCAACGAGTAAGCTTTTATAGGTAACTAATTTTACGATACTAAAAGTAGTTGCATATGAAAAACAATAAGGCTCTGTTATCTACACTCTGGGTGTTCGTCACCTTCAATTATCTCTATTGCGATTTAATTGGTCTGATGGATGCAAACCTGCTTAATCAATACATGACGGGAACTGTGGAGGGCCTGATTATTGATGAAACTTTTTTACTATATGCCGGCATTTTAATGGAGCTTCCTATTGCTATGATTTTACTGTCAAAACTATTGAGAGACAGAATTAATGCCTGGTTTAATATCGTGGCAGGTTTTATAAAGACTACAGTAATGCTAATGACCTTATTTATGGGTAGTACAACTCAGTACTATGCCTTTTTTGCTTTTATTGAAATTTGTACAACCCTTTACATTATGGGTATAGGGATAAAATGGATCAGGTCAATGCCTCGTAATGAAATTTCTACTTAGCTTCTCTTTGAGAACTTATTCTTTTTCTGATCCTGCTTAATGATTCGGGAGTAAGTCCCAGGTAATTGGCTATGTAATACTGGGGTATACGTTGCAGTAAATCGGGTTTATTCTTAACAAGATTTTCGTAGCGCTGTGTAGGAGAATCAGTTTGAAATGCTTGCAACAACGCTTGTTTTTTAGCGAAGGTGTTCTCCATCACTGCTCTGGAGATTGTTTCGAAACGAGGGAATATTTTAAAAAGTGCTTGAGCGGATTCCTCATTACCTGTAATAAGCTCAGTATCTTCTAAACATGTTAAAAAGTTCTTCGCTTTTTTATCTTGGTTAAAAGAATTTAGAGAAATAATCCACTCATTTTCCTTAAAAAAATCTATAGTAAGATCATTTCCATCCACCATTTTGTATTGTCTTACTAATCCCTTTACAACAAAGAAAGTATTGTTATCAACATCCGTTTCTTTTAGTATGATGTCGCCTTTCTTAAAGTGCAGTACAATCATGCTGTTAAGAATAGCTTCCTCTTCTACTAGCGTAAGAGCAGTAAAATTTGAAAAATATTTGATCAGCGGATGCATGATGTAAATTACTTTGTTGAGTAGGTACTTACTAAGCAAGTAAGAAGCATGAAAGTAGTGTTTTGCTGCGACATAGCAAAGTGTATTATGGCATGGTAATGCTTTTGTTAATGATGCGCAGGCTCCTTCAATTGAAAAAATTCACCCTGACTTTTATTTAAGGCTTCAATGATAAGCTGAAAATTTTCAGCTGTGGGTTTCAGATCGATATATTTATCAACAATACTTCTGTGTTTGTAAATAATGAAAGTATTATCAAGTTCAGGATTGATTTTGTTAAGATTGACCTCTGTTGATGCATCAGTGAAAGATGGCACGAAAGTGATGGCAACATTTTTGATGTTTAAACCTTCACCAAGTTCAGTCAACTCATTTATCCGGGCTTCCTTATTATAATTTTTCTCATAACCGTATACAAAATAGGCTTTTAAATATTCCTTTCTCTTAATACTTTCTTTTTCTAAGAATAGAAGCCATTTTTTGATATCATCCCAATGTGGATTGTTACCAACAAAGTAAACAATGCCATGATAGCGACCATACTTGCAAACAGGACAAGTTTGTGTGCCTTTGTCAGGACCATACGCATGATACGGGATAAACGAAGGTTGATCTTCTCCGATATTTAACCCCGAGGATTTAAACGCACTAGTTTTGTTCGGGTAGTCAGGAATATTCAAACCTAGTACAAGATCATGCTCGGCAATCTGAACTTCATCTTTCAGTAAAACGCGTACAACACCACTGCCACAACGATTCTGCATAGGATATTTTTTTAAATAATTAATAAGCAGTTTGTCATCATCAAAAACGATATCTTCCGCATAGTACTCATTGGCAATATTCGGTTCTTTAATAGATAGGTGAATATGAGCTGGTAATATATCATTTGGGTAGGGGGCAGGTCTTATGGTATAGATACTGTATTTCCCTTGTTGGTCAGTTTTGATCCAACCGCGAATGTATCCGTGTTGCCTGGCATTTTCCGTTAAACCATTTTTGTAAGCATAATAGCCATCATGATCGGTATGCCAATAATAAACAATTACATTTGGTGCAGGGGTTTTACCATCAAGCTTATAGACTGTTCCGGTAATTATCAGTTTTTGCCCTTTTTCGAACCAAGCCATACTGGTATCTGTGGCGTTTATGACAGGCGGCATGTCAACATACATTATTTCGCAGCCATCGCAACCACCACCAACGATTTGTCTATTGGCATTTGTGTTTGGATTAGATTGGTTGTTTTGTACAGTACATCCGGTAAGTGACAAGGTCAGAACCGTTAACATAAAAAGAAGTATGCTGGGCTTATTCATATTATTTTTTGGCAAGAATCGTTGTTGGTAGTTTTTCTTGCAAAAAGAATAGGCCAACACGATGTCAATCTGTTGTATCCTGAGGACTTTTCGCAAATTTGACCTTAAAATCAGCTACAAAATTCCTACTTAGTCTTAATGTTGAGCCGTCTTTCATGACAACATCATAGTCACCATTGAGCCTTGATTTGTAATATTGAATGTAGTTCAGGTTAACAATAGTCGATTTGTGTATCCGTACAAAAATATGGCTGTCTAAATTTTCTGAAAGAAACTTAAGGGTATGGTTATACAAATAGCGTTTTCCCAGGTGATGAATAGTAACGTAAGGACTATTGGCTGATAGAAATTGAATATCTTTTGTTTCAATGCTTAGATGACGATCACCATCTGTTATAGAAAGCGATTGAATAAAGCTTTTTGGCCTAGCTTCAGTTAAGGCATTGGCAGTATGGTTATAGTTACTTGTTTTGGTCTTTAGCTTTTCGAAGACAAAAAATGATAATGCATAAGAAATCAATAAAACAAAGCTGTACTCAGTAAGTCCGTAGTAAAAAGTTTGCGCAAAGGGGAAGGTGTTTTCAAAGAATAGTGCAGAGATAGCTAGTACAATTACAGAATACAGCAAAAGATGTATTGCCGAAACTAGCAGAATGGCTGGCACATATTGATATCTTTTTGATAGATGATGACTTAACAGATACTGAGAATAGAAGAAGGGTAAAAACAACCACCAAAATGAGCTGAATAGTAGCGATTCAGAAAGATAGAAAGAATAGTTGTGAAAACGGGATTCAAGGGCATCTAAAAGACTCTTAAGGGCAATACAAAGCGTAATTAAACCTGTTAATAATATTAGTTTTTTATTCGTAATTAATTGTGATTGATAGCTCGGTTGCATATTTATTCATCTGAATACCTTTCATCTAAAAGATATTTAATAAGCTTTTAAGTAAATGCAATATTACATTGTTTAATGTACTGATAATTGTTTAAAATGACTTATTTACTGCTTATGTACTTCCTCCATGACAAAGGAGGGTTTAAAATCAATCAACTATAAATGAAAAAAAAGGCTTCTTTGTTGTAATTCGTTACGCTAACATTAATAATGTCCACAAATTATATTTTTGATAAATTTATAGAAGCTCTTGACAATTAAATCAAACAAATATATAATTATTTTATGTTTCTCGGCAGCAATCTATTTCATGTTTTAAGAATATAGAATTCGATCAAAAAATGTAACACGTATTCACAAAAAAATGCGACTAAAAATCATTAAATTTTGACCTAATAGATGATTATGAAAAAGCTGAAATCTAACTGTATTATTTTTTGCATACTGCTATTATTTGGCTGTCAGGACAATGAAATTTTTACAAACGATAATGACATATCTAAGGCGCAAAGCTGGTTTGAACAGAACAAAAATGGGTTAGATTCAAAAATTAGTAATCCTGCTAATAGGGAAGGAGTTGTAATAAAAAAGACTCCTGATTGGAGCCAGAGTAAGATACACGTTGACAAATACGGAGTTAAGTCAATAGAAGTAGCATTGGAATATGATACTTATTTGTTTTTTGCTGAATCGAACAATAAAATTAAGCGTGGAACCCCAAACGTCTTAAATTCGATGCTCCTCTTTGAGTTAGAGGAAGGCAAATATGCAGTCTATTTGTTAAAAATTTACCCAAGCTACCAAAATACAAAAATTGGTAATCATGTTTTTGAAAATTTGAATTTTAGTGAAATACCAAGTGATTTTTCAGGTGACATGTTAGTTTTTGATTGGGACGAAAATTTTATTGGAGGTTGGAAAATAAGTGATGGAGAGAAGCAGAATTTTTATGTTAGAACAAACAAGCCAAATCCAAATGGTCGAATTACTTCTAACCTAAATTCAACTTGTTACGAAATTACAACTAATTGGTATTCTGTTACGTGTATTGATGGTGTTTGTGGTGACCCAGTTCTAGTTGATTCTAGCTCGGTAATTGTTTGTGAAACCACGATAGCCCCACCTGATCCGTTAGATCCGGACTCAGGAGGAGGTGGTGATGGAGGAACATGTTTTGTACCCCATCCTTTGTTCGAGGGCTTGATGCTTCCCTGTGACGAAGTGGAGGATGGCATAGATTGCGCAAGTTTTCAATTCATTAAAACAAACTCAAACTGGCAAGAGTCTTCACTTGTTAATGTTGGATTTAAAATAAAGTATATTAACCCCCAATCTAATTTGCTAGTTAGTAGTGAACTCACTATTACAAGACCTATTTGGTTTGGGTTTCCTGTAAGACGATATGATGGAACAGAAGTTTCTTCTGGTAAGGCTGCTGAATTAGCAGCTTCTGCTGTTCAATACGCAAGTGATTTGACTCACATTCTTTACATACAGAACCCAAATATGTTAGTTTCACTTGCCGAGCAAACATTTATAAGATACTTACAATCTAGAATGCGCGATTTTGGCGGAAGAGCTGATTTCTATGGAAGTGGATCGCCACAAGTACTACCCAAAGCACCTTCGTATTCACTTTTTGGAAATGGAGATTGTGATTAAATTTGGTATGCTTAAGATACTTTCTTAAAGTAGTATCTTTATTTAAACTTACTGCCTTTGAATCCTATATATTTTATGTTTTCTGTTGTATGCAGTATGAACAATCCATTCATTGGTAAAATTACGCCAGATTACGTTCCCTTTCTTGACTCTGTAATGTTGATTACCAGAGTAGATAAAGAAAATTATCTCATATATGAGGAAACACATAAAGAACTTAATCCTGGAAAGTACAAATTCTTAGATGAAGCAATAGATTTCATGGCGTTTAAGGTAGACTCTGAAAACACTATTATATCAATGGTAATTTACGTTGAATATTCTGCAAAGCAGTTTGAACTGCTAACTCACGAATTTGGTAGGCACACTGGTTCGTTTACTTTGAACGGTGAAACGCAAGGTGAGATTAAAGGGCAAGTGAATTATGAAACGATATCTTGGCAAAAGGATGATTATGCAATGCTTGTTGCATTCCCTCAGGAAATTAATCGTGAAATTAAGTCAAGTAAGAATTCACTGACTCGTATTTGGATTACTAAGTTAAATAGACAATTAGCACCTCAAGACTAAAAAATAAAGAATCAATTTACTGGTATGGATTACTATAAGTTTTACTCTAAAGTTTCTGCTTTTGAATCTTCAGTAATATACCAGCTTTCTCTAGCCCATTTTTTCTGCTGTTCCCGATTTAAAAATGTCCAGGCTACAAAACGACTTACTTTGTTCCCTTGTGCCATATTGATTGTTTTTACCTCAGCAGCGTGTACCTTTTCAATTGCTGCATATATGCTTTTAAGGTGATCGGACTTAGCAACCAATGAGGTAAACCAAAAACATGAATTGGCAAAGTCCTTACTTTCTACGATCATTTTTTGAATAAATCTTTTTTCTCCGCCTGGGCACCATAATTCATTACTCTTTCCGCCAAAGTTTAAGCTTGGTTTGGTTATTTTTTTCTGATTCAGGTTACTCAGTTTACGAAGTGTGCCTGCCTGAGCTTCTGCTGATGATGAATGAAAGGGAGGGTTGCAGATAGTAAGATCAAAGTAGTCTTCAGCTTGAAGTATGCCGCTGAAAATATTACCTGGATTCTTTTGCAAACGCAGGTCTATTTTTCCTTTTAGTGCGCTATTTTTCTCAACGATTTCTGTAGCGGCTTTTATGGCTTTAGGGTCTAAATCTGATCCTGTAAAGTGCCAGCCATATTCAGCATGACCAATGATGGGATAGATGCAATTGGCGCCAACGCCAATATCCAGACATTTTATTTGGTCGCCCCTTGGCGTTATTCCCTTATTGGATAGTGCTAGTAGATCAGCCAGGTAATGTAAGTAATCAGCTCTGCCCGGAATAGGCGGGCATAAGTAGCCGGGAGGTATCTGCCAGTATTGAATAGTATAATAATGTTTTAACAAAGCCTTGTTCAACATCATTACTGCTTCAGGATTTGCAAAATCAATAGAAGCATCCTTAAATTCATTTATACTGACGAAGGGAGATAACTCAGGACAAGATTGAATGAGCATGGGAAAATCATAACGCTGCCTATGCTTGTTGCGCGGATGTAGCGATGTCTTTTCTTTTGGATGTTCTTTTTTCTTTGGTAGCATCAACGACTAAGTTAAGAAGCGTATCCGGGCTTTCAATTAAAATGCTTTATCTACTTGTTATAACTGATCTACCCTGATCCATTTCATACCAGCAGCTGTTGCTGCTTGAGTGCCAGGATCTCCATCTTCAAAGACCATGCACTTTACTGGATCAACACCCAGATCATTGGCAGCTTTTAAGAAGGGATCGGGTGCTGGTTTTCCATGTGGTGTTTCGCCAGCACATACGAGCACATCAATGAGAGAGGTTAATCCTAATACGGAAAGTGTTTTTGAAACGGTTGAGCGGGAACCACCTGACACAACACCTATTTTAACTTTACCTATATGTCTTTTCAGGTGTTCAACTACAAATGTAACAGGTTGTGTATTTTGAATATACTTATTGATAAAGACAGCTGACTTTTCTGCAGCAAAGGTATCGGGTAATGAAACGTGGTATCTTTTGCTGATTTCTTTAGCTACCAATACTGTTGGCCAGCCTGCTGTTTCATCGATAATAGTAGTATCCAGATCAATACCGTAGTTTGAAGCTACCTCTTTGTACGCAAGTTTGTGCGCCATCATATTATCCGCTAAGGTTCCATCGCAATCATATAAAAAGGCTTCGTAATCACCTTTTGTCATTTCTTCAAGTATGTGTAGCCTTTTAATATCTGTTTGATTCATGCTTGTTGTAGATTTTGAAGACACTACTTTTTTAGAAAAAGTTGCAATTCCCTAAGCGCACTAGCATAGTAACCATGTTGGGATAATGTTCTTTATAAGTCCTGTTTGTGATTAAAAAAGAAAGGCGCTGATAAAGCGCCTTTCTTTTCAACTTATTCGATTTATTAAGAAAGAGGTGTTTCACTCTTAGGTTCTTCAGCAGGGATTTGTTCTGCCGATTTTTCTCCTTCAACCTGAGGTGTCTCCTCTGTTTTTCTATCTAGATGTCCGTTAGTGTATTGCTGATAAGTAGTCAGTTTTTCGAACGGACGTTTACCAATTAATCTTTCTAAATCTGATTGGAAGAGAATCTCTTTTTCCAACAACTCCTTGGCTAATATATCAAGCTCCTTTCTATACTTTACTAAAAGTGATTTTGTGCGCTCATAAGCATCATCAATGATGCGCTTCACTTCAATGTCTATCTTCTCGGCAGTTGCCTCTGAGTAAGGTTTGTTGAAGTTGTACTCAGATGCTTTTGAATCATAGAAAGACATATTGCCAATAGCGCTGTTCATTCCGTATACAGTAACAATGCTGTACGCCATTTTTGTAATGCGTTCCAGGTCACTAAGTGCGCCTGTTGAGATTTTACCAAATACAATGTCTTCAGCTGCTCGTCCCCCAAAAGTCATGCACATACTATCAATCATCTGTTCTGTCTGGTATAAGAACTGTTCCTTAGGCAAATATTGGGCATAGCCTAAAGCAGCAACCCCACGTGGCACAATGCTTACTTTCACCAAAGGATCGGCATGCTCAAGGAACCAACCGGCTACCGCGTGTCCTGCTTCATGGTAAGCAACAATCTTTTTCTCCTCAGGAGAAATAATTTTTGTTTTCTTTTCAAGTCCACCAATCACACGATCAATTGCATCCTGAAAGTCTTGCATATCAACCGCTTTCTTATCTCTTCGTGCTGCAATCAGCGCAGCCTCATTACAAACGTTCGCAATTTCTGCACCAGCAAAACCAGGTGTTTGAGCTGAAAGTTTTTTCGCATCTACGCTCGCATCAAGCTTAATAGGCTTCAGGTGTACCTTAAAGATTGCTTCACGGCCTACAACATCTGGTTTATCGATGCTGATTTGTCTATCGAAACGACCCGGACGCAACAAGGCGCTGTCTAAGACATCAGGACGGTTTGTAGCTGCCAGAATAATAACGCCAGAGTCTGTTGCAAAACCATCCATCTCTACCAATAAGGAGTTCAAGGTGTTTTCACGTTCATCATTTGCACCCGGCATTTGGCCACGACCACGTGATCGACCTATCGCGTCAATCTCATCTATGAATACTATACATGGTGCTTTTTCTTTTGCCTGCTTGAATAAGTCTCGCACACGTGCTGCACCTACACCAACAAACATTTCTACGAAGTCAGAACCTGACAATGAGAAAAAGGGTACACCAGCTTCACCGGCAACGGCTTTCGCCAATAAGGTTTTACCGGTACCCGGAGGGCCAACCAATAGAGCACCCTTAGGGATTTTACCACCCAGCTTTGTAAACTTAGCCGGAGTCTTTAAGAAATCAACTATCTCTTTAATTTCTTCTTTTGCTTCTTCAAGACCTGCTACATCTGCGAAAGTGATTTTCACTTTGTTATCGGCATCAAATAAAGCAGCTTTAGATTTACCGATGTTGAATATCTGACCACCCGGGCCACCACCGCCAGTCATTCTGCGCATGAGCATCCAGAAACCGATCAATACCAGGAACAATAAGCCCCAATTGAAAAATATACTGAAGTAATCATCACGCTTTTCAACAGTGTAGGCTATTTTTTCTGCAACTGGCAGTCTGTCATTTAGTTCCTGAAACTCTTTTTCGAAGCCTTCAATAGAACCAATGTTAAGTTTATAATGAGGTCCATTAGCCGTTACGCCAATAGCGTTTTCTTCCAGTTCAGCCTTGTATTTGCTGTTTTGAAGGGCTTCGGCCTTTAACGTAATTTCTACGTATTCGAGATTTTTGATTAAAACAACTTTTTTAACATCACGGGCACTTACCATGCTTTTAAACTCAAGCATGTCAGTTTCTTTGAGTGCGTTAGCATTGTTCACATACATGAGGCCAATGACCAAAGCAATGGTACCCAGGATTACCCACAACTGGTAGTTGCCCTTAGGGCCACCACCCTTGGGAATAAGGGGAGGTTTATTGTTTGGATTGTCGGACTCTTTCTTATTGTAAGCCATTTTTTAAAAATTAAATACCAACTGAATAACGATTAACTCTTTTATTAGTTCTAAGCCTGGTCTTCTATTTCAGTGATCTCTGCATCACCCCATAGTCTTTCCAAGGCATAGAATTCGCGCTTGTCTTTCCGGAACACATGCACTACTACATCAATGTAGTCGAGAAGTACCCACTCTTTATTGCTTTTACCTTCCGAATGCCAGGGATTTTCTTTTAATGTTTTAAACACCTCAACATCAACGGATTCGGCAATGGCGTCTAATTGCTTGTCGCTATTACCGGAGCAAATCACAAAGAAATCAGCTACCGCATTCTTCACCTTTCGCAAATCCATGACAACAATGTCATTTGCTTTTTTCTCTTGCATGCCTTTTACGATGACTTCGCTTAATTTTTCGGAGGCAGCACCTTTTCTTTTTTTAGCCATTCGGCAGATTTATATTATGATTTGAACAATTTGCAAAGTTAACGCAAAATAACCGTGTATAAAACCGTTGAAAACACGCTTTTTATAGGAAAAAACGTAGTCTTTGTTCCTGTCTGTCCTTCTACTAATGACTTGGCAATTAGGCTGTTGCAACAGCCAAGCCTGGCAGAAGGCACCGTAGTGATTACTGATCACCAAACGGCAGGTCGCGGACAAAGGGGTAATCAATGGCATACTGAGCCTGGCCAAAACCTTACCTTGTCGGTGATTTTAAAACCAACTTTTCTGGCTATTAAGAACCAGTTTTACCTGACTATGGTTACTGCTCTTGCTGTCCATGATTTTGTAAGAACGCTGACCGCAAGTGATGCTCAGATTAAATGGCCCAACGATATTTTAATGGGGGGTAAAAAACTGGGTGGCATTCTGATTGAGAATCAACTACAGGGCGACAGTATTTCCACTTCAGTGCTCGGTATAGGGCTCAACATCAACCAGAAAAACTTTGTCATCCATACGGCTTCTTCACTAAGTCTGCTGGCTCAACAAGACTTTATCTTACCATCTATCTTCCCTGTACTACTCTCACACCTTGAGTCGCGATACCTGATGTTACGCAATGGCAAGTATGAAGTTTTAAAACGAGATTATCTTCAAAATCTTTATCAACTCAACGAAGAACATACTTACCAAAGCAAGGATGAGCGCTTCACCGGTATAATTCGTGGCATAGATGACTGGGGTAAGTTGGTAATTGAAACAGAACAGGGGGAGAGAAGTTTTGATTTGAAGGAGGTCAGTTTTTTGTAGAAGCTTGTGATTGAGGTTTCACGCTGCAGGCTACAAGCTTTACGCAGGTAGCTTACTTGAAATTTTCTAACTTCTAACTTCTAACCTCCAGCCTCGAGCTAACATCCCTCCACGTCACAAGCTTCACCAGTAGTTGCTATTTTACTTCCAATTTCTTCTAAGGCTTGTTTAAAGGTAGCACTTGGTTGTGCACCGCTTATGCCATACTTATTATCGATGATATAAAAAGGTACACCACTCACACCGAGTTTCTGCATTTCTGCTTCGGCTAATTCCACTTCAGCTAAGCCTTCATCGCCTGCCAAGAGTGTTTTTATTTTTTCAGGATCGAGTCCAATACTACTGCCGACTTTAATCAAATTTTCTTGTTTAGAAAGATCAACGCCATCAGTGAAGTACGCTTTAAGAAAAGCTTCCTTGGCTGCCAATTGCTTGCCTTCTTTGCGTGCGAGTTCAATAATGCGATGGGCATCACGCGTGTTAGGCGAAACCATTTGTTTATCGAAATTGAAAGTCAAGCCTTCAGTAGCAGCTACATCGGTAACTTGCTTTGTTATTTGTTGGTAGCGAGCCGGGTCGCCAAATTTTTTAGTTAAGTATTCTTTTTGGTTTGCTCCCTCCAAAGGCATGGCTGGATTTAGCTCAAAAGGGTGGTAGGTTATTTCGAAATTATATTTGTCTGACAAATCTTCTATGGCTTTTTCTAATCTACGCTTGCCAATGTAGCACCAGGGGCATACAACATCAGACACCACATCGATTTTAACAGTGGTTTTGTTAAGCATTTCAATCTTATTCATTCAATTTTAGCGTTTGCAGTTAAACAGGTAAATACTAAGATTAGTTCGTGCTTGGGCAATGATGGCTTTATATTATCTTTGTAAATTATCTTAAGAATAATCAAAATAAAACAACACATGGTAGTTGATTCAAAAGCAAAATTTAAGGTTAAAGACCTTTCGCTGGCCGATTGGGGCCGTAAAGAGATAAAATTGGCTGAGGCAGAAATGCCTGGTCTTATGGCATTACGCGAAGAATTTGGCAAGCAGAAACCTTTAAAGGATGCCAGAATCGCAGGATGTTTACACATGACCATCCAGACGGCCGTTTTAATTGAAACACTGGTTGAGCTAGGTGCGGAAGTAACCTGGTCTTCTTGTAATATTTTCTCTACACAAGATCACGCTGCTGCGGCCATTGCTGCTGCAGGCATTCCTGTATTTGCCTGGAAAGGCATGAATGAAGAGGAGTTCGATTGGTGTATTGAGCAGACCCTACACGCTTTCAAAGATGGCAAAGCGTTGAATATGATTTTAGATGATGGTGGTGATTTAACCAATATGGTGTTGGATCGTTATCCTGAATTAGTAAAAGATATCCGCGGTATTTCTGAAGAAACCACTACTGGCGTACACCGCCTGCAAGAGCGTGCTAACAAAGGCACCTTACCATTGCCTGCCATTAACATTAACGATTCTGTTACCAAGTCTAAATTTGACAACAAATATGGCTGCAAGGAATCCTTGGTAGATGCTATTCGCAGAGCTACTGATGTAATGATGGCTGGTAAAGTGGCTGTTGTTGCCGGTTATGGTGATGTGGGTAAAGGTTCTGCCGCTTCTTTGCGTGGTGCTGGTTGCCGCGTGATCGTTACAGAGATTGACCCGATCTGTGCATTACAAGCTGCTATGGATGGGTTTGCAGTTAAGAAAATGGACGATGTAGTAGGTGAGGTTGATATTGTGGTAACAACTACAGGTAATCGTGATATTGTAGTGAGCCGCCATTTCTTAAAAATGAAGAATAACACTATCGTGTGTAACATTGGTCACTTCGATAATGAAATTGATGTTGCCTGGTTACGCAAGAATGGCACCTGGGATACTGTAAAACCTCAGGTTGACTTAGTAAAGTTAAGCAATGGCAATCAGATCATTTTATTGGCTGAAGGCCGTTTAGTGAATCTGGGTTGCGCTACTGGTCACCCTTCTTTTGTAATGTCTAACTCATTTACAAACCAAACGTTGGCACAACTTGAATTGTGGAACAATGCAGGTAAGTATGAGAATAAAGTTTACATGTTGCCTAAGCACCTGGATGAGAAAGTTGCACGTTTACACCTGAAGAAAATTGGTGTGGAGTTGGATGTACTCAGCAAAGATCAGGCAGATTATATTGGCGTAGAAGTAACAGGGCCATTTAAGCCTGATTACTACCGTTACTAAGTTTTTATTCATTCAACTGAATAAAGAACATTTCACAGAAAGACCTTGCACAACATGTGCAGGGTTTTTTTATTCTCTTATTTTTGTATGAAACAAAGACCCATGAAAAAAATCCTGATTATTGTATTAGTAGCTTGTGTAGTGGCGGCAACAGGCTTTACCAGCCGTCAGTCAAACACTGAATTTGTCTGTCAAAAAGTATTGAAGGCAAAAAATGAATGTCATTATAATTTTTTGGTAGATGGAGGCAAATTCCGTTATGTAGATATCGGTTGCAAACGCAAGAAGGATGATGTGATTAAGAAGGTAATGAATGGCGAAATTCCGTTAGCTAAAGATTGGAAGATTGAATGCCCAATGCCTAAGAAAGAAGATTGATTTGCTGATATGTTGATTCGGTGATGTGCTGATTCGTTGATATGCTGATGAGATTATTCGGTAATATGCTGATTTGTGATTTTATCATTGCAAATTGACAATTGTCCATTGTCAACTGTCAATTGGTTTATGAGTGCCTCATTCTCCTTTCGAAGAATGGGCGCAATACGGCTCGATCTAAAATAATAAAACCCAGTACCATATTAATAAGTACAATGATATTAACAATCCATTTTCCGCTAATGGATACGCTCGGTAAAGGTTGTTTAATGTACTTGCCAATCAGTCCTGTTTCATTATTCATGTTCAATGCAGTTGACCCATCAAATACACCTGATTGTAATAACATAACAGCCAGAAAAGAAACTACAATAACACCAATCAGTAACAGGATGCCATTGCGCATCGACAAAGTGTAGCTCTGTGGTGATTCTTTAATACGACTCATTACAAGATTAGTAAATGAGGCAGAGGGCTCTGCTAACCTCATTGTTTTTAGGCTACCCTCCAGTAAACGTTGCTCCTCAACCATTTTTTGCAAAACTGGCGAATGACGCATATTTTCTTCAAATAGTTTCTTCTCCTCTGCGGTCATCAGACCATCCAGGTAGTCGAAAATTTTTTGATCGCTATCGTTGAAATCCTTTTTCATTTCTTTTACAAAGATAGAGCTTCTTGGTGTAATATTCCTTTCAGTTCCTCAGCCAGTCTGTGTCTGGCCCGGTGTATCCTTACCTTTACCGTGTTGGCAGGCGTATGGGTAATATCGGCTATTTCTTCCAACGAAAATTCCTGCAAGTAGAACAAGGTAATGGCTACACGATCTGCTTCATTTAGTTTCGCAATGGCTTCTTCAATAAAACGTTTCTTGTCGTTTTTCTCCAAAGCATCCTGGTGGTAGCCGATGTGCACATTGTCAATACTTTGTAACTTTATTTTTTGCTTACGCTTATAGCTGATAGCGGTGTTGAAAACAATGCGGTATAACCATGTTGAAAATTTAGCATCACGGTTAAAGCCGGCCAGGTATTTAAAGGCCTTTACAAAAGCATCCTGAGCTGCTTCTTCAGCCTCTGACTTATTTTCAAGCACACGTAAAGCCAGCGAATAAGCATAGCTTTTATGCTTATTCACCAGTTGCGCATAGAGGTGCTGTTCTCCCTCCAGTATGCGAACGATAAGTCCTAAATCCGGATCGTTAATCATGCCTGCTAAAACAATTTAACATTATTGCTTCAGACTTTGATTACTTGCTCTCTTCTTTTTGTTTCTTCTCTTCTACAATGTAAGCCAGGCCAAGTCCTGCACCACCTAATATAAAGAGCATAGCGAAATAGCCAACCTCTTCCATTTGATAGTGCATATCAAGGAAGTAGCCAAAGAACAAACCAAGGCCAACACCAATTAATAATAAAGAAGCTCGGAGAGGAAAAGAGGTGTTGCGCATCTTCTTGATATTGAAGAACTCCGGACTAACACCTTTTTCGATCATGGCCAATCGCTCAACATTTTCTTGCTTGCGTAGGTACATGATCATGATCACAATACAAATTACAGAGATGATGGGAATGAATACTGCAATTACTTCGGTTGCCATAAAACTTCTATTTAAGTGAATTTGCCCCTATGACGCAGGGGTTTTAAGTCAGGTTACAAGGAAATTGCAATTGTTTTAATTGGTACGATCGGACCTCTAGCTTCTAGCTTCCAGCCTCGAGTTATAGGTTGATTTTCTCCAAAAAGGCCCAGCAAAGCAGGAAAATGATAATAATAGAAGCCAAGTCTAAAATCAAACCTGCCTTCATCATATCCTTCATTTTAATGTGGCCGCTGGCAAAAACAATAGCATTAGGTGGTGTTGATATAGGGAACATATAACCTGAACTGGCAGCAAAAGTTACAGGAAGACCCAAGAGTATGGGGTTCATATTAAAGCCTTCAGCAACTGCAAAGACAACGGGTATAAAAATGGTAACCAGTGCTACATTGCTCATCAATTCCGTAAGCACAACAGTAAGCGTAATAATACCGAGCAATAGTGCCCACTTGCTGATGTTGTTGGCTGAAGCAATTGCCTCGCCAATCACAGCTATAATCCCCGTGCTTTCCATGCCTTTAGCCAGACAAATACCTCCACCAAATAGCAAGAGAATTGACCATGGCAGGCGTTTGGTATCATCCCAGTTTAACAGAAATTCATGCCTGGAAAAGTCAGTAGGGACTAAAAACATGAGCAGACCGCCACACATGGCCACGTTGGTGTCGTTAAGTATTTCTTTACCCAAAAGCTGATTAATGGGTAATTGTAAGATCCAGCCGCTTGCCGTAAGTACGAATATAATTAGTACGCGTTTTTCAGCTTTGCTTAGCTTGCCCAAACCACTTAATCTTTGTTGGATAAGAAAATCTGATCCTTCCACCTGTTTCAATTTATTAGGATACAAAAGGTGTACAATAAAAACATAACAGGATGTACCTAACAGGATGGCTACAGGTAAACCGATCAGCATCCATTTGCCAAACTCCATATCATTATTGTAGAACTGTTTGGTGAAACCTGCAAACACTGTGTTTGGGGGTGTGCCAATAACAGTGGCCATGCCACCTATGCTTGCCATGTAGCCGATACAGAGCAAAAGCCCCAATGCAAAATTTCGTTCTTGTTTATCGCTGGTGCCTTTCCCTTTTGCGCTTCTGGCATTCTTAAGTAATTCAATTACTGAAATAGCAATGGGAAGCATCATCATGGCGGTAGCCGTATTGCTAATCCACATGCTTAGTATACCTGTAGATAAGGAGAAGCCCAGAATAATACCGTTGCCGGAAGTACCGGTTAGTTTAATCAGGTTGAGTGCAATTCGTTCATGGAGTTTGTGCTTTTCCAAGCCCAGGGCAATCATAAACCCTCCCATAAATAAAAAGATAGAGCTATTGGCATAGGGTATGGCCGACTCGGTCATGTTCATAACACCCAAGGCTGGAAAAAGTACTAGTGGGAGTAAGGCTGTAACCGCAATAGGGGCAGCCTCGCTGATCCACCAGCAGATCATCATCGCCATAAGTGCTAACACAAAGGGGGCAGTAGGTGAAATAAATTGATGGGGAAGCAGCCAAAAGATAAGCAGGAAGAGGAGAGGACCTGCTATAAAACCTATTTGCTTGTAGCGTGTAGTTGCATTAATCACGGCTACAAAATAGGTAATTATACAGGATTGAGATTGGCCTATAATAAAAAAGTCCTTCTGTTGACAGAAGGACTGATAAGACCTGGGGGCTAAAATCTATTAATAATTATTAGCTGGCTTAGGGTTGGCTGGCTTTACTACGATAACGCGGCCGTCAAGCTCTTTTTCGTTTAGCGCAGCAATAGCCTGAAGCGCTTCATTATCGTTTGGCATTTCAACGAAACCAAAACCTTTTGAGCGTTTGGTGTCGCGATCCAATACAATTTTCGCAGATGAAACTTCTCCAAACTGTTCGAAAGCAGCCTGAAGATCTTCTTTGCGTGTCTTGAAGTTCAGCTTTGCAACAAAAATGTTCATGATAGAAAGAATATTAAGTGATGATTAAACATGGTTCAAAATTCCTTATCGAAATCTTGTTCCTACACCAAATATAATGAAATATTTGAATTACAAAGGATTAATTGAGGAGCGGTTATTACCCAATTTTAGGTAAAAAGTACCTGCTTAAAGGCCTCAGGACGGCTTTTGCCAATTAAAAAAGCAACTGTTCCTTATCGGGTGAAACAGCAAGGCTTATGTTATTTTTAAGGATTACATGATGGCCTCCATTTTTGGATATTTCCAGCAGATAGTCTTTGTTTATAATACTCTGCTTGGAAATTCTGATAAAACGTTTATCCACCACCAGCATATCCTCATAATGCTTGAGATTTTTGCTAACCAGAACCTTTTCACCGCCAATTAAATTAAATTCTGAGTACGCACCTTCCCCTTTAATAAACATGATATTATTTAGCTCTACAAAGTAGGTTTTGTATTTAGTGATCAGGGTAATTCTTTTGTTTTCGGTATGCTGGAGGTTATGCCGCAACTGGCTCAAAACATCAGTATTTTTCTTTTCCAGCTTCTTATATCGCTCAACCGTGTCTTTTAACTTATCAGCTTTTATAGGCTTTAAAAGATAGCCAACAGCTGAAAGATCAAAAGCCTGAACTGCGTATTCGCTATATGCGGTGGTGAAAACAATGTGGAAGTCAATGTCTTCTTCGTTAAAAAAATCAAGTAACTCCAGCCCGCTGTGGCCAGGCATTTCTATATCCAGGAAAACAAGGTTAGGCTTTAATTTTCTGATGCTCTTTACAGTTTCTGGTAGGTCACTGCATTCTGCCAGAATTTGAATTTCGGGGCAATGCTCTTTAAGCAACATGCGAAGCAGACTTCGCACATTTAATTCATCGTCAACTAGGATGGCAGTTATCACAAGGTAAAGGTAATAGCGTTCGGTTTTTTTGATGAAACAACTTAACGTAAAGGGCTTTTAAGTTTACGAAAACTGTGTAGGAATAGTTATCAATACTTTTGTACCACAGCCTCGTCCCATCTCATCTGTTTTGTCCACTATTTGGAGACCAATTGCATTCTTCTTTTTGGCGTTTAGTAACTCAAGCCTTTTCCGGTTGGCCGAAATAGAAAATGAAGCGTGCTTCCTGTTTTTATTACTTTTTAAGTCGCTGCTGACTTTACGACCAACCCCGTTATCTTCGATGATAATCAGCAGGTCATCTTTTTGCCTTGTAAAAGTAATGTGAAGTTGCTTGTCTCCTTTCCTGTGCAATAAACCATGTTTGATAGCATTCTCGACAAAGGGCTGAATGATCATGGAAGGCAATTTTACAAAATGAACATCTATATCTTCGGAACAAACTATGCTGGATTGAAAGGTTTCACCAAAGCGCATTCTTTCCAGTGAAATATAAGTTTCCAGTAATTCAATTTCTTCACTCAACAGAATGTTTTCATGACCGGATAGTTCCAGTACTTTTCTGGTTAACTCCGAAAAGCGATCGAGGTATTTGATAGCATTTTCTTTATCATCACTGTAAACAAATGCGTGAATGGAGCTAAGCGAGTTGTAAATGAAATGTGGATTCATTTGTGCTTTAATGGAAGCCAGTAACGATTGTTGAAGTTCCTGCTCTAATTGCAATCTATCTGTTTCCAACTTGTTTTGGTACCGCACCTTGGCAAGACGTTGCTTATAGTGCAGGTATATAAAAATGATGATCAGCGTCAGGCAGAGTATGATAAACCATAGCTCAAAATAGAAAGGTTTCGAAATGGTGAAACTTACCAGAACCTCCCTAGACACTACACCCGTATCACTTTCAGCCCGTAATTCAATTGTATAATAACCGGGCGCTAAAGAGGCCAAGCGCAATTCCCTATTTTTGTTTTCTAATAAGCGCCATTCAGCGTCATTGATACTATAGGCCACATTTACATTATTACCTAATCTGTATGCAATAACTGAGTAGTCAATAACAATTTCATTTTCGTCACTGCTCAGTTTGATATTGTCACTAAGCACTTTTTGTTCCTGATTAACAACTATTGAATTGATGATCAAACCAGGTTTAACTTCATGGTTACCAGAAAGTGTAGCTGGAAAATAAACTAAACCTTTGTTACCTACCATAAATACAGTATCATTCATGATGCTGAAGTCTCGCAGATCATCCATAGGTAAGCCATTAGTCTCATCCATGATTTTTACAGTACCTTCTTTAAGGTTATAAGCAATCAAGTTCTTTTCGGTGAGCATCCAGGCGATATCTTTCACGATCTTCAACTTGAAAATACCAACCACTTTGTTCTGGTCAGGTGTGAATATTTTTTTCAGCTCTCCATTTTCTACTTTAAGTAAGCCATCATTAAAAGATACAGCAAAAACGATTTTTTTATAGCGTTCCAGATCTGATGCAATTACTGATTTTCCTTTATACTTAACTTCTATCGGCCCCTTAAGCGTATAAGCCATCAGACCATTAGTTGTAGCTGCGTAAATTGTATCATCTGTTAATGCCAACGCGCGTGCTCTCACTTCTGTAGCATTTAGCCTGAACTGACTGGAATCATCTCCTAAAAAATAGCCAATACTTTTATAAGCTTTTATCCACGGATGGCTGGCCTTTATTTTCTGGTCACTGCAAATACCAACAAATCCACTGGCTGCAATTACATAATGATCATCATCAAGTTTGTGTACATCTTTTATTGATCCCTCTTGAATGATTGCTTTTTTATTTTTAGGATAGATGTATACATTATTTGAAGCGTACCCTATTGATTTTGTAACAGAGTCATAAAAAATGGTTGTGACCTCCTGATTGATTTCGTTGGTAAATACCTTTTTTAAATGTTGTTCGCGAAGGGAATACTCTAAAACCTCATTGTGTGCTGTACCAATATAAAGTGAATTATTTCCTCTATTTGATCTGATGGCGGTAAAGGATTGATCTTCATATTTTCGGAGTGTAGTCAAATTAGGTACAAAGAGTATGCCTTCGTTTAGGGTGCCAATCCACCAATTGCCTTCAGTATCACGAATAATAGTGGAGATATTTTTATTCTTGAAGAAATGATGGTTTGTAGCAATAAAAGGTTTGAATTTGTTATCAAATAAATAGAAACCGGTAGATGTAATAATAGCAATGATACTGTCATTTAAAAACCTGGTGTTTTGAATAAATGTTTTAGGTGGAAATTTAAATAGTGTCTCTTTGGTATTCCAGTTGATCAGGTTTAGTTCATCATCCGGGTATTTGGGTAAATAATGCATCCCTGATTGTACAGGTAAAGGATAAAAATAATTTAATCGGAAAGGTACATCTTCTTCTCGCAAATTACCCTTGGCATCACTGATAATAAGTCTGCCGGTGTTTTTATTGAAAAAATAGTATTGACTTTGATTGTAGGTGGTGTAATGATTGCTGCTATAATTCTCTAAAGGCTTTTCTTCAAGAATAAATGTATCGGTATTTAGATATCGGATTCCCTTTTTTCCTGTTGAGACTAAGGTATTTCCTTGAAGTATACCTGCTGGAATATAGATGCCAGTCGGCTGCAGCTGTTGAGAAAGTTTAAGTGTGTCATTGTCGACATAAAAAAATTGTCCTACAAAATTCTGACACCATATTCTGCCTTTATTGTCTTGCAAAAGGTTACTGAGTGGGCGACCGCGTTGTTCCTCATTTTGGTAATGTTTGAAACGAAAGCCATCGTATTTACTCAAGCCCTTATCGTGACCTATCCAGATAAAACCCGCTGCATCCTGAAAAATATCGTAAATAGTATTGGTAGGTAGTCCTATAGTTTTGTCAATACTTCTATAAACAGGATTTTGGGCATAGCTTGTCAGGTAATGACCAAGAAGTACCAGTATAGCGCAGCAGGTTTTCAATAAGTAAAAATAGTGAATACGAAGCATAAGAATAAATGATCTTACTGCATTTAGCATGCTGAATGTATTTCAGGATTACTCAAAAAAAAAGACCAACAAGGATGTCGGTCTTTTTTTGCTAAGTATAGCTGGCTATTCTAATGCTTTTACACCCGGCAATACCTTGCCTTCAAAATACTCAAGCAGGGCACCGCCTCCGGTGGAAACATAGCTTACTTTATCTTCAAAATTAAATTTAGCAACGGCAGCCGCTGAATCGCCACCACCAATTAATGAGAAAGCTCCTTTTCCAGTGGCCCGTACTACTGCTTCGGCAATGGCTTTTGTTCCTTTTTCAAATTTCTCCATTTCGAAAACACCCATCGGCCCGTTCCATAAAATAGTTTTAGAATCTTCAACAACTTTAGTGAATACAGCTATGGCCTGAGGACCAATGTCCAGTCCCATCCAACCATCTTTAATGGCATTGTTGTTGGCAGTGTCTGTATTGGCATTGGCATCGAACTTATCGGCTATAATTGAATCAATGGGCAAGTGTAGCTCCACGCCTTTTGCTTTTGCTTTTTGAATCAGTTCTTTCGCTAATTCAAGTTTGTCAACTTCAACCAAAGAATTTCCGATTATTCCTCCCAGGGCTTTAAAGAACGTATAAGCCATGCCACCACCAATGATTAAGTGGTCTACTTTGTCAAGTAACTTTTCAATAATCAAAATCTTGTCAGAAATTTTGGCGCCCCCCATAATGGCTGTGAAAGGTTTGTCAGCCTTCTCCAATACTTTTTTAGCATTGTCAAGTTCTGCAGCCATTACATAGCCTGCACATTTATCTTTAAAAAACTGAGCAACAATAGTTGTGGAGGCATGAGCGCGGTGCGCAGTACCAAAGGCATCATTAACATAAATATCACCGTGCTTCGACAGTTTTTCTGCAAAAGCTATATCACCCTTTTCTTCTTCTTTGTAAAATCTCAGGTTTTCAAGAATAAGTACCTCACCTGGTTTTAATGCAGACGAAAGCTTGAAAGCCTCTTCGCCAATGCAATCACTGGCAAATTTTACCGGAGCACCTAGTAGTTGTTCGGTTGTCTTAAGTGTATGTTTTAACGAATACTTTTCTTCGGGGCCTTCCTTTGGTCTGCCCAGGTGAGACATCAATACAAGTGATCCACCGTCTTTCAGTATTTTTTTAAGAGTTGGAACAGTAGAGCGAATGCGGTTATCGTCTGTTACCTGAAAGGATTTATCTAATGGCACATTGAAGTCGACACGGATAAGAGCACGCTTACCAGAAAAGTTAAAATCGTTAATAGTTTTCATGTGTTAATAATTATTTTTAGTTGTCGCCTGATACGCCAGGCAATCCATATTCTTTTTGGAGAATACAATGCCTGGCTATTTTAAGGCATACATTTAAGGGCGCTAATGTAATAAAGCCCTGGATTTTATTCGTGACGAAGTTCAGGTATTTATCAGTTTATTATTAATTGTAAATTTAAGTGCATTGCTAACGTTTGTGTAGACACTTTACGTTAATCGCCAAAGGAAATGCCAAGACCTTTAGCAGCTTTTACCAAGTAGTTATGCTTACTTACTACATTATAGCTTTGGGTAGCTTCTTCTAATGAAACAGAAACAATCTCGTTATTTTTGAAGGACACCATCTGGCCAAATTTTTTCTCTAGCGCCAATTCAAAAGCCTTAACTCCATATAAAGTAGCAAGTACCCGATCGTAAGCCACAGGAGTACCACCGCGTTGCGTATGACCTAAAACTGTTTCACGTATTTCAGCCTTGCAACCTGCATCCTTTAACTGCTGCGATAGTTGGTAGGCGACACCACCCAGCCTGACGTGTTCAGAACCTTTATCACCTTTCTGCGCCACAATGGTACCGTCTTTAGGTTTGGCGCCTTCGGCAATAACAATATTGCAAAAACCTTTTCCGTTTTTATACCGCATAGATACACGCTTGGCAAGTTTTTGTATATCGTATGGGATTTCAGGAATCAGACAAATTTCTGCTCCTCCCGCTATGGCAGTGTGCAGGGCGATCCATCCGGCATCTCTACCCATTACTTCCATAATCATGCAGCGATGATGGCTTTCTGCTGTTGTAACAAGGCGATCAAAACTATCAGTAGCAATTTGTACTGCTGTTTGAAAACCAAATGTTACATCAGTTGCAGATAGATCATTGTCAATAGTTTTAGGTACACCAATGATTGGTATACCTTTATCATACAAGGTTTTGGAAATTTTTTGCGAACCATCGCCTCCGATGTTCACAATAGCATCAAACTTTAAAGCCTTCAGTTTTTTTACCAATTCATCTGATCGATCTTCAAATTTAATACTACCATCAGCCTGGGTTACAGGAAATTTAATAGGATTAGATTTATTCGTAGTCTTTAAGATAGTACCGCCTTTGATATGAATACCTGCTGTTTTACGACTAGTCAGTTTGATTATTTCCTGAGGTTCATTTAATACACCATTAAAAGCTTCAATGCTTCCATAGATTTCCCAGTCTTTTTCTTTACGTGCGCGCTTAGCTATTCCACGGATAACTGCATTAAGACCGGGACAATCACCACCTCCGGTAAGGATCAGAATTTTTTTCATAAGAATAAAAATAGGGAACAATTAACAATTGACAATTTTCAATGGACAATGTTCAAGCTAAACTTTATGAACCTATCCGTTTAAGTATAGTTCAGTCCGACACTATTGTTCAGCTGCGGCCCTTTTTAATCGATCGTTGATGGCACGCCCAAGGCCTTCCTCTGGCACCAGATCAGTCAGGATAGCATCAACAGGCATTTTATCCAGTGTTCTTAATCCAAGAAAAAGATTCTTAGCAGCCTCTGTAAGGTTTCCAGTTGAGGACAGTATAAACTGATATGGAGTTTTATAATCTTTTTGAAAGGAGAGTACAGCTACTTTAGGGTTTACCTCACCGGAAAGTGCCTGATCAAGGTTACCGATAATTAAGCGCTTGCTTGGCGCATAATGACTTTTTAATTGACCGGGTGCTTTAGGGTTGGAGGAGGAGTGAAGCATGATATCTACAGTACCAATTACTTTTTCAATTTCTTCAATGCCTAAACCTCCTAATCGGTAAACAGTAGCCTGGTCGTTGTTGAAACCAACAATCGTAGATTCAATACCAATGGTGCATGGCCCTCCGTCTAATATATAGGCAATTTTGTCTCCCAGCTGTTCATTTACATGCTCAGGAGTAGTCGGACTGATGTAACCAAATGGATTGGCACTTGGTGCTGCCAGTGGAAAATCAAGTTCTTCTAATAGTTCGCGGGTAAGCGGGTGATTGGGGCAACGTATACCTACTGTATCAAGCCCTGCTGTAACAATGTCAGGTATAATCTCTTTCTTTTTAAATAGGATCGTAACGGGTCCCGGCCAGAAATGGCTGGCAAGTGCCAGGGCTTTTAAAGGCAGATTATCAGCATACAATTTTACGGCATGCAGGTCAGGCACATGTACAATCAAGGGATCGAAAGATGGTCTGTTCTTCGCTTCGAAGATTCGTGCAACGGCATCGGCATTGGTAGCGTTAGCCGCCAGTCCATACACCGTTTCTGTCGGAATGGCCACCAATTTTCCACGCTTTAAGAGTGCTTTTGCCTTCGCAATATCTTTTCCTATTTCGGCCATGTGCAAAAGTAAAAATTAGCAGTCAATGCCATCATAAATCTTTATTCAATACGGCCTTTCATGTAATGGTCGGGTAAGAGAAATCCTGTATTCTCACCGCACCAGAAAATATTCATGATATAATAACGATCATGTGTTTTCAATAATTGGATACTATTAATCCCTCTGTTGGTAACAGGCCCGTCTTTGCTTTCCCGGGTTTCATAGGTGCTGAAAACATGTACAATTGTCCCATAGGCATCCGTTAATCTATTTAATTCACGTTCGTAAAAGCCTGTAGCTATTCTGGATTCGAACATTTGCACATAATCTGCGGGCGTCATGCTGGCATAACTGATTTTAGCATCTTTATTTTTAGAAGTTGGAATTAATCGCGCATCGGGTGTAAATAAATTTTTAAAACGATCCCAGTCACGACTTTGTCCGGCCTCACCGGAAATAACCTCATATAAAGCAGTAATAATAGCATCTGTAGACTGCACATCTTTCGAATAGTCTTTCTGCTGAGCAAAGAGCAGGTGGCTAATGAGGAGTGCTGCTGGAAGGATGATTTTTTTCATAGGTTAATATTTTCGGAATGTAGGCAATCGCAATGAAACCATAAACTGTAATTACACGATTCAAATCAACAAGCGCGATTTATGTAACTTACCATCGAAATTTCAATATGGTCTCTTTTTCCATTATTATTCCTGTTTATAACCGCCCCGAAGAGGTGGATGAATTGCTGTCTAGCCTTACCCTTCAAAGTTTTAAAAGCTTCGAAGTGGTTCTAGTCGAAGATGGCTCCACCAAAACATGCAGGCATTTGGTAGATACTTACTCTATTCATTTTCCGATTCACTATATTTTTAAACCAAATTCAGGACCTGGCCCCAGCCGCAATCAGGGTTTTGCACAGGCAAAAGGAGATTACCTAATTGTGTTTGATTCTGATTGTATTATCCCACCGGATTACCTCAGCATAGTAAAAAATGCCTTGCAGGAGCATAAATGGGATGCCTATGGTGGCCCAGACAAAGCACATCAGGACTTCACGTTATTGCAAAAAGCAATGGGCTATACGATGGCTTCCTTTTTGACTACCGGTGGAATAAGAGGAGGTAAGCAACACCTCGGTTCTTTTCAACCCAGAAGTTTTAATATGGGTTTATCGCGCAAAGCTTTTGAGATGACAGGAGGTTTTCGTTTTGATCGGTATGCCGAAGATATAGAGTTAAGCATTCGACTTAAAGCTGCGGGCTTAAAAGTGGGTCTGATACCCGAAGCCTTTGTTTATCACAAAAGGCGCACTAACCTGAGCCAGTTTTACAAACAGGTTTTTAATTTTGGAAAGGGCAGGGTTTTAATTGGCAAACAATATCCAACAGAAATAAAACTGACGCATTGGATTCCTTTTCTGTTTACCCTGGCCATAATAATCTGGTTATTAACAGCATTTATTTTCCTGCCATTGTTTAAGCTGGGTGCTGTTTTAGTAGGGTTGTACCTGGTCGCCATTATGCTTGGTGCCGCAATATCCTATAAAAATATTCTGGTAGGTCTGCTGGCTATGCCGGCAGCCCTTGTGCAACTGATGGGCTATGGATTCGGTTTTTTTGCAGAAAAGTTAAAATAGTACATATAATTTTGTAGAAAAAAGTCAAAAAATGGTTGATATAGGATATTTTTCGTTAAAATTACGTCTTAAATAACCTAAATCTTACATGCGAAAATGTCTTGCCCTGGCTTTTCTGCTGCTTAGTTGCATCCCATCTATTGCCCAAAACAATAAAGAACTTGCTGCCGGTTACTATACTGTGGTAGGTGCTTTTGATAAAACGAAAGAGGAATACGCACAACGCTTTGTCCAAAACCTAAACAACAAAGGCTTTAATGCCAATTATGGCTTTAATACTTCCCGTGCTTTGTTTTTTGTTTACCTGCAAAATCACAACGATTTAAAATCCTCATTGGAAGCCATGCAGAAGGTGAGGCAGGAGAGTGATTTTAAAGATGCCTGGGTGCGCGTGGTGCCTGGTGTGATTGGGCAGCGCGGTGAAGAGCAAAGACCTGTTGTGATGCCTGAACCTGTAGCCCTTGCCAGCGCAACAAAACAAGAAGATAGCGTACCACTTAAGACTGAAGAAGCGCTTACCGTTAGCGAAGAGAAACCTGCTGTGGTAAACAATGGACCTCCTGAAGTAAAAGAGACTGCGCTTGAAGTAGCAGAGGCGGAGAATCAGGAACCAGAAGAAAAAATTATTCAGGTGTATCCAATGAATCTTGGAAATACCGAGGTCTTTCTAAGTCTTTTCAATGCCTCAAACAACCGCATTATCGATGGCGATGTTCAGGTGATTGATACTGACAGAGGAAAGCTTTTAAAAACTGTAAAAGGTAATGAGTACCTGACCTTGCCTGATCCTAAAAATCAAAGTGGTAAGGTTACCCTTATCTGCGATGTATTCGGTTATAGAAAATTACAACTTGAAGTAAATTATAAAAACCCTGAAGCTGATACAGCCCTTGCGCATATGGACATGATGGGTCTAAGCTTTGTTGTTTCTTTTGATTTAGTGCGATACATAAAAGGCGACATACAAACATTATCACATGTATACTTCTTTAATGATGCTGCTATTATGATTCCTGAATCTCGTTATGAAGTGAATCAACTCTTGCAGATGATGAACGAGAATAAGTATATGAAGATTCGCTTACATGGACATACCAACGGGCATTACCATGGAAAAATTATAAAAATGGGTAAGGAGAAAAACTTTTTTGCCGTAGGTAAAGATGCGGTTAGTACAGTTGGTTCAGCCAAAGATCTTTCATTTGAAAGAGCGGAGATTATAAAGGAGTACCTGATGGAAAATGGTGTTGCCGGTGACAGGATTGAAGTGAAAGGCTGGGGAGGTAAAAAACCTTTGTACGATAAGCACAGTGCCAATGCCCGTAAGAATGTGCGTGTTGAAGTTGAAGTGATAGCCGATTAAAGATATTGTCCTGCGAAGGACCCTCTGAAGAGCCCGTGTTGAGCAATCGACCGGGCTTTTTCATTTATAAAAAAACGTAACTTAGTTTTATGAAAGCACCCTCAAAAAATTACCTTAATCTTATACTGGCCTTAGGATTTGGTATCGCCTGGGCTTTCTTTTGGGCACTCGATCGCACCTTGGCTTATGTACTATTTGGAGGTGCGTGTTTTTTTCTTGTACTATTCTTTTATAATCGCTTTGCCAGCACAGATGAGCACAGTGGTAATTACGATAAATCAGGATCGCATCAAAGCCATCAATATCAATCGGGGACATCTGTAAGATCAAGTAAAACTCAACGTAAACCAGTGGCTCCGGGATGCACACCCTCCATCCAAGACCTGAAAGGGATGGCTCGTACAGTAGTTATTGTTACGCTAACCGTATTAGGTGCTGCTTTCTTTTATTTTATCTGGAACACAAGTGATAGTCAGCAAAACGTATATCCCTATGAAGCTTATACCAGGGCGGAGGAATTTTATGCGTTGAAACAATACGATTCTGCCTTTTATTATTACCGATACGCATGTAATAATGATGAAGCTTTGGATGAGGCCTGGTTGGGTCTTGGCAATACCCACTACATGAGACTCCAATATGATTCTGCACTGTATTTTTATAAGAAAGCTTCAGCGGTAGATGAAGAGGCCTTTCAACCTAAATACAGTATTGCATGGTGGTATTATGCGCGTCAACAATATCAAAGGTCTATTGATGAAATCAGTTTATTTCAAGATGACTATGCACAACAAGCTGACTTATGGCAATTGCTAGGCGATAACTATTATGAATTGAGCCAATACGATGAAGCTTTAGTTAATTATGAACAGGCTTATGCCTTAGGAAACAGAAGTCGTTGGTTGTGCCATGTTATGGCTTATTTGTATGATAAGAAGGCCGATGTACAAAGAGCAATACCGCTTTATCAAGAAGCCCTTACCTTCGATAACGAACTTGTAGAAATACATACGCGTTTAGGAGAACTGCTTCCAGGTACCGAGGGAGAATCATACAGGAGACGCGCAGCTGAATTACAGCTCAGTAAGGGTAGGTGAACACATCACTTATTACATTACAATTTAGGTAAAGCACCTCTTTTTCCTAACTCAATTACTTCCATGTGCTTAATCGTTCCGCCATCTATTTCAAAGCGCATGATGGTTTTCATATGATGGAAGCCATGGTTACCGGCTGCACCAGGATTTATGTATAGCATATTCGCATAAGCAGGATCGCGCATTACCCTGAGTATATGCGAATGCCCACAGATAAAAATATCCGGTATAACCTCTTTGAGTTTTCTTTTGATTCTAGGATTATAGTTGGGTGGTGCTCCCCCAATATGCGTCATCCAAATTTTTAGCCCTTCACAATCAAACCAATAATCCTCAGGCAGGCTATGTTGAAGTTTCATACTATCAATATTGCCAAATACGGCTTTGACAGGCTTAAAGTCTTTTAGCCTTTGCAATAAAACTTCATCGCCAATATCACCGGCATGCCATAGTTCATCGCAATCCTTAAAGTGATCAAAAAGGGATAGTTCTAAATGACTATGAGTATCGGAGAGTAAACCTATTTTCATATTACCACTGCTATAAGACTTATGCCTACAGTAACTTTTAACAAATTTTAAGACTTCTTGACGCAACCTTCTTCAATAAGACGAGTATATCAGTCGAAACCCAACCAACCCAATGAAGTTTATCACCTTAAGCCTGCTTGCACTCTTGGTGGCAAGTTCTTCCTTTGCAAAGGAAAAACAAAGCTTTCAGGCACAACGTGTACAAGATGCACCGCGTATTGACGGGGATCTTTCTGATCCGGTTTGGAAGCAAGCAGGTGATAAAGTACAGTTTCATCAATTTGCACCCAAAAATGGCAGCCCTTCTGATTTTTATACTTCAGTAGAGATATTATACACAGACCAGGCCATCTACATTGGTGCTCGCATGTATGATCCAGAACCTGATAAAATCTTAAAAGAGTTTGGGCAGCGTGACGATTTCAACCGTAATGCAGATTGGTTTGCCTTCATGGTCGATCCCTACAATGGTGGAATTAATGCTTTTACTTTTTTCGTTTCTGCGGCAGGTGTGCAAGGTGATTTTTATGTAACAGTCGATGATTTTGATCAAAATTGGGATGCGGTATGGAATAGTGCTGTTAAAATTGATGAACATGGATGGTCGGTAGAGATGGCTATTCCTTATTTTGCACTGCGCTTCCCCAAGCAAAGTGTTCAGACCTGGGGCTTAAATTTTTACCGGAATGTAAAACGTAAGCAGGAAGAATCGTATTGGAACTACGTAGATAATGGCGTCACAGGTATTGTTAATCAGCAGGGCTTATTAAATGGTTTGGAGAATATAGAGCCACCCCTTCGCTTATCCTTTTCTCCATATGTTTCTACTATCTATAATCACGATGGATATTCCGATAAGGGTAAGTTAACGATGGCCGGTGGTATGGATCTCAAATTCGGTATTAACGAAAGTTAAACCTTAGATATGAGCCTCATTCCCGATTTCAGTCAGGTGCAATCTGATAACATAGTTTATAATATCTCACCTTTTGAAGTACGGTTTAATGAGAACCGTCAATTTTTTACTGAAGGAACAGATCTGTTTAATAAGAGCGGTCTTTTTTATTCGAGAAGAATAGGGCAGTCGTTTGGTTCGGCACAATATGATGAGACCACCGAAGAGGTAATCGCAAGCCCCAATGCTGCTAATTTAATTAATGCTACCAAAATATCAGGTAGAAATAAAAAAGGTTTGGGCCTGGGTTTTTTCAATGCACTTACAAACAGAAGCTATGCGAAAGTTCGCAATATGAATACGGGTGAAACAAGAGAAGCTTTGGTAGATCCGCTCACCAACTTTAATGTTTTTGTTATTGATCAGAATTTAAAGAACAATTCCAATATCAATTTTACCAATACCAATGTAATAAGAGCAGATGGTGGCCGCGATGCAAATACTTCAGGTATCAACACTGTGCTTCGCGACAAGACAAATACGTATCAGGTATCTGCTTTTGCAGCTGTCTCTAATGTTATTACCAAAACCGGAGAAGAACAGAAGAACAGCAATGGTTATAAGTACTTTATTGACCTAACCAAGATTAGCGGTAAATGGCAATACGGCCTTATGCGAAATGTGGAAAGCGATGACTATAACCCTAATGATCTTGGATATTTACAAGCCCCTAATGAAGTTTCGCACTTTGGTTTTTTACGCTACAGTATTTTAAAACCAAGGGGCATTATCAACCTGATGAACAATACACTCAACATTACCCACCAGAGTTTATTTAAGCCTTTTGAGTTTACTTCATTCAGAACAAATTTTAATCATTACACGCAGTTCAAAAACTTTTGGGGTGCCGGTTTTAACCTTGGTTACGTACCTGTGCAAGGCTATGATTATTTTGAACCCAGAACGCAGGGCAGGTATTTTATCCAACCAACAAGTTATAACTACAACTTTTTTGTAGAAAGCGATAATCGTAAAGCACTCGCAGGAAATGCTTATGCAGGACGTTGGTATCGAAAGTCGTGGGATCAGTCATTTAACTGGTGGGGTTATTATGCGCGCTACAGGGTCAATAATAAATTATCCTTTGATCTGGAAGTAAATTATGAGATAGGGGATAGCCGTGGATTTGTAAACGGACAAGAGGATTTTGGATTTATCATGTTTGGCGAACGTGAATTGGCTACCACCATTAATGTGCTGGGCTTCAATTATACATTCAACACAAAGATGGGGGTGCGCTTGCGTGTTAGACATTATTGGAGCACTTTAAGGTATAAACATTTTTACGAGTTATCTGCAGATGGAGACCTTATCAATATCGCTTACGATGGGCGCATCAATGGTGTACCTCAACATGATGCCAATTTTAATGCACTGAATGTAGACCTTGTGTATTTTTGGCAAGTGGCCCCAGGTTCATTTGTCAACATTGTATGGAAGGATTCCATTCAGGGTGACAGCGATAATACTGCACTAAACTACTTCAATAATCTTGAGAATGTATCCAGGCAACCTCAGCTGAATAGTCTGTCAGTAAGGCTAACTTACTTTCTTGACTACCTGACGGTGAAGAAGGGTTTGAGCAAGGGTTGATCCATGTCTTAGGTAACCTTCGTCTCTGGTCAATTTTGGGTGTTCAACGACCTATCGTTGAGTTTACCGATCAATTTGACCCAATAGCTTTTCAGGTAGGTATTTCATGGTATAGAGCTTTATTTTCACTAGCTATATCACGACTACCATGAAAACCTTACTTTTCATTTTCTGTCTGCTTTCTTTTTTCGCACAGGCGCAGGACGAAATCACCTTAACACAAAACTTTAATGCCATTAAGGATAAAGCCCAGACGTTTAAGGATTACAAAGTCATTAAACAGGTAACACTGGAAGCTTTTTGGAAATCAGTAGAAGATAGCCTGGCTAAACAGAGGCAGACAATTGCCAAACAACAGGAAGAAATCAATTCTTTTAATAGTCGTATGGATCAACTTAAGATTGAAATAGCAAGACGCGAGGAGGCAGTGGCTGAAATTGAATTTGACAGTGAACATATTACGGTACTGGGAATAGCTATGCATAAGGCAGCTTTTATCAGCGTATTTTTTATTTCTTTAGCAGCGTTGGCTGCCTTATTCGTTTTATCATTTACCCGATCTCAGTTCTTAGCACATTCCCTCAAGGATAAAGCAGAAGCTATGCTAATTCTTAACACTGAGTTTGAAGAATACAAACATCGGGCACTTGAGAAGCAAATGAAACTTTCGCGCGAGCTACAAGATGAACGCAACAGAATAGCAGAAGTGAGAGCTAACCGTTAACTACCTGGGGATTTCCACGATAAAAGACGAACCCTCCTTTTCTCTTGTCTCGACATTAATTTTCCCTTTCATTAACTCCACTAATTCCTTAACAATTGAAAGCCCTAATCCGGATGAACTTTCCCCACCAGTTGGTCTGGCCGACAAGCGCTGAAACTTTCCAAATAATTTGGGTAGATCGCTTTTACTGATACCCGGGCCTTGATCTTTTACTTCAAAGGTAACGTGTGTGGGTGTAGCATTCGCTTGTATTTTTACTTCGGTTGAATGCACTGAGAATTTGATGGCGTTAGAAATAAGATTTTCGAGGATACGATTAAGCGCATCTTTATCAGCTAGTAAACTTAAATTCTGAGTATGATCTTCGAAACTTAGTGTTATCCCTTTTTGCCGGGCTACATCCTGAAAGATACTTTTTTGTGTAGTGAGTAAGTTCGTGATTTCAATTTTTTCTTTTTGCAGTGCCGCACCACCTTGCTCTATTTTATTAATGTCAAGCAGGTTACTCACCAAGCTCTTCATGCCTATACAAGAGCGTTCCATCACAGAAAGATACTCTAGTTGCGATTCAGTTAAATTATCTTCGTGTTTTAAAAGATTAATTAATCCGAGCACACTGTTTATAGGACTTTTTAAATCGTGTGCAGCAACACCCAGAAAATGATCTTTCTCCACATTGAGTTGTATGAGGGCGTCATTAACATTAATTATTTTTTGTTCAAGATCTTTCCTGCGCGAAATATCAAAAACAGTAGAACGACTCATCAGATAATTACCTGCATCATCATAGATGGCTGTTGCGCTAAGTACAATGGGTATAATACTGCCATCTTTTCGCTTAAGTTCGAATTCTACATTGTTAAGACTGCCTGATTTTTTAAACTCGGGATAGAGACGGGAGAAAAAAATGGCAGATGCAGGTGTTACTAAATCTGTAAAATAAAGTTTATCGATTACTTCCTCAGCCGTATAGTTTAACCAGTCTAACTCTGTTTTATTCATGCGCACAATCTTGCCAGCCTGATCAAGTGAATGGTAGCCACAGGGTGCATTGTCGTATAGGTCCCTCACTTCAGCAAGGGCATCTTCTGTTTTTTGGTTTTTTAATTGTAATGATTCATAAAAGGATTGAATCTGCTCAACGCTTTTCTGAAGCTCTGCATTAAGCTCATTAACCGTGGTGTTTTTTCTGTCAAGCTCTACCGTTCTTTCTTTTACCTTTTGCTCAAGTATGGCATTGGTTTTATTCAGCGTATTAATCAGTTCTGTGTTCTTTTTTTGTTTTTCATTAATGGTTATGTAGGCAAATACAAGTGTAAGGCCGATAAGAAAAAAACTGAAATACCTGATTTTATTTTGTGTGCTAAGTGTTTGGTTGAGGATTGCTAATCTTTCATCGAGCAGAATTTCTTCATTCTCATTAAATGCATCTAACGCTATGATCAGGTTATTAAGCGTGAGGGAATCTTTTCTGGCGTAAGAATAGTCCACCCCACGTTGAATACCGAATTTATGAGAGAGGGTAGCAACAATACCGAGCTGCTCTATTTTGTAGCCCACATAAGGTTCTATGCCCTGAGCAATGATTTTAAGTTGTCCGGGTCTATTAATACTTAACTCCTTAAGGCTAGTCAGCAAACCATTAACCTGTTCTTTCGCTAAAGTATAAGTATTCAAAAAGGAAGAATCTTTCGTGAGCATAAATCCGCGAACACCGGATTCTGCTGTACCGATCATAGATAGTAATTCTTTACTTTTTTGAAGTACGGCATAAGAGTGTAAAACTAGATCAACACGTTTGCGACTTTCAATTACGGCAAAGTATGTGATGACTCCCGACAATAAAGTGAGGATAATAGAAAAGACCAACAGAATTTTTATACGGTCTGTTCGCATACTGGATGGGCTCTTTTTTTAGTGAAAGTACTAATTATTTATGTACTCACGTTAAGGCTAAAATATCCATCACTAATTATTCTTTGCCCCATCATCTACCCAGCAGGCTATTTTTTTAATCTGCTCTAGAGTAAGATCTGTTCTGCCTGCCGGTGGCATGGTACCATTTCCTGTTCTTGACTTAACTGACTCTTTATTCGCCTGCACGCCCGCCAGGGTGCTGAGATTGGGTGACTGTGATCCATTGTGGCAGCCGCTAGTGGCGCAATTCGCAGTAATAATGCTCTGAATTTCACCTGACCAGCTTATTCCGGTATCGCCTCTGCTTACTTGTTGGTTGAGTGAAAAAGAACAACCGCCACTGTCCCTTACTACAATAGTGTAAGTGCCTGAGGCGAGGTTAGTAAAAGCTGAATTTTCTGTAAAAGCACCATTGCCAAGTTTATATGTGTAGGGAGGAGTGCCCCCGCTTGCATTTACTACAATGGAGCCGTTATCATTAACGCAATTACTGTCCTGAATGGCAGTGGCTGTGGCATTTAGACTAGAATTAGCTATACTGATTTGTGCAGATGGATTTAAAAAGCCTGTACATCCATTCGCATCTTTTGCCTCGATCGTATAAACACCGGCAACAAGATTTTGAAATAAAGTAACATCGGCAAAGGCGCCCCCATTTATGCTAAACTGATAAGGAGCCTTGCCTCCACTGGCACTTACAGAGATGCTTCCATCACTGCTGTTGCAGGTACTTGCATTGCTTATGCTAATTACCTCTACTAAAATAGTGGTGGCTGCACAGTCAAATGGGCCTGTTATATCCTTGCTGGTACAAGCAATTAGCATGAACATTAGTATGGGCGAATAAATCCTTTTCATGAGACGGTCGTTTATGTAAAGAACAAGAAAAATAGCGTAGAGTTTACAGAGTTTCAACAATCTCTTAAATTTAACACATGAACCGCATCGACAGGCTTACCGCTATACTCATTCATCTCCAATCCAAAAGAGTGGTTAAATCCGAGGAGTTAGCCGATCGCTTTTCAATCAGCCAACGAACTGTATACAGAGATGTAAAGGCATTAATGGAAGCAGGGGTGCCTATAGGCTCTGAGGCAGGCAAGGGGTATTTTATTGTAGATGGTTACCACTTGCCACCGGTAATGTTTACACAAGACGAGGCCAGCGCCATGATGCTGGCAGGTAAATTGGTTGAAAAACTTACTGATAAATCTGTACAAACTTCTTTTGATTCAGCCTTGCATAAGATAAAGGCGGTATTGCATGAATCAGAAAAAGACCACCTGGAAAGTTTACAAAACCTGGTTCAGGTACTGGAGCGACCTCGTAACGAGGAGCAAGCCGATGGTACCTTTCCCGATAATTTTTTAACCACAATACAGAGGGCTGTGGTAAAGAAGCAAGTGTTGGTGATAGACTACACCAATAATAAGCAGGAATTAACCACCCGTGAGTTGGAGCCCATTGGTATTTTTTACTACAGCAGCGCCTGGCATTTAATCGCCTTTTGCCGTTTACGAAATGATTATCGCGATTTCAGAGCTGATCGTATTCGTAACCTGGTTAATACAGAAAAGCCTGTTGAAAACAGAAATCTACTGTCTTTGCAAGAATACATGAAAGCTATGGGCCAGATGCATGAGGGCTTAATTAAGGCTATCGTATATTTTGATAAGGCAGCGCTCAAAGGAAGACAGGTTTACGGCTCTTTCTCACAGGAGGATCAGGGCGATCGGATTAAAACTGTATTTCTAATCGATAACCTGATTTACATTGCTCGTATGTTGCTGGTATATGGTAATGCAGCCACCATTGAAGGACCTGAAGAACTTAAGCAAATAATGGCAGAGCTTACCGAGGAGTTGTCTTCGCATTACAGTAAGCGCCATGATTTTCAGGAGGTTGACTCCTGAACAACTATCACCCTGACAAAAAAATACACTTTTTTGTTATCTGAATTTCCTCCTGCCATACTGTTGACAGTGGTCGACTATTACTTCGAATTCAATTAATCGATATGAATATGAAGATTGTAGCGGCATTGACTTTTTTCTGGCTCTGCTTTGCCTGCACCACCCCTGAGGTTAAAGTTGAGCATGTTGAAATGATGACATTCCGGCTAAACAGGGCCGCAACAGATCATGACTTTACTTTAGTAAACGAACAAGTCAACCTCTTTTTGAAAAAGCAAACCGGCTTTGTTAGTCGGGAAATGGGTAAGGTTAACGACAGCACCTGGATTGATGTTTTGCGCTGGCAAAGCTTTCAACATTTTGAAAAGGCCTATACCAAATCAACAGAAGACGATGCGGTTAAGCGGATGTCGGCTATGATTGATTTTAGCTCGGTTACCTCACTCTCCTTTAATTCAAAGTAGTTCGTTTTCACATTCAACATATGATTAAGAAAGAAATAAATTTAAATGCGCCTATTGATAAGGTTTGGGAGGCACTGGTTAAACCTGAAATAATCAAGAAATATTTCTATGGCACGCATGTCATTTCAGACTGGAAGACAGGCAGCAGTATTCGATTTACTGGCACTTGGGAAGGCAAGCCTTACGAAGATAAGGGTACCATTTTAGTGTTGGAACCGGAGAAATGTTTTTCCTATAATTATTGGAGCAATTTTACAGGCATACCAGACCGTCCTGAAAATTATGCAGTGATTAGATTTGAGTTGCAGCAGTTAAATGCCGGACTTACAAAATTACAGGTAACACAGGAAAACTCCCCAACGCCTAGCATGGAAGAAAATTCAGCACAGGGTTGGGTAGACGTGCTCAATAATCTTAAAATACTTTTAGAAAATGGAAAGTAAACTTTCATCGCAACAAAGTTTTAGGAATCTATTGTTACTCATTGGTATAGTTGCCGGGTTGCTGGCAGCTTATTTTTTACATTTTCAATAAAAACATATGGGAAATACACATGTACTTGTATTTAAAACCTCTGTAGTGTCGCAGCACGCTGTAGCAGAGCTTACCCCAGTACTTAATCAGACAGTGGGTAAAGGTAACTGGAATTTTGCACTCGATGATTGTGACCGTATTTTACGAATTAAGTCACCTGCTATTCCGGCAGAGTTGGCCATCTTTATTTTAAATGAGTCAGGTTTTGATTGTGTTGAATTAGAAGATTAATATATGAGAAAAATTATTGTTCAATTAGCGGTGAGTTTAGATGGTTTTATTGAAGGTGTAAATGGTGAATACGATTGGTGTTTTACTGATCAGGATTATGGCATGACCACTTTTTTAGAAAGCATTGATACCATACTTTATGGCAGAAAAAGTTATGAATTATTACTGAAGACAGACGATAAGTCCTTTGAAAAATTCAGAACTATTGTTTGTACAAAGCAAAAGGATGTAACTTTTAAAGGTGTAGAAATATGGAGTGATGCTTTACAGGAAAAGGTAAGCATACTCAAAAATCAACCAGGGAAAGATATCTGGTTCTTTGGAGGGGCCGAGTTATTAACAGTCTTTTTAGAAGACGATTGGGTAGATGAGTTGCGCCTTGCCCTTCATCCTGTAGTGTTGGGTGCCGGTAAACCACTTTTTCAGCATCTATCAAAAAGAAAGTATCTTCGTTTAACACAAGTACAACAGTATTCCACAGGTTTAGTAATGCTGCATTATGAAAAAAATTAAAAGTGCTGCTGGCATGAAGCCAGGAAAGGGCAAAAGCTGGACGGATAAAGTAAATGATGAAAGTAAGGTAGAGCAAGTAAAGCGTCTTGATAAAGATTTTGCGGATATGCCTGCCAATAGCATGATGCTTATCGCAACGCCCAAAATAATAGATGAATATGTCAGGGCAATTCCAAAGGGTAAAGCCATCAGTTTGCAGAACATGCGAAAAGACCTGGCTTTGACGTACGGTGCCGAATATACTTGTCCGGTAACTACAGGTATTTTTTTGAGGATTGTAGCCGAGGCTGCACATGAACAGCTTCAGGCAGGAAAATCAGTGAAAAGTGTTGCCCCTTTCTGGAGAGTGGTAGATGAAAAATCGCCCCTTAACAAAAAACTATCTTTCGGTCCGGACTTTGTAGTTGAACAAAGAAAAAAAGAAGGGATTGGTAAAGTGCCACAGAAGAAGTAATAACAGTACTTTTGTGCATGCGTTTAGATGAAAAGGTAAAAGAGGTTTTAGCGGTTTTTGAAAAGTTGGATCAGGAGATAGCAACGTTTCAGGCATCAACAAATTTGCACTGCAAATTTGGCTGCGGTAAGTGTTGCTACAAATCAGATATTGAGGCTACCACATTGGAGTTTCTTCCCTTTGCTTTTGATCTCTATAAAAAAGATCAGGCCTTTACCTGGCTTGATAAGTTAAAAGAATCGAATTCTTCTATATGTCTTATTCTTAATCCAACGCAAAGTGGTGCCGGACTTTGTTCTGAATATGTTCATCGTGGATTGATTTGTCGTTTGTTTGGCTACTCCGCCAGAACCAATAAGTATAGTCAGAAAGAGTATGTGACTTGCCAGATTATTAAAACAGAGCAGGCTGCTAATTATGAGCAGGCTGCAAAACTGGTAAGCGAAGGAGGTGACATTCCTGTCATGAACCAGTTTTATATGCAACTTCATGCCATAGACATGGAACTAACCCATACCTTTTATCCAATCAATGAGGCTATGCGCAGGGCCATCGAGTACGTTTTATCTTATTATGCCTACCGAGAGGCGTAAACAGCTGTAAAGATTTTATCAATAAAAACCTTAGCCGTTTTAACGGTATCTATTGCAGGTAATTTAGGACTCGGAGAGTAAGCTGTAAAACTAATGGAGCCAGAAAGCAGGAGGGAAGCCGCAATCAGGGCTACCAGTATACCGGCAAGTAGTAGTAGGTTGCGTATAGAAATGCTCTCTTTCATTGCAGGTTGCTTTGCTAAGTCCATGCCAAGTCGTTTTTATGCATTTTTAGCGTTTTTAGCCATTTTCACTGTTCATTTTTGAACGCTCATTATTAAATTTGTACAATCATTACTGTATTAATAGTCGAAGGTTACACGACAACGTTACAGGGTATATAAGTTTGATGAACTTCTTTTATGCTTAAATTTGTTCTGCAACGAAAATAGGGTCTTATGAAAAAGCTTTTGTTCACTTCCTTTTCTTTAATCCTTATCATGGTACTGACCGGCTTTAAACCGGAGGAAGGTGCCGTTAAATGGTTAACCTTCGAAGAGGCTGTTGAAAGATCAAAGACAGAAAAGCGCCCTGTTTTTATTGATGTTTATACAGATTGGTGCGGTTGGTGTAAGGTGATGGATAAAAACACTTTCAGCGAGCCACAGGTTGCAAAACTATTGAACGAAAAATTTTATGCTGTTAAATTTGATGCTGAGCAACGTGAAGATGTAGTTTTTTCAGGCACAACTTTCAAGTTTGTGCCTAGCGGCAATAAAGGTTATCATCAATTAGCGGCAGCCTTATTAAATAACCAAATGAGTTACCCAACAGTAGTTTTTTTGGCCGAAGATTTTAGCATGATTCAACCCCTTCCCGGTTATAGAAAAGCAGATGAGTTTCATAAGATAGCCCAGTTCATTGGCGAGGGGCATTATAAAAACATTAAGTGGGCTGAATGGGAAGCAAAATATAACTCACCCTACGCA
>VFQM010000048.1_pt1 | contig 150587 bp, 124 predicted proteins | sample 3512391 | NCBI WGS metagenome assembly VFQM01 (sample SAMN10412369, study PRJNA504923) | tailings metagenome | isolation source: Replicate 1 from Balatoc abandoned mine | place: Philippines
TGCCTTCCATGATCTTGAGCAGCGCCTGCTGCACGCCCTCGCCCGACACGTCGCGGGTTATCGACGGGTTGTCCGACTTGCGGCTGATCTTGTCGATCTCGTCGATGTAGACGATGCCGCGCTGAGCGCGCTCGACGTTGTAGTCGGCTGCCTGGAGCAATTTGAGGATGATGTTCTCGACATCCTCGCCGACGTAACCGGCCTCGGTCAGCGTCGTGGCGTCCGCCATGGTGAACGGCACGTCGATGATGCGGGCGAGCGTCTGGGCGAGCAGCGTCTTGCCGCAGCCCGTGGGGCCGATCAGCAGGATGTTCGACTTCGCCAGTTCGACGTCGTTGCTCTTCCCGGCATGAGCCAGGCGCTTGTAGTGGTTGTGGACGGCCACCGACAGCACGCGCTTGGCGTAGGGCTGCCCGATGACGTAATCGTCCAGAACCTTGAGGATTTCCTGCGGGGTGGGCACGCCTTCGCGCGACTTCACCATCGAGGTCTTGTTCTCCTCGCGGATGATGTCCATGCACAGCTCGACGCACTCGTCGCAGATGAAGACGGTCGGACCGGCGATGAGTTTGCGTACCTCATGCTGGCTCTTGCCGCAGAACGAGCAATAGAGCGTGTTCTTGGAGTCGCCGCCGCCGTTGCTGACCTTGCTCATCTTGTCCAAGTCCCTTTCACTGCCGCCCGGCCGATCGTCTGGCTTGCGGGCGCATATGCAATCTAACGCCGAACGCCGTTACCGCCATCCCTGGCCGAGCAACGAGTTCCGTACGACACACGTTTCAGAAGTCGCTGCAACGATTCGCGGCACCCACGAACGACGCTAAGCCGTCGAAACTCAACGCTGCATTAACGTAGGCCGCCGCGTCGGTCGAGGGAACAGCAAATTGTGTCTGAAATGCCGCAGGGCATCTCAAAAATGCGTAATGTGTGCGAATCGGCAGTCTGGCGGGCCAGATCACTGGGCGGTGGCGCCTTCGACCAGCTCGCGGCTCTCGATCACCTTGTCGATCAGCCCGAACTCCCGCGCTTCCTCCGAGGTCATGAAATGGTCGCGATCAAGCGTCCGTTCAATGGTCTCGTAGTCCTTGCCGGTGTGCTTGACATAGACCTCGTTGAGGCGGCGCTTCAGCTTGACGATGTCCTGGGCATGGCGCTCGATGTCCGAGGCCTGGCCCTGGAAGCCGCCCGAAGGCTGGTGAACCATGATGCGCGCGTTCGGGGTGGCGAAGCGCATGTCCTTGTGGCCGGCGCAGAGCAGGAGCGAACCCATCGAGGCAGCCTGGCCGATGCAGAGGGTCGAAACCGCCGGCTTGATGAACTGCATGGTGTCGTAGATCGCCATGCCGGACGTGACCACGCCGCCGGGCGAGTTGATGTAGAGGTTGATCTCTTTCTTCGGGTTCTCAGCCTCGAGGAACAACAGCTGCGCGCAAACCAGCGTCGCCATGCCGTCTTCCACCGGACCGGTGATGAAGATGATGCGCTCCTTGAGCAGGCGCGAGAAGATATCGTAGGCCCGCTCGCCGCGATTGGTCTGCTCGACCACCATCGGAACGAGGTTCATGTATGTTTCGACGGGGTTCTTCATCGACTATCCCTTTATCGAGATGGGATTCCGGCGCCGGACGGGCAGAATCGGTTCAGAGGCTTTGTTCCTGTAAATAGGATGCCGGCTTGGCCTTGTGCAAGAGAGGCAAGCGAGGTGGCGCCACTCTTTGCCGAGTGGGCCCTAGCAGCGATACGACCCGGCCATTCCGGACGTAAGGCACGACGTCCAGCCAAGCGGGGAGGACGCGCGGTCGCTATACGTCATCGCGACCAAGGCCGACTGCTGCGCGCCAGGACAACCTGAAGCACGTGTTCGCCGAATTGACTGCGGCCCATGGCACGCGACGAACTCGACAGCGACATGGCTGCCCTCGACGCGCATCTGGCCAATCCCGACGTCCTGGTGACGTCGCACATCTTCTTTCGCGTGTCCGGAAGAGTGCCCGCGTAACCGCGGGACAAATGCAGAGGTTCGGCGCCGGCCTACAGTCGGATCACATATTCCTTGCGAGTCGTTTCAAGCACTTCCCAGCTTCCCCTGAAGCCGGGTCTCAAGATGAAACTGTCGCCGGCGCGGACGGTGCGCGCCTCGCCGCCCTCTTCCTCGATGACCGAGACGCCAAAGAGGATGTGGCAGAACTCCCATTCGTCATATTCGATGCGCCACTTGCCCGGGGTCGATTCCCAGATCCCGGCATAGAGGCCGCCCTCGGCTTCCTCGGCGTTCCAGGTGCGGAACTGGGGGGCTCCGGAGATCAGGCGGTCCTCGGCGGGCGCGCCGGATTCCGGCTCCATGCCGTCTGTATCGATCTTCACGAATCTCGGCAAAGGTACCCCCGAATGCAAAATGCCCCGGTTTGGGACCGGGGCCACTCTTGCATGTCGGATCAGACCTTGGCCAGTGCCTGCTCGAGGTCAGCCACAATGTCGTTGACGTCCTCGATGCCGACCGACAGGCGGACGACGTCCGGCCCGGCTCCGGCCACCACCTTCTGTTCGTCCGAAAGCTGGCGGTGGGTGGTCGAGGCAGGATGGATGACGAGCGACTTGGTGTCGCCGACATTGGCGAGGTGCGAGAACAGTTCGAGCGATTCCACGAACTTTACGCCCGCCTCGTAGCCGCCCTTGAGGCCGAAGGTGAACACCGCGCCGGCGCCCTGGGGTGAGTACTTCTTCATCAGCGCGTGGTTCTTGTCGCCCTTGAGCCCGGGATAGGAGACCCAGGCGACCTTGGGGTGCTCGGACAGCCAGCCGGCGACGGTGAGCGCGTTGTCGCAATGGCGCTGCATGCGCAGCGGCAGCGTCTCGAGGCCGGTCAGGATCAGGAAGGAGTTGAACGGCGAAATGGCCGGGCCGAAGTCGCGCAGGCCGAGCACGCGGGCGGCAATGGCGAAGGCGAAATTGCCGAAGGTCTCGTGCAGGACGATGCCGCCATATTCGGGGCGCGGCTCGGACAGCATCGGGTACTTGCCCGACTTCGACCAGTCGAACGTGCCGCCGTCGACGATGGCGCCGCCGATCGAGTTGCCATGGCCGCCGATGAACTTGGTCAGCGAGTGCACCACGATGTCGGCCCCGTGCTCGATCGGACGGAGCAGGTAGGGGCTTGCCAGCGTGTTGTCGACGATGAGCGGCAGGCCGTGCTTGCGGGCGATGTCGCCGATCTTCTCGATGTCGACGAAGGTGCCGCCGGGATTGGCCAGGCTCTCGATGAAGATCGCCTTGGTGTTGCCGTCGATGTGCTTCTCGAAGCTCGAAATGTCGTTGGTGTCGGCCCAGCGGACCTCCCAGCCGAAATTCTTGAAGGCGTGGCCGAACTGGTTGATCGAACCGCCATAGAGCTTGTTTGCGGCAATGAAATTGTCGCCCGGGCGCATCAGGTTGTGGAAGACCAGCAACTGCGCGGCATGGCCCGAGGCAGTCGCAAGTGCTGCCGTGCCCCCCTCGAGGGCTGCAATTCGCTCCTCGAGCACGGCCTGCGTCGGATTCATGATGCGGGTGTAGATGTTGCCGAACGCCTTCAGGCCGAACAGGGAGGCCGCATGGTCGGCGTCGTCGAACACATAGGACGTGGTCTGGTAGATCGGCGTGGCTCGGGCGCCTGTCGCCGGATCCGGCTTGGCGCCGGCATGGACGGCGAGCGTGTTGAACCCGGGGGTGCGCTGGGACATGTCTCTCTCCAAATATTAGGTTCGTAAAAATCGGCGGCTATCATTGGCGGACGCCGCTGGGGAATGCAAAGACGAATATTCCGGGCCTGCCGTCCGGCTTGGACGAAAATTCCAACGAAACGCCGATTCCTGCAGCCGTTCTACTTCGCCCGGATGCCGAAACTCTGGAACCCCTGGCGCATGACGGGGCGCTTGGAGGACAGCACGCCCGAATTGACGCCGGTCCAGCCGATCTCGCCGGCGAGGCGGGCGTATTCGATCTTGGGGCAGCGGTTCATCACCACCTGGATGCCGGCTGCTTCCGCCCTGGCCGCGGCCTCGTCATGGCGAACTGTCAACTGCATCCAGATGACCTTGGGCAGCGGATCGAGCTTCAGCACCTCATCGACGATAGCGGGGGCGGCGCTGGAGGCGCGAAACACGTCGACCATGTCGATGGCGACGGGAATGTCGGCGAGGCTGGCATAGGTCTGGCGGCCAAGGATCTCCTTGCCCGCGTGCCCGGGATTGACGGGATAGACCTCATAGCCCTTGGCGATCAGGTATTTGGTGACGAAGAAGCTCGGCCGGACATCGTTGGCGGAAGCGCCGACGACGGCAATCGTCCGGACCGAGTTCAGGATTCCGGCGATGTAGGCGTCGTCGTAGGCGTCGTGATTCATGGCTGCTCCCTTTCGACGAAGAATCGATAGCGCCCGGGAGCGCCGGGTGCAAACCGCGGCGAGCCGACCGGGGTCAGGGCAGCGAAATGCTGCCGTCCTCGGCGATCGGGAAGTCGGGATTGTGCGCGACTTCCCAGAGATGGCCCTCGGTATCGGCGAAGTAGCCGTACCAGCCGCCCCAGAAGGCGCGCTGGGCCGGCTTGATGATGCGGCCACCGGCCTTTTCGGCAGTGGCCAGGACCTTGTCCACCTCAGCCTCCGACCGCGTGTTGTAAGCGAGCGATACGCCGCAGAACCCGCCCCTGCCGGCGACGATGCCCGCATCGCTTGCCAGTTGCTCGCGTCCCCAGAGTCCGAGCACGATGCCACCCATCTGGAAGAACGCCACGCCTTCGGTGATGGTCTGGTTCCGCTTGAGGCCCATGGCCTCGTAGAAGCGCACGGCGCGATCCAGGTCATCGACGCCCAGGGTCACCAGGGAGATCCGTGGTTCCAAGCTACTCCCCCTTCCAGTTTGGCTGGCGCTTTTCGATGAAGGCGCCGATCCCCTCCTCGGCATCCTTCGCGAGCATGTTCTCCACCATCACCCGAGCCGCGTAATCGTAGGCCTCGGCCAGCCCCATCTCGGCCTGGGCGTAGAACGCCTCCTTGCCGATCTTCAGCGTCAGGGGCGATTTGGAAACAATGGTTTGCGCGTATTTCGAGACAATCTGATTCAGGTACTCCCGCGGCACGACGCGATTGACCAGCCCGAAGTCGCGCGCCGTCGTTGCGTCGACCATCTCGCCGGTGAGCAGCATCTCCATCGCCTGCTTGCGCGACACGTTGCGCGACAGCGCCACCATCGGCGTCGAGCAGAACAGGCCGATGTTGACGCCTGGCGTGCTGAACAGGGACTGGTCGGACGCGATGGCCAGGTCGCAGCTTGCGACCAGTTGCAGGCCGGCGGCGGTCGCTGCGCCGTCGATTTCGGCGATCACCGGTTTCGGGAGGCGGACGATCGACTGCATCAGCGCCGAGCAGCGCGACATGGTGAGTTCAAAGAAGGTCCTGCCCCGGTCGGTGTCCGCACGGTGGGCCGTCATTTCCTTGAGATCGTGTCCTGCGCAGAAAACCTTGCCGGATGCTGCCAGGACGACGACGCGAACGGTATCGTCGTCGCGTGCGGCGTCGAGTTCGCGCTGCAGGGCGGCCATCGTGTCCAGCGACAGCGCGTTGGCAGGCGGATTGGCAAGCACGAGGCGCAGCACGCCCTTGTCACGGCTGGCGAGGACGGGACCCTGCGCCTGATTGTGCCTCATCGCCACCACGTCCGCCATTCTGTGTCCCCACATTGCCGCCGGCGATGGAATCACCGGTCTTCGACCAAAGCCATACACGCATCGGCTTGATCCTCGGTTCCCAAATGTGCCTTGTTGGCGCCTGATCAGCGCTCGCCTCACCGGCGACGGAACCGGAACTCCAGTTTCCGGAAATTGGGATGGAAATGCAATGCCGGAACAACAAGGACTGAAGCCCCTGCTCGACGCGGCCGAAGTCAACGACCTGCTCAGGAACGTCTACCCGCAGCTCAACGAGCACTACGACTTCTACCGGGCGATCGACGTGTTTCCGGGCGGCTGCACTGTGCGGCTCGACGCCGATGACCGCCACCTGCGACCGGGAGGCACGGTTTCGGGGCCTTCGCTGTTCACGCTCGCCGACATCGGCGGCTATGTCTGCGTCCTGAGTCATGCCGGCGCGGATGCGCTGTCGGTCACGACCAACCTCAACATCAACTTTATGCGCAAGGCGGAAGCCGGGCCGATCGACGGCCACTGCCGCATTCTGAAGCTCGGCCGGAGCCTCATGGTGTTCGACATCGATATCGTCGCCGGTTCCGACCGGCAGACGGTGGCGCATGCGACAGGCACCTATTCCATCCCACCGAAGCGCTAAATTGTGCGGTAAAATAATACCTTAATCTCAACTCATTGTTTTTGCGTCGCTTTCAGACCTGACCGACCTTCCCGTTCGCTTGACGCGTCGTTAGCACTCACTTATAAGCCCGACCCAGAACAGCGGCCCGAAATGGCCGCCGTTTTGTTATTGGCCGGCGGCTCCGGCTGCTAGCCAATAAAAGCAACAAGAAACGCCTTCTCCGGAAGGTCCGAACCGAAAGCAAATGACCATGACAACCTTTTCGCAGAAGCCTGCGGACGTGGTGAAGAAGTGGGTGCTGATCGACGCCGAGGGTCTCGTCGTCGGCCGTCTCGCCACCATCGTCGCCAACATCCTCCGCGGCAAGAACAAGCCCACCTTCACGCCTCACGTCGACGACGGTGACAATGTCATCATCATCAACGCCGACAAGGTCGTGTTCACCGGCAAGAAGTTCACCGACAAGGTGTACTACTGGCACACCGGTCACCCCGGCGGCATCAAGGAGCGCACCGCGCGCCAGCTGCTCGAAGGCCGTTTCCCCGAGCGCGTGCTCGAGAAGGCCGTTGAGCGCATGATCCCGCGTGGCCCGCTCGGCCGTCGCCAGATGAAGAATCTCCGCGTCTATGCAGGCGCCGATCATCCGCATGTCGCCCAGCAGCCTGTGACGCTCGACGTCGGCGCGCTGAACGCCAAGAACAAGAAGGCCTCGTAATCATGGCTGATCTCAGCTCGCTCGCAGAACTCGGCACCGTCGCTGCAGCCGCACAGCCGGCAGCTCCGGTCCACGTCCAGAAGCTCGACAAGAGCGGCCGCGCCTATGCCACCGGCAAGCGCAAGGACGCCATCGCCCGCGTCTGGGTGAAGCCCGGCTCCGGCAAGATCGTCGTCAACGGCAAGGAATTCGGCGCCTACTTCGCCCGTCCGGTGCTGCAGATGATCCTGAACCAGCCGATCGTCGCGGCCAACCGCGTCGGCCAGTACGACATCATCGCCACCGTCGTCGGCGGCGGCCTGTCGGGCCAGGCCGGTGCCGTTCGTCACGGCATCTCGAAGGCCCTGACCTACTACGAGCCGGCGCTGCGCGGCGTGCTCAAGAAGGGCGGCTTCCTGACCCGCGACAGCCGTACGGTCGAGCGTAAGAAGTACGGTAAGGCCAAGGCCCGCCGTTCGTTCCAGTTCTCGAAGCGCTAAGCTTCCGGGAATTTACCGCAGAATACGAAAGGGGTCGGCGCGAGCCGGCCCCTTTTTCGTTGCTCCGACCCATGGCCAGCAGCCGGGCGGAGTTCATGTGGAACTAGGCACTATCTGCTCAGAGGCCCTGCTGCGGTTCGGCCGCTTCCTCGCTGGTTGCCGAAGCCACCGGCTCGTCCGTTTCCGCATACGGGATCCGGTATCCGTTGGTGGCGAGCCAGTCGATTGCCGCCCGCGGCTCGTCTGTCTGGATCATCGTCGCGCCACGCTCGGCCCAGAAGCCGAAGGTTTCGTGCGGGAAGCCTGCCGCAACCGCAAGCTCGTCGCCACGGCCGCCGGCGAGATAGCCACCCGGCTTGTTGACGATGGCGTGGGTGTCGACCCAGATATGCCAGCCGCCACGCACCGAAGCTGCCCTGACCCTGGCCGAAAAGAGCGGACCGCCGGTCTCGGTCATCCTGTCGGCGTTTCCGCGCCAAGTGATCATCTCGACCGCACGTGCCGAGAATGCCTTGCTCGCCTGCTCGATGAAGCTTGCGTCCCGCACGGCATCGTCGGCGATGATCGGCATGAACTGGAAGCCATGCCCCAGGCGCCCCATGGTCTCCTTGACCTGCGCAAGCCGCTCGGCGCTCCACAGGTTGGCCTTGACCACCACCTGCTCCTCGATGCCCATCGAGCGTGCCAAGGCCACCATGTCGACGAGGTCGGCGGTTTCTAGCTTGTTGTCGATGTTGACCAGGATCTTGCCCCTGGAGATGGCGAGCATGTCGCGCAACGTCGGCACCGGCTCGGCGGTGACGGCGCCGGTGCCCTCGATGACGAGCCGGCACTTCCTGAGTTCGTCCATGGTGCGGGCAAGGACCTCTCCCGTGCAGTCCGTAGTCCGGTCGAGCCAGCTGTCATGCATGACCACCAGTTCGCCGTCCCTGGAGCGGCGGACGTCGATCTCGACCATCTCGGCGCCAGCGGCGATCGCATCGCGCAGTGCCGCAATCGAATTCTCGGCGAAGCGGCTCTTGCCCTGCTGCAGCCCGCCGGCGCGGTGAGCCACGACCAGCACATGGTCGCGCCACTCGTTGGCGTTGCGGTAGCGCTCCAGTATCTGCTCGACGCGCGAACCGGCCTCCGCGCCCGGCGCCCAGCCGAGAGCCAGGAAAAGTGTTGCGGCACCAGCCAGGACAGCCCGCATGGGAATAGCTCCATCGCCGAAATACGCGGGTTCCGACTTAGGCTGGTGGCGTGACAGCGAAGTGAAGCGCAGGTGACGGGACTGTGAAGCGAGCAAGTGCCGCGCCGCATCGGTCACAAGCATTGCCGGACAGGGCTGGCATCTTCGGCCCGGCTTCTGTAGTTCTTGCGCCTCGATTTCCGAAAGACCGAATAAGGAGACGCCCATGCCCTCTTCATCGATCGATCACGCCTTCACCGCACGGACCACCAAGGGCCGTTCGGGTGATCCGACCTATGCGGGGGCATTGTCCTTCATGCGGCGAAAATACTCCAAGAACGTCGCGGGCGCCGATGCGGTGGTCTGGGGCATTCCGTTCGACGCCGCCGTCACCAACCGCCCGGGCGCACGATTCGGGCCCCAGGCCATCCGGCGCGCCTCCGCAATCTTCGACTGCGACCCGCAATATCCGTTCCAGCGCGACCTGTTCGACGATCTCGCCGTCATCGACTATGGCGACTGCCTGCTCGACACCGGCAATCACCAGAAGACGCCGGCCACCATTGAGCGCGAAGCGGCGAAGATCCTGAAGTCGGGCGCATTCCTGCTCACCCTCGGCGGTGACCATTTCGTCACCTGGCCGGTGCTCAAGGCCCATGCGGCGATCCACGGCCCGATGGCGCTGGTGCAATTCGACGCGCATCAGGACACCTGGCCCGACGACGGCAAGCGCATCGATCACGGCTCTTTCGTCGCTCGCGCCGTGAAGGACGGGATCATCGACCCCGACCATTCGATCCAGATCGGCATCCGTACCCATGCGCCCGACGACTGCGGGATCAAGATCCTGTACGGGCACGAGGTCGAGGAGATGCGGGCGGCTGACATCGCCTATGCCATCACCGAGCGCACCGACGGCCGCAAAACCTACGTCACCTTCGACATCGACTGCCTCGATCCAGCCTTCGCGCCCGGCACGGGAACGCCCGTCGCCGGCGGCCCCTCCTCGGCCAAGATCCTCTCGGTGCTGCGGCAGCTCACCAGGATCGACATGGTCGGCGCCGATATCGTCGAGGTTGCGCCGCCCTACGACCACGCCGATATTACTGCGATCGCCGGATCGACAGTGGCCATGCACTATCTTGGGCTGCTGGCCGAGAGGAAGGCGCGAGAGAGCGCCTGAGGCGCCGATTCAACAACTTCCGGGTTTGAGTCCGAATTTGGCCACAAGCCTCTGACATTGCACAGTTTTCGACGGGACGACAGACAATGAAACCGAAAATCTTCATCGACGGCGAGCACGGCACGACCGGTCTCCAGATCAGGGCCCTCCTCGCCGGGCGCAACGATCTCGAAGTGATTTCGGTTCCCGTGGGACGCCGCAAGGACCTCGCCGCCCGCGCCGAGTTCCTCAACGCCTCGGACGTGGCGATCCTCTGCCTGCCCGACGATGCGGCCAAGGAAAGCGTTGCACTGATCGAGAACGACACGACGCGCGTGATCGATGCCTCGACGGCGCATCGCGTCGCCGAGGGCTGGACCTACGGCTTCCCGGAAATGGACGCAGCGCAGATGAAGGCGATCGCCTCCGCCAAGCGGGTCGCCAACCCCGGTTGCTGGCCGCAGGGCCCGATCGCAGGCCTGCGCCCGCTGGTCACCGCCGGCCTGCTGCCGGCCGACCTCCCGGTCACCATCAGCGGCATCTCCGGCTATTCCGGCGGGGGCCGGCAGATGATCGAGGACTACGAGGCGCAGGGCGAGGAGTCGCCCGAGTTCCTGCCCTACGGCCTAATGCTGAAGCACAAGCACGTGCCGGAGCTGCGCGCCTATGCCAAGCTCGCGCATGATCCGATCATGCAGCCCGCCGTCGGCAACTTCGCCCAGGGCATGATCACCGTCGTGCCGCTGCAGCTCGGCCGCCTCGCAAAAGTGCCGACCGGCAAGGAACTGCACGCAGTGCTCGCCGACCACTATGCCGGCCTGAAGGGCGGCGTGGTCGAGGTCGCGCCGCTGGTCGACTTCGAGCGCAGCTCCGACATCCAGCCGGAGATCTACAACGGCACCAACAAGATGAAGCTCTATGTCAGCGCCAACGACAGCCGCGCTCAGGCCTTGCTGATCGCCGTCTACGACAATCTCGGCAAGGGCGCCTCGGGTGCCGCGGTGCAGAACCTCGACCTGATGCTCGGCCTCAATCGCTGAGATGGACCGGGCGGTCTTTCCGGCCCACTGGGACGTAAGCGATCCCGAGCTCATCGCCGAGACGTTCTCCAGCCGCATCTGGAAGGTGCGGCTGGCAGACGGTGGCCCGGCCATCGTCAAGGCGCTGAAGCCGTTCGACGACGTGGCCGACGAGTTGCGCGGCGCCCACTATCTCAGCTGGCGCAGCGGTGTGGGCGCAATCCGGCTGCTTGGCTTCGAGGGGCGCAACATGCTGCTCGAATACGCCGGCGACCGGCTGCTGACCGACGAACTGAACGAACATGGCGATCGCCACGCCACTGATATCGCCAACGAGGTGATGGCGCGGCTGTTCTCGCCGTCCGACACCCCGCCTCCACCTGACCTGCAGCCGCTGCGTGAGCGCTACGCCAGCCTGTTCAAGAAGGCCAAGGCGGATCGCGATGCCGGCCTGGAAAGCGCTTACGTCGATGCGGCTGTTATCGCGGAGCGCCTGCTGTCATATCCGCATGATATGCGCGTGCTGCACGGCGACCTGCATCACGACAACATCCTGCTCGGCGAGCGCGGCTGGCTGGCGATCGACCCCAAAGGCCTGCTCGGCGATCCTGCGTTCGACGCGGCGAACCTGTTCTACAATCCGCTCTATCGCCACGACCTCAGCCTCGACCCCGAGCGCATCGCCTACATGGCCGAGACATTCGCCAGGACGCTGGGCCAGCGGCCGGACGCCGTTCTCGACCATGCCATCGCCTGGGGATGCCTGTCGTCGTCCTGGCACGCCGAAGACGAGAACGACGAGGACGAACAGAGCGAACTTGCTGTTGTCGCGGCGATCCGCGCGGTGCGGCCTAGCTTCTGACCTCGATCTCGTTCTCGAGCGGATAGGCGCCCTTGGTGGCGCGCCAATGGGCGGTGGCGAAAATCAGCACGACGAGCGCAAAGCCCTGGTGCAGCAGCGCCCAGTGCATTTGGGCCTGCATCAACAGGGTACCGACGCCGATGGCCGCCTGTCCGACGAGCAGCAGCGCAAGCACCCAGGCGCGGCGCGCATGCGTGGTCCGGGGCGCGACGCGCATGGTTGCCAGCGCATGCCAGAGGGCAACCACCAGCAGCGTATAGGCGAACATGCGGTGGACGAACTGCACCGTCTTGGGGCTCTCGAAGAAGTTCCGCCACACGGGCTCGATGACGAGGAGGTCACCGGGGATGATGGCGCCGTCCATCAGAGGCCAGGTGTTGTAGCTCAGGCCTGCATGCAGGCCGGCGACCAGCGCACCAAGGTAGATCTGGAACAGCACCATCAGCACCATGATGCCGGCGAAGCGCTGGATCTCGCGATCGGCCGGCCTCTCGGTATAGGGGGCAAGCCCTCTCGCGATGTAGGCGACGGCCATGACGATGATGCAGGCGAATGTCAGATGGATCGCCAGGCGATACTGGCTGACGGATACGCGCTCGGACAGGCCCGACGCCACCATCCACCAGCCGACCGCCCCCTGCAGCCCGCCGAGAGCCAGCAGACCGACCAGCTTCGGCTTCAGCCGCCGCTCCAGCTTGCCCGAGACCCAGAACAGGGCGAGCGGGATGGCGACGAGAAAACCCACGCCGCGCGCGAGCAGGCGGTGCGCCCACTCCCACCAGAAGATGCCCTTGAACTCGTCGAGGGTCATGCCCTTGTTGATCTGCTCGTACTGGGGAATCTGCTGGTACTTCTCGAACTCCTCCTGCCATTCCGCCTGGTTGAGCGGCGGGATGACGCCGTGGATCGGCTTCCATTCGGTGATCGACAGGCCCGAGCCGGTCATGCGCGTCGCGCCACCGACCATGACCAGCGCGAACAGCACGACCAGCACGACATAGAGCCAGCCGCGAACCAGGGCGCGATCGCGCAGTTCCCTGTCGCGTTCGGCGAGCGGTGCGGCGATGTTCGTCGTGGCTGTCATGGCAAGGTTCCGGCTGATTGACCGCGGGTCTGGTGGACCATGGCGGCCCGTCTGGCAAGTTTACCCTACGCGACACGCAGTCGCGCCGCATCAGCCCGTTCTGCCCGGTTGCGCCGAAAGGCCTTAGGGACTATGCCGAGCCTCGACAAAGGAAGAAGAAATGCCCGTTCGCGTCAAGAAGCTGATCGGAACCGTGCTGCTGGTGCTGCTGGTGACCGTCTACGCAATCGTCGCGACCATGGTCGCCGTGGCGCAGCTGTCGCAATCGGGACCGGTCGTACACCTCGCCTTCTTCTTCCTCAGCGGGCTGCTTTGGGTTCTGCCGGCGATGTGGATCATCAAGTGGATGGTCAAGCCGCCGAAGGCCGCCGGCCGCTGAGCTCTAGATGGTCACAAGCCGCTTGCCGCGATTTGCGATGAGCGTCGTGGCACCCGAGAGCATTGCCCGCATGGCCGCGAGGTTCTGGTGGCGTCCGTTGACCGACAGGCGCGGCAGAGCATTCAGGTGCTGGGCGTGTTCCGGTCTCAGCACACCGTGACGCGTCGTGACCGCCGACACGTATCCGACTTCGGCCGCCATTTCCGTTTCCCTGTACCCGACCGCCTCGGCGTAGCCATAGGGATAGGCGAAATGGCTCGGCGATTCCCCGAGTTCGGCCTCGATCAGGCCACGCGAGCGGAACATCTCGCGCAACGCCGCCTCATGGTCTAGCCGCTTGAGATTGTAGTGATGGACCGAATGCGCCCCGATGCTGACCAGCGGATGCCGGGCGATGCGCCTGATCTCGTCCCAGTCCATCAAGAGCATGCGGCTGGCACTTCCGACGTCGACGCCCGCCGAAGTCGCCCAACCTTCGAGGACCTGGCGCTGCTCCTCCTCCGGCACCTCGTTGGTGAGGTAGGCAGACAGGCGCGCAAAGGCGGTCGCCCGGGCCGAAGGCGTCGAGCAATCGAAGGTCACGGAGCCGCCCGCCAAGGACACGGTCAGCGGCTTGCCGAGCCTCACCAGTTCATCGAGGCTTTCCCACCAGAGGTCGACGTCTCCGGTCGTCAGCCCGGGTGCTACGTAGATGGTAATCGGAACCTGATGCTCTTCGAGCACCGGCAGCGCCTCTAGCAAATTGTCGCGGTAGGCGTCGTCGGCCGTGACGGCTGCGAACGGCTCCCTGTCCCTCGGCGAGCGCAGGCGAGCCACAGCCTCGTCCATCGAGACGAAGCGATATCCCATGCGCTTCATGTCGCGGATGAGCGCGTCGAGATATTGCGGCGTGATCCTGAGATGGCGGTTGGCTCCGTCCGCAAGGGCGGGTTCCGCCGTCACGCGATGCAGCATGAGGATGCCACCGACGCCACCGACGAGCGGCTTCGCGATGGTACCGAGGCCGCACGAGCCGATCAGTCGAAAGGCAAGCCTCTGGGCGATGTCGGCTGCGTCGAACATTCCTTCACCTTTGACCCCTAGCTTGCGGGCCACATCAACACGCCGGGGCGAACCCCTCGCACGATCCATAGGCGGCAAGGATTGAAGGATGGTTGACGCTATCGCCCTGCGCGACGCCGGCGGCCCGAAAGACCGGCTGGCAGACATCGCCGGGACCATTGCGACTGCGGGGCCTGCTTCCAACGAGGAGTTGGCGACCTATGCGGAGCTTGCGCGGCAGGCGGCGCATGGACCGGCGCAGGACCCCGCCTGGGTAGCAGCATGGATCGGCGCCACCAGCGCCGACGCCGTCATGGCGACGCTGCGCGTGTCGGGCAGGCCGGTGCTGGCGCTGGCGCTCGAAATCCGTCGCGAAGGCGCCTTTCGCACGGCCCGCTTCATGGGCGAAAAACACGCCAACGGCAATTTTCCCGTGGCTGACCGCGGGTGGCTCGACGTGGCGGGAACGCCGCAGATCGAGGCCGTCATCGGGGCCATCGCAAGGGCGCGCCCCGACATAGACCTTGTCGCATTCGACCGGTTGAGCGCAGATTTCGACGATCTGCCCAATCCGCTACTCCGGCTGCCCTCGACGCCCAGTCCGAACGTCGCCCTGGCGGTGGACCTTACCGGCGGCTTCGAGGCCGTGCTCGGCCGTACGAGCGGCAAGAAGAAGGCGAAGCGGCACCGCAGCCAGGAACGCAAATACGAGGCCGTCGGCGGCGCCCGGCGCGTGATCGCGCGCTCGCAGGCCGAGACGGACGCGATGCTCGACGCCTTCTTCGCCATGAAGGCGCAGCGTTTCCGCGCGATGGGCATCACGGACGTCTTCGCTTCCGCTGAGGTTCAGGCGTTCTTCCGCCAGCTATTTGCCGAGGCGCTTCGCTTGTCCTCGCCGCCCTTCCTTCTGCACGGCCTCGAGGTGGGCGGCAAATACCGAGCCGTCACCGGTTCCAGCCGTGCGGGCAACCGCTTCATCTGTGAGTTCGGGGCCATTGCCGACGACGATCTGGGGCATATCAGCCCTGGCGAATACCTCTTCTACGACAACATCGCGGAGGCATGCGAGCAGGGCTTTGCGATCTACGATTTCAGCGTGGGCGACGAGCCCTACAAGCGTCAGTGGTGCGACGTCGAAATCCGGCACCACGACGTGCTGGTGCCGTTGACGGCCAAGGGCAAGGCGCTGGCCCTTTCGCTGAAGGCGGCCGCCAGGGCAAAGGCATTCGTCAAGAACAGCCCGGGGCTCTGGCAATTCGTCAAGCGCGCCAGGGCCGGCCTGCTGGGCGGAAACTGAGCGTCAGGCGGCCGAGCGCGTGGGCACGGGCGATGTCGGCAGGACATGGCCGACCGGCGTCACCAGGATGACGTCCTCGTAGCCGCCGGCACGCAACCCGTCGGCAGCATCCGAAACCACCTCGTCATGCTCCAGGAAGCTGACCAGCACCTCGGTGCCCTCGCCCACCAGGCGGCCGATCTCGTCGGCATCGGCCGGCCCGCATTCGAGAATGACCAGGTCGTAGGCGGTGGTCAGCGAGTCGATGATGATCGGCAGACGGTCTGCCGCGCGCATGGCGCGGGCTGGATCGGCGGTGCCCACCGGCATGACATCGCAGTCGGAATAGTAGTCCGGTCGGATGACGTCGGTGAACTGGGCTTCGGCTGCGAGCAGGTTGGTGATGCCCGGATAGCGGCGCCCGTCCAGCATCGGACCGGAGGCCGCGCCCGAAGCCGTCAGGTCGAGCAACAGGACGCGCAGGCCGGCGTCGGCCACTTCGCGTGCGACGAGCACTGCGGTCGCCGCAGCCTCGTCGCCCTCGGGCGAAATGAAGATGGCTCGGGCCGCGCCACCGGCGATGAGCTTTTCGGCGGCCTTCTCGATGCTGATGCCCGCAGGCGCGAACTCGGGTGCCGGCTGCGCAGCGGCATCATCCTGCTGTTCGCCGGCCACTTCACCCTCCGGAACCTGCTCTTCTGCAATCGCCACGGCCCGATCATCAAGACCGTCCCAGGCCGCCTCATCTTCCGACAAGCTCGCCACGCGGCGCACCGGCATGCCGACTTCGGTCACCGGCGTGACGCGTGAACCAGGTGCGGGCCGCATGGCCCGGCCCGAGAACAGCTCCTGCAGCAAGGTCACGACCGCCATCAGCAGCAGGGACCCAACGAAGGCGGCGCCGACGATCGGCAGGACCTTCGGGAAATACGCTTCCGACGGCACGATGGCGCGGGAGAATACGCGAGCGTCGACCGGCAGGTAGTTGCGGTCCTGGCGCGACGAGGCCTCGCGATAGCGAGTGAGGTACGATTCGAGCAGTGCACGCTGGGCGGCCGCCTCGCGCTCCAGCGCCCGCAGTTCCACTTCCTGCTCGGACGCGCGGGCGGACTCCACCTTCAACGTGTTCAATTCGGCGACGAGCTGCTTTTCCCGCAGATCCGCGGTCGATGCCTCGTTCACCAGTCCCTTGAGAACCCGTTCGGCCTCGGCGCGGATCTGGGCGTCGAGATCCGCGAGTTGGGAGTTCAGCGCCCTGATGCGGGGATGGTTGGGCAGAAGCGTCGTCGACAGGTCGGCAATGTCGGCCCGAAGCTGAACCTGCCGCTCGCGCAGGCGCTGGATGAGACCGGACGACAGAACCTCGGGAATGGCATCGATCGATCCGCCACCCTTGAGCGCCTGCCGCACGCTCTGTGCGGTGGCCTCGGCGGAGGCCCGGTTGGCGCGCACCCGCGAAAGCTCGCTGGAGAGCTCAGAGAGCTGCTGCGTCGCCAGGACGGAGTTGTTCTGGCCGACGAGCAGGTCCGACTGCGCCCGGTAGGCAGCGACGCGCGCCTCGGCATCCTTGACGCGCTTGGTCAGGTCGGCGATCTCGGGCTTCAGCCAGTCCGTGGCCTCGGTGCTCGACGCCAGCTTGGCATCGCGCTGGAAGGCCATGTAGGCCTCGGCGATCTCGTTGGGTACGTCGGCCGCGAGCTTGGGGTCCTCGGAGGCGAACTGGATGACGATGACGCGCGACCTCTCGACACGATAGACACTCAGGTTCTCGCGGAAGGCCTTGAGGACCCTCTCCTCCGGCGGCAGTTCGTTCGGATCGCTCTTGAGGCCGGCGATGACCAGGAGGCGCGCCAGCGTCGACATGTCGGCGGTGGCGTCGAATTCCGGCCGGCTGGCGAGATCGAGCTTTTTCGCGACCTGCTTGAGGATGTCGCTCGATGCGATCACCTCGACCTGGCTGGTTACGCCCTCCTCGTCGAGGATCGGGCGCTCGTTCTCGCTGCTGCCGTCGGGCCTGGTGAAAACGGATTCGCGCGCCTCGATCAGCAGCCGCGTTTCGGCGCGGTAGTGCTGAGCGGCAATCGACGCAAGTACAAAGGCAAGTCCGGTTACGACTGCCGCAACAACAACCACGCGTCGCCAGTTACGCACGAGGCTGGCGAAGAGTTGGCCGAGATCGACGTCGACGTCACCTGTAGTGGACTGGACACCAGACATGCGTTCCTGCTCCGAGGCTAAGCAGGAACAAGGTAAACAAACATGGTAACCCAACGGTTAAGATCGGGCCCAGCACGCGCGGCCAAAACCATTGCGCGAACTTTACCGACCATTAACCCTAACAAGCAGATAACTGGCGCAACCGCGATGCCCGGGCGTGGCGGCAAGAAGTCGAAGGTGCGCCTCCTACATGATCAGGTCCGTTGTCCTCCGCCATGCGCTCGTCGCCTTCGTGCTCGCAGCCTCCGGCTGCGCGAGCTACCAGCCCGCGCCTCCCGCCTTCCACGAGATGCTCGACCAGCCCTACCGGCTGGGCGCCGGAGACCGCATCCGCGTCACGGTGTTCGAACAGGAAGGCCTGACCAACACCTACAGCGTCGACCAGTCCGGCTATATTTCCGTGCCCCTCATCGGCGCAGTCGCGGCTCGCGGCTACACTGCCCAGGAGATGGAGAAGGCCGTCGCGGCCAAGCTGCGCCAGGGCTTCCTGCGCGACCCGGACGTGTCGGTCGAGATCGACCGCTACCGCCCGGTCTTCGTCATGGGCGAAGTGGGTGCTGCGGGACAATATTCCTACGTTCCCGGCCTGACGGTTCAGAAGGCCGTGGCCATGGCTGGCGGCTACACGGCGCGCGGCAACCAGAACAACGTGGACATCACCCGCGACATCAACGGCAAGGTCATGACCGGCCGAGTGCTGACGACCGACCCGCTCCTCCCCGGCGACACGATCTACGTGCGCGAGCGGCTATTTTGAGCCGCGGCGGTTTTCGACGTGAACGACAGGCTTCGGATCGTCCACTGCTTCCGCTCTCCGGTTGGGGGCATCTTCCGGCATGTGCGCGACCTCACCGAAGCGCAGGTGGCAGCCGGTCACGCTGTCGGCATCATCTGCGACGCGACCACGGGCGGCGCCCATGAGGAGCGCCTGTTCGAAGATATCCTCCCCCTGCTCGCGCTCGGCGTCAGGCGCACGCCGATGCAGCGGCATGTCGGCCCCGGCGACATTGCGGCGGGGTGGCGGACTTTCAGGATCATCAAGGAATTGCAGCCGGACGTCCTGCATGGGCACGGTGCCAAGGGTGGCACCTATGCGCGTGCTTTCGGCTCACTGTTGCGGGTTTCAAGGTCTCGCGTCGCCCGCCTCTACTCGCCGCATGGCGGCAGCCTGCACTATGACGAAAGGACGATGACGGGAAGGCTGTTCTTCGGGCTCGAAGGCCTGATGCAGAGCTTCACCGATCACCTGCTCTTCGTCTCCGACTACGAGCGCCGCACGTTCCGGCGCAAGGTCGGCGAACCGCGCGTGCTGAACGGCCTCGTCTACAACGGGCTGACGGATGCCGAGTTCGAAGCCGTGCCGACCAGGCCGGACGGGGTCGATTTCCTCTACATCGGCATGATGCGCGACCTGAAGGGGCCGGACATCTTCATAAATGCCGTCGATCGCGCCGGGCGAAGCCTCGGCCGCGCCGTCACGGCCGTGATGGTCGGAGACGGTGAGCACCTTCCCCGCTATCGGGCCCAGGTCGAGCGGCTGGGCCTCAGCGCGCAGATCCGCTTCTGCGATCCGATGCCGGCGCGCAAGGCCTTCGAACTCGCGCGTTGTGTCGTGGTGCCATCGCGCGCCGAGGCGATGCCCTACATCGTCCTCGAGACGCTTGCCGCAAGAAAGCCAATCATCGCGACTGCCGTCGGCGGAATACCCGAGATCCTCGGCAGCGCCTCGCCTGCGCTGGTGCTTCCAGACGCGGGCGAGATCGCGCAACGCATGGTCTCGCAACTTCAATCGCCGGCGAACTACGCCGGCCTGATGCCGAGCATCGTCGAACTCAAGAGCCGCTTCAGCGTCGCCGTCATGGCCCAGGAAGTAGAAAAGGCCTATCTCGCGGCGCTGGACAGAGAACCTTCGTCCAATACCTTGCAAGACCGCCAGGCCGCTCAAGAGTTTCTTAGCTGATCTTTGCTAGGTCCGTCGTGGATTACGACGGCAGACCTGCAGATCGACCATGAGCAAAATCGACCCCAGCAACCGTTTCACGCCGGAGGCGGTCAAGTCGGCCGGCGACGGCGGCAAGGCCGCGAAAGCCGACAAGCTGAACAAGATCGCGCAGGAAGTCGCCTCGCAATACCGTCGCGATACCATGTCCCCCGTTATGGTCAGCGGCGTTCTGCGCCTCGTCGAACTCGCCCTGCTGTTCGGCTCGGGAATGCTGATCTACGGCACCCAGGTCGGCTTCTTTTCGCATCTCGGCTGGCAGTATCCGCTCATCATCCTGGCGGCCTCCGCCGCCGCCGTCCTGATCTTCGAGATCATGGACTGCTACCAGTTGCAGTCCTTGCTTCGGCCGGGCACGGCAATCGGCCGCATTGCGGTGTCGTGGGCGACGACCTTCGCCGCCATGGCCGTGGTCGCCTTCTTCATGAAGGTTTCGGCCGACTTCTCCCGCCTTCTCTTCGCCGAATGGTTCTTCACGGGCCTTGTGCTGGCGGTGGGGCTGCGCCTGGTCATGGCGCGCATCATCCGCCGCTGGGCCCGCAACGGCAGGATGGAGCGGCGCGCCGTCATCGTCGGCGGCGGCAAGGCCGCCGAGGCGCTCATCCGCTCGATCGAACAGCAGCCGTTCAACGACATTCGCATCTGCGGCATCTTCGACGACCGCGACGACCGGCGCTCGCCGCCCATCGTCGCCGGCTACCCCAAGCTCGGCACTGTCTCGCAGCTTCTGGAATTTGCCCGCATCGCCCGCATCGACATGCTTATCGTGTCGCTGCCGCTGACCGCCGAGACGCGCGTGCTGCAGCTTCTGAAGAAGCTATGGGTGCTGCCGGTCGATATCCGCCTTTCCGCGCACTCGAACCAATTGCAGTTCCGGCCCCGCTCCTATTCGTACATCGGCTCGGTCCCGATGCTCGACGTGTTCGACAAGCCGATCAACGATTGGGATTCGGTTGCCAAGCGGGCCTTCGACATCATCTTCAGCCTGTTCGGCATCATCGTCTTCTCGCCCGTGATGCTCGCCACCGCGATCGCCATCAAGCTCGACAGCAAGGGCCCGGTCCTCTTCAAGCAGAAGCGTCACGGCTTCAACAACGAGATCATCGAAGTCTTCAAGTTCCGCTCGATGTATGCGGACCAGTCCGACCCCACGGCGCGGAAGTCAGTGACCAAGAACGATCCGCGCGTCACCCGCGTCGGGCGCATCATCCGGAAGACGTCCATTGACGAGTTGCCGCAGTTCTTCAATGCCCTGTTCGGCAGCCTTTCGCTGGTCGGCCCGAGGCCGCATGCGCTGGCGGCGCAGTCGCACAACCTGCTCTACAACGAAGTGGTCGACGGCTATTTCGCACGTCACAAGGTCAAGCCCGGCGTTACCGGATGGGCCCAGATCAACGGCTGGCGGGGCGAGGTGGACAACCACGAGAAGATCCGCAAGCGCACCGAGTTCGACCTCTACTACATCGAGAACTGGTCGCTCTGGTTCGACATCAAGATCCTCTTCCTCACACCCATCCGCCTGCTCGACACGGAAAACGCCTATTGAGCGCGATCACGCACGACCTGCCACGCGCAGCGGTCAACGCCCGGCTCATCGGCCTGATCGCGACCGCTGCGATTGCGCTTGGCGTGCTGCTGTCGGGCTTCGTGATCCGCGAGCCGGCACCTTACGAGATCTACATGGCCGGGCTCATCGCGACCTGGTCGTTGTTCGGCCTGCGGATCCCCCGCGCCATCTCGCCGCTCGTCGTGCTTTTGGTCGTCTTCAATCTGGGCGGCATGATCTCCATGACCCAGATGGCCGATCTCGGGGGCACGCCGCTCTATCTCGCGGTGTCGCTGTTCCTGGCCTTCACGGCAATCTTCTTCGCCGCCGTGACCTCGAGCGACCCGAAGCTTTATTCGGTGATCTTCCTGTCGTGGATCGCATCCGCGGTCGTCACGTCGTTGCTCGGGATACTGGGCTATTTCGGCGTCCTGCCCGGGGCCGAGATGTTCACCAAATACGGGCGGGCAGCCGGCGCCTTCCAGGATCCCAACGTGTTCGGACCGTTCCTGGCACTCCCGGGGATCTACCTGCTCCACCGCATGCTGACAGGCAGCATGGCCAGGGCACCTCTCTACGCGGCTCCCCTGCTCATCATAACGGGTGGCATCTTCCTCTCCTTCTCGCGCGGCGCCTGGGGACTGTTCGCCGCCTCGGCGGTGCTGCTCACCGGCTTCCTCTTCCTGCAAAGCAACAGCGGCCGGTTCCGGATGAGGATCGTGCTGATGACATTGGCGGCAGTCTTCCTGCTCGCCGCAGCGCTGATCATCGCCCTCCAGATCCCGAGCATCGCCGAGCTCTTCACCTCCAGGGCGCAACTGGTGCAGGAGTATGACGGCGCCCGCCTTGGCCGCTTTGCCCGCTACGTCATCGGCTTCCTGCTCGCGATGGAGAAGCCTCTGGGCATAGGCCCGCTGGTCTTCGGCCAGATCTATGGCGAGGACACCCACGACATCTGGCTCAAGGCGCTGCTCGACTACGGATGGCTGGGCTTCGCTACCTATCTGCTGCTCATCGTCTGGACCGTCGCTGCCGGATTCCGCATCCTGCTGCGCAACCGGCCCTGGCAACCCTATCTGCTCTCGGCCTACGTGGTCTTCCTCGGCCACGTGGCGCTCGGCACGGTGATCGACACCGATCACTGGCGGCATTTCTACCTGCTTCTCGGCCTGATCTGGGGCGCCATCGCGCTCGAAGCACGCCATCAGCGCCGCGCCTCGTAGGCGCTCCGCCCGCCTCCAACAGCGTCAGATTCGTGAACAGTCCGGCACCTTTTACCGGCTCAAATCGATGTGACTGCTTTGTGAATCAGAGTGACCAGTCCGTCTATGGCATTCACGAGGGAACACGCCTATCTCAGCCCTGTAAGCGAAACGACAAAGTAAACACATGAGTTCCGCTTGATAAAGTTGAAAGGAACATCGAAATGAAGAAGATCATCATTGCCGCTTCGGCTCTCGCTTTCATGTCAGGAGCTGCATTTGCTTCTTCAAACAATGGCATTATTAAACACTACGACGCAACTGCACGCGTAATCACGCTTGAAAGCGGAAAAAGCTACACCATCCCGCGCGACGTTGCCCTGCCTCCTCTGCAAGTCGGCGAGAAGGTCTCGATCCAGCTGAACGGTGAGCGCGACAAGGTCACCAGCGTTCTTACGAAGCCGCTCTTCTAAGGACGCACGCCCACAGCGCAGATAGCCTCCCAAGCAGACGAAAAGGCGCCACGGGTCCTCTCCCCAGATCACCCGTGCCTCCCCCCTGCTGCCCGCACTCCCCAACCCACAAGCAGGCTTCAACAACAAACAGGTCTTATTTCGTGAACAATGCGGCACCATTTTGCCGGATGGCACTCGAAATCGAATGCACCTATCTCAGCCATGCAAGCGAAACGACCAAGTAAACAATCCTGGCTCGCTTGATTAGGATGAAAGGACTACAAAAATGAAGAAGATCATCATTGCCGCTTCGGCCATTATCATTACTGCCGGTGCAGCGTTTGCATCATCCAATGACGGCGTCATTAGCAAATACAACGCAGACGTACGCGTTATCACACTCGAGAATGGCAAGAGCTATACCATTCCGCGCGACGTTGCTCTGCCGCAGCTTCAGGTCGGCGAGAAGGTCTCGATCCAGTTGAACGACGAACGCGACAAGGTTACCGGCGTTCTCAAGTCGCTCTGACTACAGCTCTAACCTCTAACAAAGACAGCCTCCCAAGCTGACACACGAATGGAACCACGGGCCCTCCCACCCGTGGCCACGGAACCGTCCAGCCAAGACGTTCGGTTCCGCGTGACTTGACCGAAAGGAATATCGAAATGAAGAAGATCATCATCGCTGCATCTGCCCTCGCCATGATGTCTGGCGCCGCTCTTGCCTCCACCGATGGCGTCATCGCCAAGTACAACGCAGACGTACGTGTCATCACGCTCGAGAACGGCAAGAGCTTCACGGTGCCGCGCGACGTCGCCCTGCCCCAGCTTCAGGTCGGCGAAAAGGTCTCGATCCAGCTGAACGACGAACGCGACAAGGTCACCGGCGTTCTCAAGTCGCTCTGAAGATCGAGCGCAAGACAGCCTCCCAAGCTGACGAAAAGGAGTCACGGGTCCTCTCACCCGCGGCTCCTTTTTTTGTTGTCCGACGCATCATTGGCACCTGCCCACGTCGAGCGGACGGAGAAGTTTCGGATCGGAGCCACAACGATGCGTGAGCAATTCGTGTTCGGAGTTTACCGGCCGGGGCGCAACTGCCCGGCGGGACGCCCGTAACTTTCGGTGTCCGGGCATCGGAACTCCCGATCCCTCCCAACCACCACCGAAGGAGCACTGTCATGAAGAAGATCTTTCTCGCCGCCGCTTCCCTCGTCCTGATGTCGGGCGCGGCCCTCGCCACCGAGGCCAATGGCGTCGTCACCAAGTTCAACCCGCAGACCCGGGTCATCACGCTAAACGGCGGCAAGAGCTTCACAATCCCCCGCGACGTCGCCCTGCCGGCAGTCCATGTCGGAGGCCATGTATCGATCGTGCTCAATGACGAGGGGGACCGGATCCAGGCCGTGCTGACGTCGCGCTCGATGATGTGAACCGAGGCCAAACCTCCAATGCGCGAGCGCGCCACGGACGTACAGCCGGCCGTGGCGCGCTTCGCATAAACGCACCACCCCGCACCAGAAGGTGCGGCTGCCTGTCGATGAAAAGAGGATGTTCGGGTCAAGGAACAATTGGTCGGAGTGGCCGGATTCGAACCGACGACCCCTTGACCCCCAGTCAAGTGCGCTACCGGGCTGCGCTACACTCCGGACCGGTCGCGATGTATCTTGATATTACCGTCCGGGTCAACCCAATTCGGCGGCTTTTCCGCCTTTCTTGTTCATAGTCCGAAACGGCGCCCGCAACGGACCAGAACAGCAGGAAGAAGCGGCCTCAGCGAACCTGATCGAGCAGGCGCTTGCACTCCAGAAGGTCGAACAGAGCCTCTTGCAGCAGGGCGCGGTTGTCGCGCGAGAGCTTGCCGCTGTCGGCCGCTACCGGGCCTTCGTCGTCGGCCTTGCCGAGGCCGAAGAATCGGCGGCTGGGCTTCGCCCTCGCCTCGCCCACGAGCATCTCCTCGTCGACGCGCGGCTGGGCGGCCGGCGTCAGCGGCGCTTCCGCCTGCTTGCGCTGGGCGATGGCCTCGACGGCCTGCAGGTCGCCGCTGCCGACCGCGACCAGGAACTGGTTCCCGTTCTCGCGCAGGAGCTTCTGCACGCCCTTGATCGTGTAGCCCTGGTCGTAGAGCATGTGGCGGATGCCCTTGATGAGCTCCACGTCCTGGGGCCGGTAGTAGCGCCGGCCACCGCCGCGCTTCATCGGCTTGATCTGGTTGAAACGGGTTTCCCAGAAGCGCAGCACGTGCTGCGGCAGGTCGAGATCTTCGGCAACTTCGCTAATGGTGCGGAAGGCGTCGGGGCTCTTGTCCATGGTCGCCATCTTTCGCAATCGATTCGCGCTTCATTTCAGCGGTTTGCGCGACAATATTCAAGCCCGGCACGAATCGTGCGCCCAGCTATCAACCGATTAATGGCCGATTTGGCCTATTTGGCCCTGGTCTTGCCGTTCTGATGGGAGCGCAGGATGCGGCTCTTGAGCACGTTCGAGGCCTTGAAGGTCATCACCCGGCGCGGCAGGATCGGAACCTCCTCGCCGGTTTTCGGGTTGCGCCCGACGCGCTCGTTCTTGTCCCGGACGTGGAACGTCGCGAACGACGAGAGCTTGACCGTCTCCCCACGGACGATCGCCTCGCAGATTTCATCAAGAACCGTCTCGACCAGCTGTGCCGATTCGGTGCGCGAGAGGCCGACCTTGCGGTAGACGGCTTCGGCGAGGTCGGCACGCGTCAGTGTCTTTCCCCCCATGCGGCGGTCCAATCCTCAAATGCAACAGTTTAGAAACGCGCCGGAGGTTAAGTAATTGAAACGTCAAGGTCAAGGACCGATGCGCAGCCGGCTCTCGCCGGCCGCGGCAGAGGCGCCGCCAAGCCGAGAATCACCAGCGCAGCAGCACTGCGCCCCAGGTGAACCCGCCGCCCATGGCCTCGAGCATGACGAGGTCGCCACGCTTGATGCGGCCGTCCGCGACTGCCGCCGCAAGCGCCAGCGGAACCGAGGCCGCAGACGTGTTGCCATGCAGGTTGACGGTCACGACGACCTTTTCCTCGGCGATGCCGAGTTTCTTGGCTGATGCGTCGATGATGCGCTTGTTGGCCTGGTGGGGCACGAACCAGTCAAGGTTTTCGGCAGTCACGCCTGTCTGGGTGAAGACGTCCTCGATCACGTCGGTGATCATGCCGACCGCATGCTTGAAGACCTCACGGCCTTCCATCTTGAGATGGCCGACCGTACCGGTGGTCGACGGTCCGCCGTCGACGAACAGCTTGTCCTTATGGATGCCGTCGGAACGCAGGCTTGCCGCCAGCACGCCGCGGTCGCCGATGGCCCCCTCGCCCTGCTGGGCCTCGAGCACAATCGCGCCGGCGCCGTCGCCGAACAGCACGCAGGTCGAGCGGTCATTCCAGTCGAGGATGCGCGAGAAGGTCTCCGAGCCGATCACCAGCACGCGCTTGGCCTGTCCGCCCCTGATGTAGAGGTCGGCGGTTGTCACCGCATAGACGAAGCCGCTGCAGACGGCCTGCATGTCGAAGGCGAAGCCGTGGCGCATGCCGAGGCGGTTCTGGATGTCGACGGCCGTCGCCGGGAACGTATTGTTCGGCGTCGAGGTCGCGAGCACGATCAGGTCGATATCGTCGGGGGTTAGCCCGGCGTTCTCAAGTGCCGCGCGCGCCGCCGCCTCGCCCAAGGATGCGGTCGTCTCGTCGTCGGCTGCGACGTGGCGCTGGCGAATGCCGGTACGCTGGGCGATCCACTCGTCCGAGGTCTCCACGATGCCTTCGAAATCGGTATTCTTCATGATGCGGCGGGGCAACGCCGAACCGATGCCGCGCACAACTGATCTGATCACTTCGAAAAGTCCTATTCCTGATCTTCGACCGCAGCGGTGGTTCGCGCCATCGCAGCATGCGGATTACGTGCGTGAAACAGGTCGAGGTCGGCCTCGATGCGGTCGAGCAGCCTGTTCCGGACCATGTCGTAGGCCATCTCGATGGCTGCGGCGAAGCCGTCCGCGTCCGCGCCGCCATGGCTCTTCACCACGATGCCGTTGAGGCCGAGGAAGACACCGCCATTGGCCCGCCGCACGTCCATCTTCTCGCGCAGGCGGTCGAACGCGCCCTTGGCGAACAGGTAGCCGATCTTGGCCATCAGCGTACGGCTCATCGCCTCGCGAAGATAACCGCCGATCTGGCGCGCGGTTCCCTCGGCGGTCTTCAGCGCGATGTTGCCGGAGAAGCCTTCGGTCACCACGACGTCGGTGGCGCCCTTGCCGATGTCGTCGCCCTCGACGAAGCCCTGATAATTCATGGAAGCCATGTTGGCCTCACGCAGCATGCGCCCGGCTTCCTTGACCTCTTCCTGACCCTTGACCTCCTCGACGCCGACATTGAGGAGCCCGACCGAGGGCCGCTCGATGCCGAACAGGGCTCGGGCCATGCCCGTGCCCAGGATGGCGAAATCGATCAGCTGATGCGCGTCGGCGCCGATGGTCGCTCCGACGTCGAGAACGACGCTCTCGCCGCGCGTGGTCGGCCAGAGCGCGGCGATCGCCGGACGGTCGATGGTCGCCATTGTGCGCAGGCAGAATTTCGACATCGCCATCAGCGCGCCGGTGTTGCCGGCCGAGACGCAGGCGTCCGCGGTGCCCGACTTGACCGCCTCGATGGACTTCCACATCGAGGACTTCCAGCGGCCCTGGCGCAATGCCTGGCTCGGCTTGTCGTCCATGCGCACCGCGACCTCGCAGTGCACGAACTCGCTGACGGCGGCCAGGCGCGGCTCTTTCGCCAGTTCCGGGCGAACGGCCTCTTCACGGCCGTAGATAATGAAACGGATATCGCTGCGCCGCACGGCGACCTTCGCCAGCGCGGGTATGACCACGGAAGGCCCGTGATCGCCGCCCATGGCATCAATTGAAATCTTGATCACGCGTCGGTCATCTCACTGTTGGCGTAGCGGGGCCCGCAAAAGCCCGGCGAAAATAGCGGTTTTGGACATCCGCACAACCGGGATTACGCGAAACGAGGGTGCTTTTCAAAGCTTCTTGGCAATCAATCGAAGCTTTTTCTGGAATTCGCTCTCGACCGGTTCGACATCGTCGCCGGCGGCGGCAACGGCGGCGCCCGTCTTGCGCGGATAGGGATCGATCGCCAGGCCGAAGAATTCCTCGGCGAGCGCACCCACGTCGATCGAGTCGCCCGAAAAAGTCTCGGGAGCATCGGGACCTTCAGCGTCGAGCAGGATCTCGCCGCCGGCATGGAAGCCCTCGCGTCCCAGCTTCGAGTCCTCCGGCAGAAACACCGCCTCGACCTCCTCGTCGATCTTCGCCTCGACGGGTTCGAGGGAAACGATGCAGGCCTGGGTGATATCCGCCTCGACGCGCCCGCTCACCTTGACGCCGTTGCGCTTCCATTTCGTCACCAGCAGCTCGGCGCGGTAACGTTCGACCGAGAGCAGGCCGTGCGCCTCGGCGAGCGCGGCGCGCTGGGTCTCGTCGGCGTCCACGACGACCGGAAGGCCTTTCTGCGGCAGCCGGGCCACATTCGCCGGAAACGACACCGGACTCCTGGTCTCGACAAGTTTCATGGGGTCTCTCCTAGGCTGCCTGTGGGGCTGGGAATGTCAGTTTTCCCGAACATATGTCGCCGGACGCCTGATCCGCCAAGGTGCGATTCGCTTCGAACACATAGTCCGCAAGCGCTGCCGCCTCCGGCCACTCGGCGACCTCGGGCCGGACGTTGCGGGCCAGGGCTGCCGTCATGGCGGGCCTGTCGTCGCGTTCGAGCGCGTCCTTGTAGGATTCGGTCCGGCCGTAGAACATCTTGGCGAGCTTCTTCATGCGCTTGGGCACGCCCACGTCGCTGATGCCCAGTTCGCGCAGGGAGTGGTCCACGTCCTTGAAGAACTCGTCGATGATCAGCTGGGCGATCTCCGCCGATGCGCCCGGCTCGCCGCGCAGCCTGTGCTGGAACACGAACATGTGCAGCGACAGCATCTCGAAGCGACCGAGCGGCGTGTCGGGCACATTCCACAGTGAATAAAAGGGTTCTTGCCGCGCCGCCGCCACGATTCGTGTATAGAGCGCGTCCGTGATGACGCGGTTGGCTCGGCGTTCGCGGCCGAACAGACGCTGGAACATTTGAGGGCGGTCTCCCGGGGACCCGTTTCGCTAGTTGGCCTTGTTGCATCGGCGCGCAAGCTGGTTTACCGGTTTTGCCGCTTCACGCAAGCTGAGGCCAAGGCACGACAGGATGGAGTTGTTGTTGCGCTCGCTGAAATTCAAGATGCCACTTTCGCTGCGGCCGGCCGGCGCGGTGTCGCTGATCGCGGCTGCCGCCGCCTTGTCGGCGTGCAACACCTCCAAGACCTTCGGCGACCTGACGCCCAGCGAGACGCTGACCCAGGGCTACGTCATCGACCAGCAGTCGATCGATTCGGTGCCGGTGGGCTCGAGCCGCGAGCAGGTCCTGCTGGCGCTGGGAACGCCATCTACCACCGCGACCTTCGACAACGAGGTGTTCTACTACATCTCGCAGACCCGCAGGCGTTCGGTGGCCTTCGCCAAGCCGAAGCTGATCGACCAGCGCGTGCTCGCCGTCTATTTCGGCGAGGACGGGCGCGTGACCAACATCGCCAACTACGGCTTGCAGGACGGCAAGGTGTTCGATTTCATTTCGCGCACGACCCCGACCGCCGGCAAGGACCAAAACTTCCTCGGCCAGCTGCTTGCCGGTGCCGGCAAGATCGGACAGAACGCGGCGAGCAATGTCTTCGGCGGATCCTGATCCGCGAGAGTTTTCTCGAATCTCAGGCAACAGGACCCGCGGGAGCGATCCCGCGGGTCTTTCTTTTCCGGCAAAGAAAAACCCCGTCCGCGGCTTGCGAACGGGGTCTTCGTTTGGCGGGGACCGGCGGGGACTCCGCCGGCCGGGGATCAGCTGTGCGCGAGCACGGCGAGCAAGAGCAGCGCCACGATGTTGGTGATCTTGATGGCGGGGTTCACCGCGGGGCCGGCTGTATCCTTGTAGGGGTCGCCGACGGTGTCGCCGGTGACGGAAGCCTTGTGGGCTTCGGAGCCCTTCATGTGCTTGACGCCGTCCTTGTCGGTGAAGCCGTCCTCGAACGACTTCTTGGCGTTGTCCCAGGCACCGCCGCCCGAGGTCATCGAGATGGCCACGAACAGGCCGTTGACGATGACGCCGAGCAGCGAGGCACCCAACGCGGCGAAGGCCGACGCCTTGGAGCCCGAAATCAGCAGAACGCCAAAGTAGACGACGAGCGGCGCCAGCACCGGCAGCAGCGACGGGATGATCATTTCCTTGATCGCCGCCTTGGTCAGCAAGTCGACGGCGCGGGCATAGTTGGGCTTCGAGGTGCCCTTCATGATACCCGGATCCTCGCGGAACTGCTTGCGCACTTCCTCCACGATCGCACCGGCGGCGCGGCCGACGGCAGTCATGGCAATGCCGCCGAACAGGTAGGGGATGAGGCCGCCGAAGATCAGGCCGGCGACGACGTAGGGGTTGGACAGGTCGAACGACACCGTGCCGACGTCGGCGAAGTACGGGAACTGAGCGCCATTGGCGGCGAAGTACTGCAGGTCGTAGCTGTAGGCCGCAAACAGCACCAGCGCACCCAGACCGGCCGAACCGATGGCGTAGCCCTTGGTCACCGCCTTGGTCGTGTTGCCGACCGCATCGAGCGCGTCAGTCGAATGACGCACTTCCTTTGGCAAGCCGGACATTTCAGCGATGCCGCCGGCGTTGTCGGTCACCGGTCCGAAAGCGTCTAGCGCCACGATCATGCCGGCGAGGCCGAGCATGGTGGTCACGGCGATGGCCGTGCCGAAGAGGCCGGCGAGTTGGAAAGTGGCGATGATGCCGCCGACGATCACGATCGCCGGAAGGGCGGTCGATTCGAGCGAAACGGCGAGGCCCTGGATCACGTTGGTGCCGTGGCCGGTGACCGATGCCTGGGCGATCGAGTTGACCGGGCGCTTGTTGGTGCCCGTGTAGTATTCGGTGATCACCACGATCAGTCCGGTCACGACAAGGCCGATCAGGCCGCAGATGAACAGGTTCCAGCCCGTGATTACGATGCCGTTGACCGTACCAATCTCGCCCCAGCCGATGGTCAGCGAGGTAGCGGCGCCAAGACCGAGGATCGACAGGAGGCCGGTGACGATGAGGCCCCGATAGAGGGCGCCCATGATCGAGCCGTTAGAGCCGAGTTTTACGAAGAACGTGCCGACGATCGAGGTGATGATGCAGGCGCCGCAGATGGCGAGCGGGTAGATCATGACGTTCGACAGCACTTCGGTTCCGGCGAAGAAGATCGCCCCCAGCACCATGGTCGCGACCACGGTCACGGCATAGGTCTCGAAGAGGTCGGCCGCCATGCCGGCGCAGTCGCCGACGTTGTCGCCGACATTGTCGGCAATCGTGGCCGGATTGCGCGGATCATCCTCAGGGATGCCGGCCTCGACCTTGCCGACGAGGTCACCGCCAACGTCCGCACCCTTGGTGAAGATGCCGCCGCCGAGACGCGCGAAGATCGAGATCAGGGAAGCGCCAAAGCCGAGCGCGACGAGCGAATCGATGACCACACGGTCCGCCGGGGCGAAACCCATCGGGCCGGTCAGCACCCAGTAGTAGACGGAAACGCCCAGCAGCGCGAGGCCGGCGACCAGAAGGCCGGTAATGGCGCCCGACTTGAAGGCGATGTCGAGGCCTGCAGCCAGACTGTTGGAGGCAGCCTGCGCGGTGCGCACATTGGCGCGGACCGAGACGTGCATGCCGATGAACCCCGCAGCCCCGGACAGGACTGCCCCAATCAAAAAGCCGATCGCCGCGGTGCCGGAAAGCAGCCACCAGGCGAGCAGGAACACGACGACGCCGACGATGGCGATGGTCGTGTACTGGCGCGCCAGATAAGCCTGCGCACCTTCTCGGATGGCAGCTGATATTTCCTGCATGCGCACGCTGCCCTGGTCGGATGCAAGCACCGACTGCGTCGCCCATATGGCGTACAGGACAGATAGCAAACCGCAGGCGATGACGACGTAAAGCATGGTCATTGCCAATTCTCTTCCCTGATTGTGCCCGGATTTCCCCTCCCCGGGCGAGTGAACGAGACCGGCAGCCTAATCGCGGATACCGGCTCCGGGTGCGACAATCCGAAACAGGGCGGCGATCGTCAAGATAGCGTTACCGCTTGTCTCCGCTTTCCCGGGCGCTGGCCTGTCATTCGGCGGAGACCTGCCCCATGCGCCGGGCAGCCATTCGCTCCAGCGCCGACAACGTGTCGTAGATCAGCACCGCCAGTGCCGCGACGATCAGGCCGCCTTGCAGGACGAAGGCGAGGTTGTTGGACAAAAGCCCCGCGATGATCACCTCGCCGAGCGTCTTGGCGGCGACCGTGGAGCCGATGGTCGCGGTCGCCAGGCTGATGACGACCGACAGCCGGATACCGGCCAGGATGATGGGCAGGCTCAACGGCAGTTCGACACGGAGCAGGCGCTGCCATCCGGTCATTCCGGCACCGCGCGCCGCCTCCACCACATTGGCCGGCGTGGTGGTGAGCCCGGTAAGCGCATTCTCGAAGATCGGCAGCAGGCCGTACAGAAACAGGGCGATGAGCGTGGGCTTCTCGCCGAAGCCGACCGCCGGCACGGCAAGAGCCAGTACCGCGACCGGCGGAAACGTCTGGCCGATGTTCACCAGGCTGCGCGACAAAGGCAGGAATTCCGCGCCGGCGGGCCGGGTGACGAGTATCGCCAGCGACACCGCGACCACGATCGCCGCCACGGTTGCGATCGCCACGGTACGGAGGTGCTGCAGTGCGAGCGACAGCAGGCTGCCCTGATTGTAGATCGCCGGCGCGCCGTTCTGCGTCAAAGGCTTGAGCAATGGCTCGAACAGTTGCGGGCTGACCAGAAAAGCAACCAGCAACGCCAACACGCAAAGACGCAGGAAGAGCGGCAACCAAGCCCTCATGCAGGCCTCGCCGCCCGCTTCACCAGGCTATTCACGGTGACCCGGCCAAGTGCCCTGCCCTCATCGTCGGTCACCGGCATCGCCGCACGCCCGCTCCAGAGCAGTTCGGCCAGGGCGTCACGCTGTGTGGCCTCGTCGCCGATCGCAGCACCCTCGGCCTCCCCCGGTTCCACAGCGTCACGAACGGCCCCGAGCGACAGCAGCTTGAACGGCCGATCGGATGCGCCGACCAGCGTTTCGACGAAATCGTTGGCCGGTCGGGCGAGAATTTCGGCCGGTGTCGCATACTGGATGAGGCGACCGGTATCCATGACCGCGATCCTGTCGCCGAGATGCACCGCTTCTTCCATGTCGTGCGTGACCAGGATGATCGTCGTGCCGAAACGCCTCTGGATGGCGAGCAGGTCCTCTTGGGCCTTGGTCCGGATGATCGGATCGAGCGCGCCGAAGGGCTCGTCCATCAAGAGCACGTTGGGTTCGGCGGCGAGCGCGCGAGCGACACCGACGCGCTGCTGCTGCCCGCCCGACAGTTCGTGCGGGTAGCGCGATCCGAATGCCGCCGGATCGAGTTGGAACAGCGTGAGCAGTTCATCCACTCGGGCCTTGGTGCGCCCGGCATCCCAGCCGAGCAGTGAAGGCACCGTGGCAATGTTTTGCGCGACGGTACGGTGCGGGAAGAGGCCGTGCCCCTGGATGGCGTAGCCGATGCTGCGGCGGAGCTGCGGTCCGGGCACGGTGCGGTTGTCCACGCCGTCCAGCCGGATCGTCCCCGACGTCGGCTCCACCAGCCGATTGATCATGCGCAGGAGAGTCGTCTTGCCGGAACCGGACGTGCCCACGATCACCGTCACCGTTCGCGGCTCGATGACCATCGACACGTCGTCGACGACCGCTACCTCGCCGTAGCGCTTGGTGACATGTTCGATCTCGATCATGCGGCCTCCGCGACTGGTCTGCCCTTCGCGGCTGTCTCGATGACCGCGTCAAGAATGATGGCTGCGGCGAAGGCCAGCGCGACCGTGGGCACCGCCCCGAGCAGCACCAGGTCCATGGCCGTCTGCCCTACGCCCTGGAACACGAACACGCCGAAACCGCCGCCGCCGATGAGCGCTGCTATGGTGGCAAGGCCGATATTCTGGACCAGCACGATGCGAATGCCGGTCAGGATCACCGGGAAAGCGAGCGGGAACTCTACGCTCTTCAGGCGCTGCCAGTCGGTCATGCCCATGCCGCGGGCGGCCTCGTTGGCGGCGCGCGGTACGCCGGCGAGCCCGACCACGGTGTTCGCCACCACCGGCAGCAGTGAATAGAGGAACAGCGCCACGAAGGCCGGCGCGACGCCTATGCCGCGAATGCCTATCGCCGCAGCCCCCGGAATGTTCGCCGCCACCCAGCCGAGCGGCGCGATCAGAATGCCGAACAGCGCGATCGAAGGGATGGTCTGGACGATGTTGAGCACGTTGAGCACCCCGTCCCGCAGCCAGTCGACACGATGGCAAAGGATGCCCAACGGCAGGCCGACGGCAACGGCGCCGACGAGCGAGCCCAATGCCAGCGTGACGTGACGGGACGCCTCGTTCCAGAAGCTGTCGGCGCGATTGGCGTATTCCTTGAGCAGCGACAGGTCGTTCCACGCTCCAGAAGCGAGCAGCAGCCAGATCGCCGCGGCGGCTGCGGCCAGCACCGCCACGCGCCCAACGGGCGACAGTTGCAGCCGCGTGAGGCCGTCGGCCAGGAGAAGCGTGAAGGCGAAGATCAGCAGCCAGAACCCGGAGGCGGCGGAGACGCGGGCGAAGCTGTTCCCCTCGGGTGTCAGGTGGGCGCCGGCGACGCCGATCAGCAGCGCCAGCGATGTGAGCACCACGACGCTCGCCGCAAGCCGCGGCGCCAATGGCGTTTTGAGCAGCGCCACCAATGCAGCCGCCCCGAGGATCGCGAGCAGTGCTGCACCCGACCATTGCGGCAGGGCCTCGAGGATCGACCGGGGCTCGCCCGCGACGATACGGTTGGCGCGAAAGGTGGCGAACGGTGCGACCACGGCACCGTATGCGGCGATCGCGGCGATCACCACGCCAAGCTTGTCGAACCTGATGGCCACTTGCCCTATGCGTCCCCGGTTCCTGCGGCGCGCCCCGGATCCGGGGCGCGCCTCAAGAGCTCACTTCAGAAAGCCGTTCTTCTTGAGGAAGTCCTCGGCGACGCCCTTGGCCGGCTCTCCCCCGACCTGCACGCGGCCGTTGAGTTCCTGCAGCGTGACAAGGTCGAGCTTCTCGAACACCGGCTTCAGCAGGGCTTCGATTTCGGGATGCTCCTTGAGCACCGCCTCGCGGATGATCGGCGTCGGCTGGTAGACCGGCTGCACACCCTTGTCGTCCTCGAGCACGACGAGGCCCGAAGGCGCAATGCCGCCGTCTGTGCCGTAGACCATGGCCGCATTGGCGCCGTTGGTCTGGTTGGCGGCGGCGGCGATCGTCGCCGCGGTATCGCCACCCGACAGCGTGATGAGTTGCTCGGGCTTGAGCGTGAAGCCATAGGTCGTCTGGAACGCAGGCAAGGCGGCGGCCGAATTGACGAACTCGGCCGAAGCCGCGAGCACGATCGTGCCACCGCCGGAAACGTATTTGCCGAAGTCGCTCAGGGTTGCGAGCTTGTTCGCCTCGGTCACATCCTTGCGCAGTGCGATCGCCCAGGTGTTGTTGGCCGGCGACGGCGTCAGCCAGACGATCTTGTTGGCGTCGTAGTCGAGCTTCTTGGCCGTCTCATAGCCCTTGGCGGCATCCTTCCAGACCGGATCGTCGGCCTTCTCGAAGAAGAAGCCGGCATTGCCCGTGTATTCCGGATAGATGTCGATCTCGCCGGCGGCGATCGCCTTGCGGACGACGGGCGTCGCGCCAAGCTGGATGCGGTCGGTCGTGGCGATGTTGTTGGCGTTGAGCACCGCCTGGATGATGTTGCCGAGCACGCCGCCCTCGGTGTCGATCTTCGACGACACCACGACCTGCGCGCTCGCCGTGCCGGTGGCGACCACGAGCGCAATGCCCGCTGCCGCAAATGTGTTCTTCAAGTTCATGGTACCCCCCTGCTGTGTTCGGAGAACGGATGCCGCATATGAGCACGCCGTCCACCTTACGTCGGGGCATACGGTTTCACGACACACAGGGTGTGCGCAATATTTTTTTGAAGTTCGAAGTAATCGGCAGCGATCACTGCCGACAACTTGTTGTCAAGCGGTCTGGCGGTGGCGAACCTTGACCAGCATGGCGAGCGCCACGAGCGAGACCGCACAGACCGGGAAAACCACCCAGTTGAGCATGTCCCAGCCATAGGCATTGTAGACTGCACCCGACATCAGCGAGGCCAGCGCGACGGCGCCGAACAGCACGAAATCGTGAAAACCCTGCACCTTGCTCTTTTCCGAAGGGCGATATGCGGTTGCGACGATCGCCGTGGCACCGATGAAACCGAAGTTCCAGCCGAGGCCGAGCAGGATAAGCGCCGTCCAGAACTGCCACAGGGCTATTCCCGACAGCGCGACAACGGCGCAGCCGATCAAGAGCAGAATGCCGATGCCGACCATACGCTCGGGGCCGAAGCGCCGTATGAGCCTGCCGGTGAAGAAGCTCGGACCAAACATGGCCATGACGTGCCACGAAATGCCGAGCGTCGCCTCGTCGGGCGAGAAGCCGCAGCCGACCATGGCCAGCGGCGCACCGGTCATGACGAAGGTCATAAGCGTGTAGGTGCCCACGGCGCAGACCAGGGCCGCGGCGAAACGCGGCTGGCTCACGATCTCGGTGAGCGACCTGGCGTCGGCGGTGGAGGCATCATGATGCGCGTGCGTGCCTTCCCTGACCCGCAGGAAGGACAGGATGACGGCACCGACCGCCGCGAGCCCAATGATTGACGCGAAGGAGCCGGCGAACATCACCGGCGCAAAGAGTTCGCGCGTGAAGATGACGATCTGCGGCCCCAGGATGGCGGTGATGATGCCGCCCGCGAGCACGAAGGAAATGGCGTTTGCCTTGAATTCGGGAGGGGCCGCATCGGCAGCCGCGAATCGGAACTGCTGCACGAAGGCGCTGCCTGCACCGAGCACGGCCAGGCCAAAGACGAAGAGCCAGAACTCGGCGCGGAAAAGAGCAAGGGTGGCTATCGCGCCGCCGAGGGCCGTGACGGCCGTGCCGAACATGAAGCCGCCGCGATGGCCGAGACTGCGGATGATCGCCGCTGCCGGAAGCGCGCCGACCGCCATGCCGACACTGAAGCCGGTGATGGGCAAGGTCGCCAGCGACTTGTCGGCATCGAGGAGATAGAAGCCGGCCAGCCCGCCGATCGAGAACGAAATGGGCGCCGCCGAACCGATGATGGCTTGCGATGCGGCGAGAATATAGGCTGTCCGCCGCGCTTCGCTTTCGCCACCAGTCATTATGCGTCCTTGCCCTTTCCTTCGCCGCGCAGCCTGCGGGAGACGCGATCGAGGACGGCGTTGACGAGCTTGGGCTCGTCATCCTCATAGAAGGCCTTGGCGATGTCGACATATTCCGACACGACCACGGCCACAGGCACGTCCTCGCGCTTCATCAACTCGTAGACGCCGGCGCGCAGGATGGCGCGCAGCGTCGAATCGAGCCGCGACAAAGGCCAGTCTTCCGTCAGCGCCTGGCGGATGACGGGGTCGACGAACTTCTGGTTCTCGACCACACCCGAGAGGATGGCGCGGAACCACTGCGCGTCTGCCTCGCGATACAGCGCACCGTCGACTTCCTTGCCGAGGCGGAAGGCTTCGTATTCGGCGGTGATTTCGAGCAGGCCGCTGCCGGCAACGTCCATCTGGTAGAGCGCCTGCACGGCAGCGAGACGAGCGGCGCCACGCTTGTTGGCGTGACGGATGGTCGGCTGGTCCTTGCCTTCGGAGGAGGTCACGATCGGGCCGCTCCAAGTTTCTCGCGCAGGGCGATCATCGTCAGCGCGGCGCGGGCGGCGAAACCGCCCTTGTCGCCTTCGTTGCGGCGCGCGCGCGCCCAAGCCTGCTCTTCGTTCTCGGTCGTGAGCACGCCGTTGCCGATGGCGATGGATTCGGCGACCGACAGGTCCATCAGCGCGCGGGCGGATTCGTTGGCGACGATGTCGAAATGATAGGTCTCGCCGCGAATGACGGTGCCGAGAGCGACATAACCATCATAGTGGACACCTTCGTCGTCCGCAGCGTCGAGTGCAAAGGAGATCACGGCCGGAATTTCGAGCGCGCCGGGCACGGTCACCACGTCGTAGGAGGCACCCGCCTCGTCGAGGGCAGATTTTGCGCCATCCAGCAGCGCGTCGGCGAGGTCGTCGTAGAAGCGCGCCTCGATGACGAGCAGCTTCAGTTTCTTGTCATTGGCCATGTTCGATCTCCGGCAGAGCGGGTCACTTAGGCCGAACCGGGGGAGTTCGCAAGCAAAGTGTTAAGGACCAGAGCATGAAACCGCCGGCGCCGCCGCGCAAGCGGTTTCAGGCAGGTCACAGCCCTTCCCGGGCCGCGTCCGCCAGCCGCGCCGCGTAGCGCGCCATGGTGTCGACCTCGATATTGATGCGGTCGCCAACCTTGCGCTCGCCCCAGGTCGTTACCTGCAGCGAATGATGGATCAGGAGCACGTCGAAACGGGTGCCCTCGACCTTGTTGACCGTCAGCGACGTCCCGTCGAGCGCCACCGATCCCTTCGGCGCGATGAACTTCGCGAGGTCGCGCGGCGCTTCGAGCCGAAACCTGACCGCGTCGCCCTCGTCTTCGCGGGCAACGATTTCGGCCATGCCGTCGACATGGCCGGAGACGATGTGGCCGCCGAGCTCATCGCCGATCTTGAGCGCACGTTCGAGGTTGATGCGGCGCCCGGCGCACCAGTCGCTCGCGGTGGTCAGGCGCAGCGCCTCTTCCCAGGCCTCGACCTCAAACCAGCGGGCGTTGGACGCCTCCTCGGGGAGCTTGACCACGGTCAGGCAGACGCCGGAGCAGGCGATCGAGGCCCCGATGTCGATCGTCTTCGGATCGTATGCCGTGTCGATGCGCAGGCGCACGCCCTGGTCGAGCGGTGCCGTGGACGCAACAGTCCCAACGTCGGTGACGATCCCGGTGAACATCAGAAATCCCTTATCCATTCGGCAAACGTGTCCTCGCCGTAGCGCGCCTCGCGCGCCAGACGGAACCCTGCCGGTATATGGTCGCGGGCAATCGGTGCCGCAATGCCGTCGGAGCCGATCTTCTCCGGCCCGTAGAAGAGCGCGATCCGGTCGACCAGATCGTCCTCCAGGAAGGCGCGCGCCGTGTCGGCGCCGCCTTCGACGATCACCCTCGACATGCCGCGGTTCGCGAGATCCTCGAGCAATTCGGGGAGCGCGACGCGGCCGTCATAGCTTTCGGTTGCGAGGAACTTGACGCCCGCGCGTTCGAGTTCGGCACGGTTTGCGGCATCGCCCTCCGGGCACGCTGCTACGAATACCGGGACATCCCGGGCCGACAGCGCCAGTTTGGACGTGGCGGGCAGCCTTGCCAGCCGATCGAGGACAATCCGCGCCGGTGACCTCGAACGCAGTCCCGGCAGGCGCACCGTCAATTGGGGATCGTCTGCGATGGCAGTGCCGATGCCGACCACGATCGCGTCGCACTCGGCCCGCATGGCATGAACCTGACGGCGCGCCACCTCTCCGGTGATCTCGATCTGCCCCTCGCCTCTCCTGCCGATCATGCCGTCGGCGGAAAGCGCAAGCTTCAGAATCACTTCCGGGCGCTTGTTCACGGAACGGCTCAGATACCCGGCCAGCTGGTCGGCGGCTTCGGCGGCGAGAAGACGGTCGCGGACCTCGATGCCTGCCGACCGCAATATGGCGTAGCCCCTGCCTGAGACCCGCGGATCGGGATCGCTCGCCGCACCCACGACGCGGACGATGCCCGCGTTCACCAGGGCGGTCGCGCATGGCGGCGTGCGGCCGTGATGGGCACAAGGCTCGAGCGTGACATAGGCGGTTGCACCGCGGGCCAGTTCGCCTGCCTCCGCAAGCGCCTCGGCCTCGGCGTGCGGACGCCCGCCGACCGCGGTCACGCCGCGCCCGACAATCACCGGCCCGTTGCCGTCGTCGCGCACGATCAGGGTGCCGACGGAGGGATTGGTCGATGTCAGGCCGAGGTTCCTGCGTGAAAACCGGATCGCAGCCGCCATGAAGCGGCGGTCAATCCTGTCCTGATCCTTCTCCGTGATCGCTGCGGGCATCGGTCAGCCGGCGTCCTCGTCGCCCTTCAGCTCGCCCAGGACCTCATGGAAGTCCTTGGCCTCGCGGAAATTGCGATAGACCGAGGCGAAGCGCACATAGGCCACGTCGTCGAGCGTTTTCAGCGCATCCATCACCAGACGGCCGATCTCGCCCGAGGGGATTTCGGTCTCGCCCGAACTCTCGAGCTGGCGCACGATGCCTGTCACGGCGCGCTCGATGCGCTCGGGGTCGACGTTGCGCTTGCGCACAGCGATCTCGACCGAGCGGGCCAGCTTGTCGCGATCGAACGGCACCTTGCGGCCGGACTTCTTGAGCACCACCAGGTCGCGGAGCTGGACGCGCTCGAACGTGGTGAAGCGGCCGCCACAGACCGGGCAGATTCGCCGCCGCCGGATGGCGGCACCGTCCTCGGCGGGACGCGAGTCCTTCACCTGAGTGTCTTCCGACTGGCAGTATGGGCAGCGCATCTTTCAGCCTTCTTCGAATCCTGTCCGCGAAAGGCTTAAAGCATGATCCTCAAAAGCAGAAGCCCCATCCCGGACATGCCGGGATGGGGCTTCGGTGTTCTCAGGTAGCTAGTACCCGGGCTCAGCCGAGGTACGGATAGAGCGGGAAGCGCTCGGTCAGGTTGACGACCTTCTGCTTGACCGCGGCCTCGACGGCGGCGTTGCCCTCGTCGGAGTTGGCGGCCTTGAGGCCGTCCAGAACCTCGGCGATCAACTGGCCGATCTCGCGGAACTCGGCCTCGCCGAAGCCGCGGGTCGTGCCCGCCGGCGTGCCCAGGCGAACACCGGACGTGACGAAGGGCTTCTCCGGATCGAAGGGGATGCCGTTCTTGTTGCAGGTGATGTTGGCGCGCCCCAGTGCCGCCTCGGCGCGCTTGCCGGTGGCGTTCTTGGGACGCAGGTCGACCAGCATCAGGTGGTTGTCGGTGCCGCCCGAAACGATGTCCAGGCCGGTGTCCTTGAGGCTCGCGGCCAGCGCCTTGGAGTTGGCGACGATGTTTTCGGCATAGGTCTTGAACTCGGGCTTCAGCGCCTCGCCGAAGGCAACAGCCTTGGCAGCGATGACGTGCATCAGCGGACCGCCCTGCAGGCCCGGGAACACCGCCGAGTTCATCTTCTTGGCGATCTCCTCGTCATTGGTGAGGATCATGCCGCCGCGCGGACCGCGCAGGGACTTGTGGGTCGTGGTAGTCACCACATGCGCATGCGGCAGCGGCGACGGGTGCACGCCGCCTGCAACGAGGCCGGCGATGTGGGCCATGTCGACCATCAGATAGGCGCCGATCTCGTCGGCGATCTCGCGGAAGCGCTTCCAGTCCCAGATGCGGGAATAGGCAGTGCCGCCGGCCAGGATCAGCTTCGGCTTGTTCTCGCGGGCAAGGCGCGCGACCTCATCCATGTCGAGCAGGTTGTCGTCCTTGCGCACGCCATAGGAAACCACCTTGAACCACTTGCCGGACATGTTGACCGGTGAACCGTGCGTCAGGTGACCACCCGAATTCAGGTCGAGGCCCATGAAGGTGTCGCCGGGCTGCAGCAGCGCCAGGAACACCGCCTGATTCATCTGGCTGCCGGAGTTCGGCTGGACGTTGGCGAACTTGCAGTCGAACAGCTTCTTGGCGCGCTCGATGGCGAGTTCCTCGGCGACGTCGACGAACTGACAGCCGCCATAGTAGCGCTTGCCCGGGTAACCCTCGGCATACTTGTTGGTCATGATCGAGCCCTGCGCCTCGAGCACGGCGCGGGAAACGATGTTTTCCGAGGCGATCAGCTCGATCTCGTGGCGCTGGCGACCGAGCTCGTTGCGGATCGAGCCGAAGATCTCCGGATCGGCTTCGGAAAGCGGGGTGCCAAAGAAGGTTTCAAGGTTTTTGGGGGCGGCCATCGGCAAATGATCCTTACTGTCCGGTGGGCATCGGGGGGTTCGGCGGGCCATTAACACACTTGCCCCTGCGTCGCCACGTGAACTGCGAAATTTCATGGTCGCATTTGGACCGGCAACGAAAAAGGCCGCCCCGGAGGACGGCCTTTACGTTGGTTTCAGGCGGTCGCGTCAGAGCGCGGAGGTCATCTGAAGCTCGTCGACCCCGTCGCGGCCATAGATGTCGTCGCGGAACTGGACGACGCCGTCGCCCGTCGACCAGGCCGAGATATAGGTGAAGTAGACCGGCACCGGGTTGGTGACGGGGACCGGCGTGTTCGCGCCCGTCTTGATGGTCTGCTCGAAATGCTGGCGGCTCCAGCCCGGCGTGTCGCGCAGGATCCAGGTCACCAGGTCGCGAACGTTCTGAACACGCACGCAGCCCGAGGAATCGAAGCGCATCAGCTTGTCGAACAGGCTCTGCTGCGGCGTGTCGTGCATGTAGACGCCGTCGGGGCTCGGGAAGTTGATCTTCACCGAGGCCATGGCGTTGATCGCGCCCGGGTCCTGACGGAACAGATACTTGGCCGCCTCTTCCGTCGACCAGTCGACGGTCATCGGATCGACCTCGCTGCCATCCGGAGCGATGAGGCGGATCTTGTTGTCGGTCAGGTAGTTCGGGTTCTTCCGCATCAGCGGAATGATGTCCCTGCGAACGATCGAAACCGGCGCGTTCCAGTACGGATTGACGACGATCTCGTTGATCTTCGAGGCGACCAGCGGCGTCTGCCGATCGACCTTGCCGACGATCGCCGTATGGCGGAGCACGACACGATCATTCTCGACCGCCTCGATCTGGGCAGCCGGAATGTTGACGTTCACGTAGCGGTCGCCGAGGGTTCCAGCCTGTTGCTGGAGGCGCTGGAGGTTGGTTTCGAGCTGGCCGAGGCGAACCTGGGCGCTGACGTTCATCACCGCATAGGTGTACTGGCCCATCACGCCGTCCTGGGGCAGGCCGTGGCGTGCCTGGAAGCGCTTCAGGGCGGCATCGACATAGGTGTCGAAGGAGTTGGAAATCCCGGCGCGCGACGACAGGTCGCCGGAGACCATCAGGCGCTGACGCAGGATCGCGACATCGGGATCTTCAACGCCGAGGCGAAGCTTCTTCGTCGCCGGCACGACCGGCCAGCCGCCCTGGGCAACGATACCCTGATACTGCCCGATAGCCTGCTGGACATAAGCCACCGTCTGCGGCGAGAAGATCGGCAGCGTCGTGGCGACCTTGCCGCCCTGGCTGACGCGCGCGTCGAACTCGTCGTCCCAGTTGCCCCGTCGCGACGAACCGAGCACCTCGCCGATCACGTCCTGGGCGCTCGCCGCACCCGACAAGGCTGCCATGGCGACAGCGCCGGCACCGGAGAGAAAGAAACGGCGGCTAGTTTTCATGGGCGTCCCAGACATGTTCGCGCAACTTCATGGGCGGAAATGTTTCCCGCGATGATATGACGGCCATGCTTAACAATTAGCCAACCATAACCCGGCACGGCCGACGCATGAGACGCGGCATCGGCGATCAGGTTGTTGACGGCCATATCAGGGCAGCTTGTGGCACATCACAATATGCTTGGGTTTTCATCCGAATATGGCGGCAACATGGCTGTGTCGCCTCCATGATTGCGCCCCGACGCAGAAAAAGGATGGGCCGGTGCATTTCTGCAACCGGCCCGGCGACTGGAGGTCGTTCCTTTGGATGTCGTTCTACGCCCGTATCCGGCGGCGCTTACATCCGATAGGCGATGGTGTCGTTCCAGAAGCGATCCAGCCGCTGCAGGGCGCGGTTCATCTGCTTGAATTCGTCGGTGTTGATGCCGCCGACCTGCTCGATCGAGCCGACGTGACGGTCATAGAGGCCGGCGACCACTTCGGCCACTTCCTGGCCCTTGGGCGTCAGGCTGACACGAACCGAGCGGCGGTCGATGCGCGAACGCTGGTGGTTGATGAAATCGAGCTCGACCAGCTTCTTGAGGTTGTAGGACACGTTCGAGCCCAGGTAGTAGCCGCGAGAGCGCAGTTCGCCGGCGGTCAGCTCTGCGTTGCCGATGTTGAACAGCAGCAGCGCCTGGATCGCGTTGATGTCGCTGCGGCCGTTGCGATCGAACTCATCCTTGATAACATCAAGTAGACGACGATGAAGTCTTTCGACCAGCTGGAGCGATTCCAAGTAAAGCGAACGGATCGCTTCGTTACGATCCTCAGAACTCATTGCGGGCTTGGCCGCCTGACGCGAAGTGATCATTGTTTTTGCCTCTCGTTTGTCGCCTGGTGATTTTTTGTTTGATCTCACCTTGAGCGCGAACTTATCGAATACCCATAAAATTCGACTTAAACGTCAGGCTTAACAAGGGCTTACCAACCACTGGTTTCGAAAGAGGGTTAATGAAAGCCCCTTCGAGTAAGAAAAATTAACCTTGAATTTTACCGAACGCCCCGCAAGGCGTTGAACGCGCTGCTACTGCGCCGCGCGGCGGCGCTGCAGGTGTAGCAGGACGCGGAAGGCCGCGTAGATCAAAGCCACCGCGACATGCGCAGCGACGATCAGCGGACGGCTTCCGAAAAGGTCGGGGAAGCCGGCATACATGACGACTTCGGTAACCGCGCAGATGAACCAGATCACCGGCCCCCAGGACGACAGCATCCACAGGCCGATCGCAGCGAAGGGGAAGAGCACCGCCAGCATGACGGACGCCACCTGCCAATGCAGCGGCATCAGGTCGAAGCGCCAGAGCGTCGTGTCGTACACGCCGATCAGGCGGATCCAGTAGAGGACGCCGAACAGCAGACAGTAGGCAGCAACCACGCGGAGGAACCAGGCGAAAGCGTTTTCGAGTACCGATGGGTGCATTTCGTGCAGTCGGCTGGAGTCATCGATCACAGGGTGAGTTCCCGCGCACCGAGGGGCTCGAAATAGCTATCGACATCGGCCGGGTCCACGTGTTCGAGGCGGGACGGACGCCAGTTCGGCTTGGAGCCCTTGTCGATGATCGCGGCGCGGATGCCCTCGTAGAAGTCGTTGCCGGCGAGCATTCGGTTGAGAATGCGGAATTCCATGCGCATGCAATCGTCCATCGACATGGTCAGGCCGGCGCGGATCTGGCGGAACGCGACCGAAAGGCTGGTGGGCGACCGCGACAGGATCGTCTCGAGGGTCTTGGCCGCGAACGTGTCGGACGCAGCCTCCGATTCGAGGCTCTCCATGATGTCCGCGAGCGTAGGCCTGGAGAAATGCCGGGCTATGGCCTCAAGCGCCTCGCGATCGGTTTCGCGACTAGCTGCCCGGAAGTAGCCGCGCAGCACGCCCTCGGGCTCGCCCGTTTCGGTCAATCTTTCGATGAGCCCCGTCAGACCGTCAGCGGCAACGGTGTGCGTCGCCAGGCCTGACCAGAGGGCATCGCCATAGCGGATGCGATTGCCGGTCAGGGCGAGATACATGCCGAAATGGCCGCCGAGGTCGGGCAGCAGATGGCTGCCACCGACATCGGGGAAGAAGCCGATCCCGACTTCCGGCATCGCGAACTGCGCGTTCTCGGTCATGATCCGATGCGAACCATGGAACGAGACGCCAACCCCGCCGCCCATGACGATGCCGTCGATCAGGGCCACATAGGGTTTGGGGAAGCGCGCGATCTGGGCGTTGAGCCTGTACTCGTCGGCGAAGAAGTCGATGGGCGGGTTGCCGGCGCGGCCCGCCTCGTAGATGTGCAGGATGTCGCCGCCGGCAGAGAACGCCCTGCCCTCGGCCTTGATGATGACCAGGGAGATCCCGGCATCGCCCTCCCAGGCGGTCAGCGCCCGCGACAGGGCGCGAACCATATTGTGGGTCACGGCGTTCAGAGCCTTCGGGCGCGTCAGGGTGACGATGCCGGCCAAGCCGGTCCGCTCGAAGCGGATTTCGTCGCCGCCGCCAAAGTCCATGTCCAACAGATTCCCTCACATCGAAACCGGGTCTGAAGAGCTAATGTGCAGTGCAGGGGTGCGTCAATGCCGCAGGCATCATCCGATGTCTTGGTCTTCGGCAAACCGGCGTGTTAAAAACCGCACAATCCGGAGACGATCCATGAACAAGTTCACCCCCGCCAAGCCAGCCGGCGCGCGCAGCGTCGACGAGATCACCGGCAGCCGGCGCCTGCGCCGCATGCGCAAGGCCGATTGGTCGCGACGCCTCGTGCAGGAAAACAGGCTGACGGTGGACGACCTGATCTGGCCGATCTTCATCATCGACGGCGAGAACCGCCGGGAAGCTATACCCGCAATGCCCGGCGTGTTCCGGATGTCGGTCGACCTCGCGGTCAAGGAAGCGGAGCGCGCGGCCAAGCTCGGCATTCCGGCGCTCGCCACTTTCCCCAATGTCGACATGGGCCTGCGCGACCAGACTGGCGCGCACATCCTCGAACCTGACAACATCATCAATCGCGCGACACGTGCCATCAAGGCGGCGGTGCCGGAGATAGGCATCATCACGGACGTGGCGCTCGACCCCTTCACCAGCCACGGCCACGACGGAATCCTGCGCGAAGGCGTCATCGTCAACGACGAGACGGTCGCCCAGGTGGCCGCGGCCGCCGTGCTGCAGGCGGCTGCCGGCTCCGACATTATCGCGCCCTCCGACATGATGGACGGACGTATCGGGGCGATTCGCGACGCACTCGACGACAACGGCTTCCACGACGTCGCCATCATGTCCTACGCGACCAAGTTCGCGTCGGCCTTCTATGGCCCGTACCGCGAGGCGATCGGCACGCAGGGTCTGCTCAAGGGCGACAAGAAGACCTACTACATCGACCACGCCAACTCCGACGAGGCTGTGCGCGAGGCGGAGCAGGATCTGGCCGAGGGCGCCGACATGCTGATGGTCAAGCCCGGTCTGCCCTATCTCGACATCATCCGCAGGCTCAAGGACGAGTTCCGCATGCCGACCTTCGCCTACCAGGTGTCGGGCGAGTATTCGATGATCAAGGCGGCAGGCGCGAACGGCTGGATCGACGGCGACAAGGCCATGCTCGAGAGCCTGCTGGCGTTCAAGCGCGCCGGCTGCGACGGCATCCTCACCTATTTCGCGCCGCAGGTGGCGGAGATGCTGAAGGCCTGACAGTCGGCCACCTGTAACATGTCCCGCAGTTTCTGTAGTATGCGGTCATGAAGAGGTCGGAAGTCATCAGGATACTCCGGGAGAACGCCGAGGCTGTGCGCGGAATGGGCGCCACGTCGCTTTACCTGTTCGGCTCGTCTGCTCGAGACGAGGCCTCCCAGCAAAGCGACCTTGATCTGTTCATCGACTACGACCCCCAGAGCCGCTTCTCGCTGATCGATCTTGTCGGCATCAAGCAACTGCTTGAAGAGGCTATGGCAATGGACGTCGACCTGACGACGCGCAACAGCCTGCATCCTCAGTTGAAGGACGAGATACAGCGCACCGCCATTCGCGTGTTCTGATGTCTCAGCGCAAGGTGGGGCCGATCCTCTCGGAAATTCTGGCGGCGCTCGACGGCATCGAACAGGCAACGTCGGGCAAGACGCTGCACGACTTCGAAAACGACTGGCTGCTGAAGCACGGCGTGCAACGCGGCATCGAGATCATCTCCGAAGCAGCCCGACATTTGCCTGATGAACTCCTGGCCACCGAGACGGAGATCCCGTGGAAACAGATCCGCGGCATCGGGAACGTGTTGAGGCACGAGTACCACAAGATCGCCGATCCGATCGTCTGGGCAGTCGTGACCGACAATTTGCCTGCCTTACGCCACGCGGTCGTACGCATAGCCACCGAGGTTACGCGGCGTGAATCTTGAATTCGCGACTGCCTTTTCCCATCTGCTTCTGCGCGGGCATTCCTGCCCGCTCAGAGGAATCCATGACTGCACGCGTTCTCGACGGCGAAATCATTGTGAGCAGGCTCGATGACGCACGCGCCTACGACGGCGTGCGCACGCGCCGCATCCTGGCCTTCTGCATCGACTACCTGATCATCGGGTTGCTGATGATTCCCTTCGCGATCGTCATCTTCTTCCTGGGCATCCTGACGCTCGGTCTCGGCTGGGCACTGTTCGGCATCCTCTTCCCGCTGGTGGCACTCGTCTATGTGTGGACGACGCTTGGCGGACCCAACCAGGCGACGACCGGGATGCGCATCATGGGCATCAGGCTCGACCGTCTTGACGGCCGGCCTACCGACGGTCTGCTGGCAGTGGTCCACTCGGTCCTGTTCTGGGCCGGCAACGTGGTTCTGACGCCGCTGATCCTGCTGGTCACGCTGTTTTCCGACCGCAAGCGCACGCTGCACGACCTGCTCCTCGGCACCGTGGTGAGCCGCAGCGATCGTTGAAATCGGCATAAACCGAGTCAAAACGAGCGTTTGCGCCAAAATGTGAAGGCAAAGAGTCGGCTTGCCTCCACATTCATGTTGAATTTTTCGCCGCCGACGCCAAGCTAGGGGTGTTCGTGGGGAGTCTTCCTGACGCGCGATGACGCAGCATCCTACCCATTCTCCGCAGTTCTTCCTGACGGCACCTTCCCCCTGCCCCTATCTCGAAGGGCAGTTCGAGCGAAAAGTCTTTACCCATCTGGTCGGGGACAAGGCGCGGGAGATGAACGACCTGCTGACGCAGGGCGGCTTCCGACGTTCGCAGAACATCGCCTACCGTCCCGCCTGCGAAACCTGCCGTGCCTGCGTTTCGGTGCGGATCCTGGCCCAGGAATTCCTGCCGACGCGCAACATGCGCCGCGTGATCGAGCACAACTCCGACCTCATCGGCGCCATGCACGACGCCGAGCCGTCGACCGAACAGTATTCGCTATTCCGCGCTTACCTTGACGCCCGCCATCGCAAGGGCGGGATGTCAGACATGACCGTGCTCGATTATGCGATGATGGTCGAGGACACCCATGTCGACACCAAGGTGATCGAGTACCGCCGACGCGGGCCTGATTCCTTCATAACCGGAAAGGGCCAGGGCGAGTTGATGGCAGTGGCCCTTACCGACAAGATGGCCGACGGCCTGTCGATGGTCTATTCCTACTTCAACCCGGAGATGGACGAGCGATCGCTTGGCACGTTCATGATCCTCGACCATATTGCCCGGGCGCGCGCCATGGGCCTGCCCCACGTCTATCTGGGATACTGGGTCAACGGCTCACGCAAGATGAACTATAAGATACGCTTCAAGCCGCAGGAGCATCTCGGCCCCAAGGGGTGGGAGCGCTTCGCGGAAAAAACCTGACCGTCCGGCCCGTTTTCCACGCTGCCGTCGACCACCTGGGCAGAGGAAAACGTGGCAAGTTCGCATTCCAACCATTCCAAGGGTCTGCTCCTGACCGGCATCGGCGGCCTTGCGCTGACGGTCGACATTCCGCTGATCAAGCTCGCCGACGGCAGCAACTGGTCGATCCTGATGCTGCGCAGCGGCACCACCTTCATCGCCGCGATCATCATCTGGCTGGTATGGCGGTCGTTCGACCGCAACGCCCCGCAGCTCATCCCAGGCAAGGCCGGACTGGTGGTCGCCAGCCTCTACGGCATCGGCTCCATCGCCTTCATCACCGCCGTCTACAACACCTCGACGGCCAACCTCGTGTTCATCCTTGCCTTCAACACGGTATTCGCAGCGCTTCTGTCGTGGATATTCCTGCGCGAGCGGCCGCGGCCCGTCACGTTGCTGGCCATGCTGGCGATGATCGGCGGCGTGTCGATCATCGTCGGTGGTTCCATCGGGACCGGGCACCTGTTCGGCGACCTGATGGCCGTCGCCTCGGCGTTCTGTATCGCATCGGCCATCACGATCTCGCGCGCCAGCGGCAAGGACATGGGCTTCACCGCGTTGGTCGGGGTTTTGTTTCCGTGCCTGATCGCGGCCTACATGGTGTCCAGAACCGGCTTCCAGGTCGAGGCGCCGTGGTGGATCATCTTCAACGGCGCGGTGATCATGCCGATCTCGTTCTTCTGCCTCGCCAACGGGCCGAAGTACCTGTCTGGGCCTGAAGTCGCGATGTTCTATCTGCTCGAGACGGTGCTTGCGCCCATCTGGGTCTGGATGATCTTCGCGGAGGTTCCGACGCGCAACAGCCTGATCGGCGGGGCGATCCTGATCGTGACGCTCGTCGCCCACTCGGCGTGGCAGCTTTCCAATAACCGCAGGCGCCGCACAGGTGCTGCACTGGAGCAGGCAGCCTGACGGTTTGCGGCTCTATCCGGCCTGCGTGCGTTTCGCGACATCGTCGCGGAGCGGCTCGACCGGCCGCGGCGCTTCGCCCTCGGACGGCGCGTTCGCGGCGACTATTGCTGCCTCGTCGGTAAGTTCGATCTCACGGATCCACTCGCGCCAGATGGCGACGAGCAGCGCCATCAGCACCGGACCGATGAAAAGGCCCAGCAGCCCCATGGTCTTCACGCCGCCGATGAGGCCGAAGAACGTCGGCAGGAACGGCAACTTGATCGGGCCGCCGACCAGCTTCGGACGGAGCGTCTTGTCGACGATGAAAAGTTCGATCGAGCCCCAGGCGAACAGGGCCACGCCGGCGACCGGCGAGCCGCTGGCGACCAGGTAGATCGAGACCAGCGTGAAGCATAGCGGCGCGCCGCCGGGGATCAGCGCCATGAAACCGGTGATGACGCCCAACGTCACGGGCGAAGGCACGCCGGCGATCCAGTAGGCGACGCCGAGCACGACGCCCTCGCCTATCGCGATCACGGTCATGCCCATGACGGTGGCGCTGATGGTCTTGGGCACGACGCGCGAAATACGTTCCCAACGCATCGGCAGGATGCGTTCGCCCAGACGGTCGAGCTGGGCCACGAAGGCCTCACCGTCCCGATAGGTGAAGAACAGCGCGATCAGCATGAAGAGCAGTGTCAGGACAATACTGAACGCGCTGCCGCCGGCCGCGAGCACGCCGCGGTAGATGCTGCCGATATTGGCGCCGCTGATCAATTGGAACAACTCGCCGATGGAGCCGGGATGGCCGATGTAGCGCGTCCATTGTTCGTTGAGCCACTCGCCGACGATCGGCAGATTGGCGATCCACTCCGGCGTCGTCGCGCCATGGCGGTTGGTCATCACGGCCCAGGCGAACCACTCGCGGATCTCGTTCACCGCATAGGTGGATGCGAAGGAGATCGGCACGACCAGGAATGCGATGATGAACAACAGCGCCAGCGTGGCGCCGATGGTGCGGTTGCCATCGACGGCTGTCAGGAGCCGCCGATAGATCGGCCAGCTGGCGAATGCGATGACCAGCGCTGCAAGCACCGGCACCAGGAAGCCGTGGAAGAAATAGATGCCTGCGGCGACGATCAGGACCAGAAGCCAGCGCGCGGCCGACAGTGGCGGAACGAGCGGTGCCCGCATCGGTGCGGACGGGCCGAAAAGTCTTGGCTCGCGTTCCGCTTTCCGGGGATCTGTCAGTTTCAAGGGCCGTGATCTCCTTGGCCCTGAAGTGGACCTGATGGAAGCCCGGTGGCGGTGGCCGCCACCGGTCAGAAGATCATAGTGCCTAACGCTATGGCGCGCACGAAAACTTTGGCGCTCGGCGGTTGCCTCAACGTCAACCGAAGCGGCCGGTGCGCGGGAAGCCCTTGGGAACCATGCGCCCGGCGGTAGCACGGCCGCCGATCCACTCCAGGAGCTCATCGCGAGACCGCGTGAAGGTGCGCTCGGCGGAATCCTGCCAGGTGAGGCCGGCCTCCATCGCAAAGGTCTTCACGTCGAGCACGCCGCCATCCTTGTATTTCTGCAGGCGCACGCCCTTGCCGCGCGTCATCTCGGGGATTTCCGACAGCGCGAAAACCAGCATCTTGCGGTTCTCGCCGACGATGGCGAGGTGGTCGCCGGTCAGCGGAACGCAGCGCTTGGCTTCGTCAGGCGTCTTGATGTTCATCACCTGCTTGCCCTTGCGGGTGTTGGCGACGACCTCATCCTCGGACACGACGAAACCGTTGCCCTCGTGGCTGACGAGAAGCAGCTTGCGCTTGGGCTCGTGCACGAAGGCCGTGACGATGTCCTGGTCGTTCTCCATGTCGACGATGATGCGGATCGGCTCGCCATGGCCGCGGCCGCCCGGAAGGCGATCGGCGCCGATGGTGTAGAACTTGCCGCCCGTCGTGAAGACCAGGATCTTGTCGGTGGTCTGGGCATGGAAGGCGAGCTTGAGGCTGTCGCCCTCCTTGAAGGACAGCTGCGAGTAGTCGGCCAGATGGCCCTTCATCGCCCGCAGCCAACCCTTTTCGGAGACGACGACCGTCACTGGTTCCTTTTCGATCATCGCGTGATGGATGTCGGTAAGGTCATGGTCGGGCGCGTCGGTGAACTCGGTGCGGCGACGGCCGAGCTCGGTGTCGGGACCGTAGTGCTTGCGGACCTTGTCGACTTCCCACTTGATGGTCTGCCACTGCTTGGCTTCCGAGCCGAGCAGCACCTCGATCTGGTTCTTCTCGGCGCTGAGAGCGTCGTGCTCCTTGCGGATCTCGAATTCCTCGAGCTTGCGCAGCGCCCTCAGGCGCATGTTGAGGATCGCCTCCGCCTGGACGTCGGTCAGGTCCCAGCGGGCCATCATGACCTGCTTGGGCTCGTCCTCCTCGCGGATGATGCGGATGACCTCGTCGATGTTGAGGTAGGCGATCAGGTAGCCGCCGAGGATTTCCAGCCGGCGCTCGATCTCGCTCAGGCGGAACTTCGACCGGCGCACCAGCACCTCGCGGCGATGGTCGAGCCATTCGCGCAGCACGGCCTTGAGCGAGAGTACGTTCGGCACCTTGCCGCGCGACAGCACGTTCATGTTGAGCGAGAAGCGGCTTTCGAGCTCGGTCAGCTTGAACAGCGATTCCATCAGCAGGCCGGGATCGACGGTCCGGCTCTTGGGCACCAGAACGAGGCGCACGTCTTCGGCGCTCTCGTCGCGGATGTCCTCGAGCAGCGGCAGCTTGCGGGCGATGAGCAGCTCGGCGATCTTCTCGATCAGCCGCGACTTCTGCACGCCGTAAGGAATTTCGGTGACGACGATGTTCCAGGTACCGCGCCCCTGGTCTTCCTGCTGCCACCTGGCGCGCACGCGGAAACCACCGCGACCGGTCTCGTATGCCGACACGATCGAGGCCCAATCATCGACGACGCTGCCGCCGGTGGGGAAGTCGGGACCGCGCACCATGCAGTTGAGCCGCGCTTCCGGGTCTTCCTTGATGCGCTCCCACTCCGACGGCGAAGTCATCAGGTCGGTGACCGAGGCCTCGGGATTGTCGATCAGGTGGAGCGCTGCGCTGCAAAGCTCGGCGGCATTGTGCGGCGGGATCGAGGTCGCCATGCCGACCGCGATGCCTGATGAGCCGTTGGCAAGTATGTTGGGGAACGCGCCGGGCAGGACGACCGGCTCTTCGTCTTCCTCGTTGTAGGTCAGACGATAGTCCACGGCATCTTCGGTGATGCCTTCGAGCAGCGCTACCGCCACGTCGGTCATGCGCGCTTCGGTGTAACGCATGGCCGCGGCATTATCGCCGTCGATGTTGCCGAAGTTGCCCTGCCCGTCGACGAGCGGATAGCGGACGGAGAAGTCCTGCGCGAGGCGCACCAGCGCGTCGTAGATCGACTGGTCGCCGTGCGGGTGGAACTTACCCATCACCTCGCCGACAATGCGCGCGCACTTGGCGAATCCTTGATCCGGATTGAGCCTGAGCAGCCGCATGGCATGCATGATGCGACGATGGACCGGCTTCAGCCCGTCGCGCACATCCGGCAATGCCCGGTGCATGATGGTCGACAGCGCATAAGCGAGATAGCGCTCTTCAAGCGCTTTCTTCAGGTCGACCGGTTCGATGTTATCGCCGCCATCTGCGGGCGGCAAAAGCCCTTTTCCCATGGGGTTGGACTATCGGAACGGACGATTCGCGACAAGCCTTATCGGCGATTGCAAGGGCGAAGGCCGGCGCGAGACAACAATTTTCGACACCCGCATAGGTAGAACAGACAAGACGAACGGACCCTTCACCATTTTTGCGTGTGTTGCATTGCAGCGATTGCCTTTTGCCGCGAATTGCGGCCATTGTCCCTGCGATGCCTTGTTCCAGTCCAGTTCATGACTGACAGGAAGGGCGTGACGATTTTCTCAATGTCTCAGGAAACTATGATGTCGCAACACCGTAACGCATTGCGCAAACTCGCACTTTCCAGCGTGCTCATGGCGATCCCGCTCAATGCCGCATTCGCCCAGGAGGCCGGGGCGGTAGCCGACAGGCTGAAGTCGCTCCTGGCCACGCAGAACATGACCCTGGCCTGGAGCAATGCCACCGGCGACGCGTCCAAGATCGTGCTCGAGGGTGCGACCGTCACCGTGGTCGGGGAAGACAAGGCGTTCCCGATCGGCAAGCTGACGCTGAGCGGCGTCACAGACGACAATGGCGGCTACAAGATCGAGACCATCAGCACCGAGGCCTACAACGCCACGCAGGACGGCGCCACCGTCGACATCAGCCCGATGACCTTCGGCAATGTCAGGCTGCCGGCCGAGGGGGCGACCGATCCGCTCGCCTCCTTCCTGATGTACGAAACCGCGAATCTGGACAACTTCAGTGTCAAGATCGGCGACAAGCAGGCCTTCCAGATGAGCCAGGTCCATGCCGAGGTGACCCCGCCGGCCAACGGCCAGGCGATGACCTTCACCGGAGCGGCTGAGAAGTTCACGGCCGACCTCAGCCTCGTCGAGGATCCGCAGTCCAAGGCGGCAATCGAGGCGCTCGGCTACCAGAACCTGAGCGGCAATGTGAAGTTCGGCGGCTCCTGGCAGCCTTCCGACGGACGCATGACGATTTCGCAATACAACATCGCCGTCGACAACGCCGGCGCGCTCGGCATGACCTTCGATCTCGGCGGCTACACGCTCGACTTCCTGAAGTCGGTGCAGGAACTGCAGAAGACCATGGCGGCGCAGCCCGAGGGCGCCGACAGTTCGGCCCAGGGGCTGGCGATGCTCGGCCTGATGCAGCAGCTCACGTTCCACGGCGCGACCGTGCGTTTCGACGACGCCTCGATCACCAACAAGGTGTTGGAGTATCTCGGCAAGCAGCAGGGCATGTCGGCCAAGGACGTCGCCAACCAGGCCAAGGCGATCGTGCCGTTCATGATGATGGAGCTCAACAATCCCGAGCTGACCCAGCAGGTCACCACTGCCGTCTCCGCCTTCCTGGACAATCCGAAGTCGCTCGAGATCGCGGCCAAGCCCGGCTCGCCGGTTCCGTTCGCGCTGCTCGCCGCCAGCGGCATGTCGAGCCCGAAGGAACTGCCGAAGACCCTCGGCCTGTCGGTCACGGCCAACCAGTAAGACGCATCGCGAAAGCGAACAAACAAAAGGCCCGGCAGCGATGCCGGGCTTTTTTCATGGGCCTTTTAGCGAGTCGAAAGAATCGTTTGCGCGGACTTCCTAAGCTTCCTTCTTAGCCACGGCGACGCGCAGCGACAGCTCGCGCAGCTGCTGCGGGGTGGCTTCGGCCGGCGCATTCATCAACAGATCCTGCGCCTGCTGGTTCATCGGGAACAGCGTGACTTCGCGCAGGTTCTTGGCGCCGACGAGCAGCATGATCACGCGGTCGACGCCGGCAGCCATGCCGCCATGCGGCGGCGCGCCATACTGGAAGGCGCGGTAAAGGCCACCGAACTGCTCCTCGACCTCCTCACGCGACTTTCCAGTCAGCTCGAAGGCCCTGACCATCAGCTCAGGCAGCTGGTTGCGGATCGAACCGGAGGCGATTTCGAAGCCATTGCAGACCATGTCGTACTGGTAGGCCTTGATCGTCAGCGGATCCTGGTTGGTCAGCGCGTCCAGGCCGCCCTGCGGCATCGAGAACGGATTGTGGGCGAAATCGATCTTCTTTTCTTCTTCCAGCCATTCGTAGAACGGGAAGTCGATGATCCAGCACAGCTCGAAGCGGTCGCGGTCGACGAGGTTCAGTTCCTCGCCGGCCCGGGTACGAGCAGCGCCTGCAAACGAGACGAACTTCTTGGGATCGCCCGCGACGAAGAATGCCGCGTCGCCGTCCGACAGGCCGAGCTGCTGGCGGATCGCCTCGGTGCGCTCTTCGCCGATGTTCTTGGCGATGGGGCCTGCGCCTTCGAGCTTGTCGCCTTCCTTGCGCCAGAAGATGTAGCCGAGGCCCGGCTGGCCCTCGCCCTGCGCCCACGAGTTCATGCGGTCGCAGAATGCGCGGCTGCCACCGGTCTTGGCGGGGATCGCCCAGACTTCAGCCTTGGGATCGTTGGCGAGGATGCCGGCGAAGACCTTGAAGCCGGAATCGCGGAAGTGGTCGGAGACTGCCTCCATGACGATCGGATTGCGCAGGTCGGGTTTGTCCGAGCCATACTTGCGCATGGCGACGTCATAAGGAATGCGCGGGAACTCCTTGGTGACAGGCTTGCCGTCGGCGAACTGCTCGAACACGCCGCGCATCACCGGCTCCATCGTGTTCCAGACGTCTTCCTGGGTGACGAAGCTCATTTCGAGGTCGAGCTGGTAGAACTCGCCCGGCAGGCGGTCGGCGCGCGGGTCCTCGTCGCGGAAGCAGGGAGCGATCTGGAAGTAGCGGTCGAAACCGGCGACCATCAGGAGTTGCTTGTATTGCTGCGGCGCCTGCGGCAGGGCGAAGAACTTGCCCGGATGGATGCGCGACGGCACCAGGAAGTCGCGCGCACCTTCCGGCGACGAGGCCGTCAGGATCGGGGTCGAATACTCGGTGAAGCCAACGTCCGTCATGCGCTTGCGCATTTCGGCGATGATCTTGGTGCGGGCGACGATGTTCTTGTGCAGCGTCTCGCGGCGCAGGTCGAGGAAGCGGTACTTGAGGCGGATGTCCTCGGGGTAGTCCGGTTCGCCGAACACCGGCAGCGGCAGCTCCTTGGCGGCCGAAAGCACCTCGATCTCGCGGGCGAAGACCTCGATCTCGCCGGTCGGCAGGTTGGCGTTGACCGCCTCGTCCAAGCGCGCCTTGACCTCGCCGTCGACGCGGATCACCCACTCGCCGCGAACCGTCTCGGCGATCTTGAATGCCGGAGAATCGGGATCGGCGACGATCTGGGTCATGCCGTAGTGGTCACGCATGTCGATGAACAGCAGGCCGCCGTGGTCGCGGACGCGATGCACCCAGCCGGACAGGCGGACGGCGGTGCCGACGTCGGATTTCCTCAATTGTGCGCAGGTGTGGCTGCGGTAACGGTGCATGGCAAAGTTCCGGTTCGGGCTGTTGTTGGGCGGCACCGAATGCGCCTCAAGCGCCCGGGCCGAAAATTTGCGCGAAAAGCGCATGGGTGCCCGGTTTTGTCAAGGTAAAGCGGTATTTGTACCGCCCTCGCCTGGGGTCAAAATCGCTTCTTGAGCCACACTCTGGAATGGCCGGCCGGGTAATCGTCGATGCGGCCGAACTCCTCGTAACCCTGCCGCTTGTAGAACTCCGGCGCCTGGAACGTGAACGAATCGAGGTGGACGCCGAGACAGCCGCGGTGCCGGGCCTCCTCTTCGGCCTTGGCGAGAAGCTGCGTGCCGAGGCCGCTGCCCCGCTGTTCCGGGCTGACCCAGAGCCACTCGACGAACAACCAGGTGTATTCCGACGAGCCCTTGAGACCGCCCACTACGTTGGCGTCGCCGTCGCGGGCCACGACCCAGAGATCCAGGTCATTGTGCGGCCCCGCCGTGTCGTGATTGTAGGAATTCAGGCCCTCGCTGATGAGGATGGCGGTTTCGCGGTCGATATTGGTGCTTACGGTCAGTGTGGTCACGGTCGGCTTCCTGAAGTCTGGCGCCCACGCTATCGATGGCTTCACGGCAAGGGTTGGCGCAGCCGACGAAATATGTCGCACCAGCGGCGGTCCGGCATTGACCCGATGGCCTATCTATTGCCCAGTCAGGTTTTTGACGTGCTCCCCGAATGTCCTCGATACGCCCTCTGATCCCGCTCCTCATAACCGCCGGCATCCTGCTCGGCGGCAACGGCCTCCAGGGCACGTTGATCGCGTTGCGCGGTGCCCAAGAGGGCTTCGGCGCCTCGACGATCGGACTGATCGGAACAGCCTATTTCGGCGGCTTCCTGCTTGGCTGCATCTTCATCAGCCGCATGATGAAGGCTGTCGGCCATGTCCGCGCCTTCGCTGCGCTCGCCGCGATCGCCGCGTCCGCGACGCTCACCCTGGTGCTGGTGATCGATCCCTTCATGTGGTCTGCGATCCGCTTCACCACCGGCTTCTGCTTCGCCGGGCTGTTCACGGTCATGGAAAGCTGGCTCAACTCGGGCGCCTCGAACAACGACCGAGCGCGCGTGCTTGCCGTCTACCGCATCATCGACATCGGTTCGGTGACAGGCGCCCAGTTCATGATCCCGGTGTTCGGAGCCGGCGGCTTCACGATCTTCGCGATCATGTCGATCATGATCACGCTGTCGCTCGTGCCGGTGTCGCTCGCCGACCGGTCGAACCCCGTGCCGCCGGAGGACGTCAAGCTCGATCTCAAGCGCGCCTGGCGGATCTCACCTCTCGGCAGTATCGGCTGCATCTTCGTCGGCGTCACCAACAGCGCCTTCCGCACGCTGAGCCCCATATACGCCGAGCAGATCGGCATGTCGGTCACCGATGTCGTGACCTTCGTCAGCGTAGGGATCATCGGCGGCGCGCTGATCCAGTACCCGCTCGGCCATCTTTCCGACCTCTGGGACCGGCGGCGCATCCTGCTGTTGACGACCACCGGTGCGCTCGCCTCGGCGTTGATGCTGGTGTTCCTTGCCGGCGAATCTACGCTTGCCAACTTCGCGCTGGTGTTCGTTTTCGGCTCCTTCGCCATGCCGCTCTATTCGCTCTCGGCCGCCCACGCCAACGACCGCGCTGAAAAAGGGGAGTTCGTGCTGGTGAACGCGGCGCTGATGCTGTTCTATTCGCTCGGCGCGATCGTCGGCCCGTTTGCCGCATCGCTGTTCATGGAGAAGTTCGGGCCGCATTCGCTGTTTGCGTTCTGCGCGGTGGTCTACCTGCTTTTCGTCATTGTCATTTTCTACCGCATGGGAGCGCGCTCGCCGGTACCGGCCAGCCACCGCAGCCGATTCTTCGCGCTGCTCAGGACCTCGCCGATCTTCGCGCGATTTGCCGGCCGCAACCCGAACGGCAACGGTTCGGATGCCGTCTAAGCGTTGGGCGGACGCGACGAACGCTTGACGAACGCGCGTGTGACTGAAATGGAAAGACAACGCGTTCTGACCAAAGCAATATTATGCATGTAATAACGACCCAGGAAGAACTCGAAACCGCTGTTGCCGCGCTCGAAAACTCCAACTTCGTCACGGTCGACACCGAGTTCATTCGCGAAACCACTTTCTGGCCCGAGCTCTGCCTGATCCAGATGGCGGCGCCTGGCACCTCCGCGCTCGTCGATCCGCTCGCACCCGGGCTCGATCTCCAGCCGTTCTTCCGGCTCATGGCCAACGAGGCCGTGACGAAGGTGTTCCACGCCGCCCGCCAGGACATCGAGATCATCTTCCATCTGGGGAACCTGATCCCGCACCCGGTGTTCGACACCCAGGTGGCGGCGATGGTCTGCGGTTTCGGCGACAGCGTCTCATACGAGCAGATCGTTCAGAAGGTGACCGGCGGGCGCATCGACAAGTCGTCGCGCTTCACCGACTGGCGCCACCGGCCGCTGTCGGACAAGCAGCTCGACTATGCGCTGGCCGACGTGACCCATCTCATCGGCGTCTACGAACACCTCAAGTCCGAGCTCGAGCGCGAGGACCGCGCACACTGGCTGACCGAGGAAATGGAGGTCCTGACCTCGCGCGAGACCTACGACCCGCATCCCGAGGATGCCTGGAAGCGGCTCAAGATGCGCTTGCGCAAGCCCCAGGAACTCGCGGTGGTGCAGGCGGTCGCAGCATGGCGCGAGCGCGAGGCGCGCGAACGCAACGTTCCCCGCGGCCGGGTGCTCAAGGACGACGCCATTTACGAGATCGCCCAACAGGCGCCGCGCGACGCTGCTGCCCTTGCGCGGTTGCGCACCACGCCCAAGGGCTGGGAAAGGTCGTCCTCGGCTGCGGCCCTGCTGACCGTGGTCAACGCGGCGCTCGACACGCCACGGGACCAGATGCCCAGGCTGCCCAAGACATTCCAGCCGCCGGAAGGCTCTAGTGCTGCCGCGGAACTGCTCAAGGTCCTGCTGCGCCTCGTGTCGGAGAAGGAAGGCGTGGCGCCCAAGGTGCTCGCTTCTGGCGACGATATCGACCGCATAGCCGCCGAAGGCGAAGCCGCAGATGTTCCCGCACTCCAGGGCTGGCGCCGCGCCGTGTTCGGCGAGGCAGCACTGCGCCTGGTGCGCGGCGAGATAGCCATCCGGTTCGACAAGCGGCGGATCGCGATCTTCGACGTAACGGCCTGACGGCCGGGCCAGCAACCGCAATGCGAAGGCGCGTTGCGCGAACATGATTCTCGCCGGTGCTGCGGATATGACGCGGCCATCATCCAGGCATTATGCGGACCGAGCGACGGCGTACGGTCGACATCGGATGCGACTTCGTCGCCTGAATGAACCCGGCGGCCGACGACGAAGTCGACGAGCGGACTGGCCAACCCGGCGGCGTCGCCGGTGAAGCCTTGCGGGGTGTCCTCGCCCATTATCTCGAATTCATCGGCGAGTCCGACTTCGGCAAGGAAGAGCGCAACTCGATCTGGCTTTGAGGCCATTCAACCTGCCTTGCGCCCCGGCGGCGGAAACCGCCGCCGTGGCTGAGCGCGGCTGCGTGGAATTGCAGCCCGGCAACCTCTGCGATCACGCACCGCCCGGATAGTTCGGGCTTTCGCGGGTGATGGTCACGTCGTGGGCGTGGCTCTCGCGCAGGCCGGCATTGGAGATGCGCACGAAGGTGGCACGCTGCCGGAAGTCCTCAAGATCGCGGCCGCCGACATAGCCCATGGCAGCCTTGAGGCCGCCTGCAAGCTGATGCAGCACGCCGGCGACAGGGCCCTTGTACGGCACCTGCCCCTCGATGCCCTCGGGCACCAGCTTCAGCGTGTCGCGCACCTCGGCCTGGAAATAGCGGTCGGCCGAGCCGCGCGCCATGGCGCCCACCGAACCCATGCCGCGATAGGCTTTGAACGAGCGGCCCTGGTGGAGATAGACCTCGCCCGGGCTTTCGTCTGTGCCTGCGAGCAGCGAGCCGATCATGGCAGCGCCCGCACCGGCGGCAAGTGCCTTGGCGAGGTCGCCGGAGAACTTGATGCCGCCGTCGGCGACCACGGTGACGCCCGACTTCTGTGCGGCCTCGACAGCCGCCATGATGGCCGAGAGCTGCGGCACGCCGACGCCGGCGACGATGCGGGTGGTGCAGATGGAGCCCGGTCCGATGCCGACCTTGACCGCGTCCGCGCCCGCGTCGATCAGCGCCTGGGCGCCGTCGGCGGTGGCGACGTTTCCAGCCATGATGCGCACCGAATTGGAGATCTTCTTGGCGCGGGCGACCGCGTCGAGCACGCGCTGCGAGTGGCCGTGCGCGGTGTCGATGACCAGGAGGTCAACGCCGGCGTCGATCAGCCGCTCGGCGCGCTCGAAACCGTCATTGCCGACGCTCGTGGCCGCGGCTGCCCGCAGGCGGCCCTGCGCGTCCTTGGTGGCGTTGGGGTTGAGCTGCGACTTCTCGATGTCCTTGACCGTGATGAGGCCGACGCAGTTGCCCTGCTTGTCGACGACCAGCAGCTTTTCGATGCGGTGCTTGTGGAGCAGGCGCTTGGCCTCGTCCTGATCGACGTTCTCCTTGACCGTGATCAGGTTCTCGCGCGTCATAAGCTCGTAGACCTTCTGGGCGGGGTCCGAAGCGAAACGCACGTCGCGGTTGGTGACGATGCCGACGAGCCGGCCGGTCTTCTGTCCACCGGTGCCGCCGTTCTCGACGACGGGGATGCCGGAGATCCCGTGGGACCGCATCAGGGCGAGCGCGTCGGCCAGGGTGGCGTCGGGGCCGATGGTGACCGGATTGACCACCATGCCGGATTCGAACTTCTTGACCTGGCGAACCTGCTCGGCCTGCTCTGCGGGCGTGAAGTTGCGGTGGATGACGCCGATGCCGCCGGCCTGGGCCATGGCGATGGCGAGACGCGCCTCGGTGACGGTGTCCATGGCGGCCGAAATGATCGGAACGTTGAGGTCGATGTCGCCAGCGATGCGCGTGCGGATATCCGTCTCGCCGGGCATGATCTCGGAATGGCCGGGCTGCAACAGCACGTCGTCGAAGGTGAGCGCCAGCGCGCCGGTGGAAGATTCGATGATTTTCGCCATGGCCACTCCTTAGGGGACTGTAATTGGAAGAATGCGAAAACGAGCGCTGGAACCAATGGTATGCAGCGCCGACTCCTCATCTTCCCTTTCAGGATTGGCGCTGGCTGGTAACACGTCTTGCCGCGGATGAAAAGCACGCGTTGAAGCCCAATCGACGCAGCCGACAATCGCCGCTCTTGCGCCGACTCACATTTTTGGCAAGTTGCGGCAGGGCAATTCAGCTTCGGGTTGAAGGGGCGAAGAGAGCATGAACGAGATGTCGAGCCTGCAGCCGCCGGCAGCCCCAAGTCTCGCCATACGTCGCGAGGCGTTTACCTTCACCGGCACCGCGCGCGAATACTTCGGCATCTGGATCGTCAACGTTCTCCTGACGATCCTCACCCTCGGCATCTACTCGGCATGGGCCAAGGTACGCCGCCAGCGATATTTCTACGGCAACACGCATCTTGCCGGCGCGACCTTCGACTACCACGCATTGCCGTGGCGCATCCTTGTCGGACGCATCATCGTCGTCACGATGCTGGTGCTCTACAACGTCGTCGTGAACTTCTTCCCCGTGTTCGGCCTGGTCGTGTTCGCGATCTTCCTGTTCGCGATCCCCTGGTTCATCATGCGCGGCCTGCGCTTCAATGCCCGCGTCACCAGCTACCGCAATGTCCGCTTCGACTTCACCGGCGGATACTGGGGCGCGTTCATTGCCTACATCGTCGGCGGCGCCCTCATCTATCTCTCGGCGGGCCTGCTTACGCCGATCTCGTCGCGATGGATGTGGAACTACATGCTCGGCAACCTGCGTTATGGTGGTCGTCCGATCGAGTGCGATCCCCGACTTGGCAAGCTCTATGGCCAGATGTGGCTGCCTGCCTTCATCCTGATCGGCGGCGGATTGCTCGGAGTTGCCATCGTGATAGCCATAGTCATAGGGGCGGGCTTTCCCGAGTTCGACACGACCGGTTCGAGCGGCTGGTCCATCGCGATGACGATGATTGCGGTCTATGGGGCGATGGTTCCGCTGTTCCTGATCGTCCTCCTTGCCGGGCTGATCTATCGCGCCGGCGTGCGCAACGTCGTTTTCAACGAAACGGTCATCGACGGCAGGCACATGCTGGCCTCGTCGGTCCATCGCGGGCGCTTTGCCTGGATCTCGATCAGCAATCTCTTCGCAACGCTGTTGACCCTCGGCCTCGCCCGCCCCTGGGCCGCGATCCGGATGGCGAGCTACATGGCGACGGTGACCGCCCTCGACACCACCGGCGCGCTGGACGCCTATGCAAGCGACCTCAAGAACTCAGGCACGGCGACGGGCTCGGAGTTCCTCGACGTGGAAGGGTTCGACCTTGGCTTCTGAGCAAGGTGCCGTCGCCGGACTCTGGCGCAATGCGGGAGAGGCCCGGGCGGTCGACGCGTGGCTGGCGATCGCCGCCGACGGGACGACATCGGTCACGGACGAGGCGGGCACCGTGCTTGCCTGGGGCGCGTTTCAGGGAACGACGGTTTCCGACCGCATCGGCTCGATCGCCAGAAAAGTCACCTTCCCCGGTGGCGGCGTGTTCGAGACCTCCGACAATGACGGCATCGACAGGCTTGTGGCTCGTCATTCACGAGGCCCGGCCGGCTTCATCCACGAACTCGAGCGGTTTCGCCCCCGGCTGATCGCCTTCGTCCTTGCGACCGTCCTTCTCGGCGCCGCCATCTATCGCTATGCGGTGCCGCTGCTGGTCGAGGTGGCGGTTGCCGTCACGCCGCCGGCCGTCAGCACGCTGATGAGCAAGGGGGCGCTCGCCTCGCTCGACCAGACGGTTTTCGAGCCGAGCACGCTCGATGCTCAACGCCAGAAGGCGCTGAGCGACGGCTTTGCTCAACTGGTCGCGCTGACCGACGCGCCCGAACCAGAGCGGACTGCTTACACGCTCAACTTCCGGGCCGGCGGTCCGATCGGGCCAAATGCCTTCGCGCTGCCCGATGGAACGGTGGTCCTGACAGACGAGTTGGTGAAACTCGCCGGCCAGGACGACGAGCTGATCCTCGGCGTTCTCGGCCACGAGATCGGCCATGTCGACCACAAGCACAGCCTGCGCCAGCTCTACCGAGCGGCGGGAGTGACCGCGCTGATCATGCTGATCGGCGGCGACATCGGCTCGGGCACCGAAGACATCATGGTCCAGGGCGCGGCATTGCTCAGCCTGTCGCATTCGCGCGACGCCGAGAGCGACGCCGACAGGTTCAGCGTCGCGCTGATGCACAAGGCCGGGCGAGACCCGGCGGCAATCGCCCGCTTCTTCGAGCTCTTGCGCGACAAGCTCGGCGATCACGCCGAAGGCAACTTTCTGTCATCGCACCCGGCAACCCCGGAACGCATCGCCGAAACACGGCGTTATGCCCGGGAAATCACCGGCTCGAACTGACTGGCCCTGAGCAGCAACGGGCCCTGGCAGCGGACAGTCTGACATTTCCATGGTAGCCCACGATGCAGCCCCAGCCAGCGGCGGCCAGAGTCGACCCATGCCCACTGCCTCCATAAACCGAACCACTCCGCTGATCCTGGCGGTCGCCCTGTTCATGGAAAACATGGATTCCACGGTGATCGCCACGTCCCTGCCGGCCATTGCCGCGGACATCGGCACGAGCCCGATCGCACTCAAGCTGGCGCTCACCGCCTATCTCGTGTCGCTGGCCATCTTCATTCCGATCAGTTCCTGGATGGCCGACCGGTTCGGCGCCAAGCGCGTCTTCCGGATCGCCATCGGCGTGTTCATGATGGGTTCGATCGCCTGCGCGCTGTCCAACTCGCTCGGAGCCTTCGTCGTGGCGCGCTTCCTCCAGGGCATGGGCGGTTCGATGATGACGCCGGTGGCGCGCCTGGTGCTGGTGCGCACGACCGAGAAGAGCGGTCTGGTGTCGGCCATGGCGACGCTGACGATCCCCGCGCTCATCGGCCCGCTGATCGGACCTCCCGTCGGCGGCTTCATCACCACCTTTTTCGCCTGGCATTGGATCTTCCTGATCAATATCCCGATCGGCATCATCGGCATTTGGCTGTCGGGGCGGTTCCTGCCCGAGATCCCGCCCGTGCCGACCCAGCGCATCGATGTCGCCGGCTTCTTCCTGTCGGCCCTCGCCGCATCCGGCATCGTCTTCGGGCTTTCGGTCGTCAGCCTTCCGGCGCTTCCTCCCGTCGTCGGCGCAATCACTGTCGCCATCGGTATCGCCTGCGCCCTGCTCTACATCCGTCACGCCCGGCGGACGCCGCATCCGCTGCTGGACCTCCGGCTCTTCTCCAACCCGGTGTTCAGGACCGCGATCGCCGGCGGCTCGCTGTTCCGGGTCGGCGTCGGCGCGACACCCTTCCTGCTGCCCCTGTTGTTCCAGCTGGGTTTCGGCCTGACGCCCTTCCAGTCGGGCATGATCACCTTCGCCACCGCGGCGGGCGCGCTGTCGATGAAGTTCGTGGCGCCCAGGATCCTGCGCTCGGTCGGCTTCCGGACGGTCCTTCTGGTCGCATCCGGGGGATCGGCGGGCCTGATCGCCATCAACGGCTTCTTCACCGCCCAGACGCCCTATCTGGCGATCCTTTCCGTGCTGTTCCTGTCAGGGTTCCTGCGATCGATGTTCTTCACCTCGTCAAACGCCCTGGTGTTCGCCGATATCGAACCGGCGCAGAGCGGACAGGCGACCGCGATTTCGGCTGCGGCCCAGCAGATCACGGTAGCGCTCGGTGTGGCGGTCGGCGGCGGGGCGCTGGAACTGTGGAGCCTGTTCACCGGGCAGGCCATAGGCGGCGCTGGCTTCACCTTCGCCTTCCTGGTCATTGCCGTCATCACGGCCATGCCGATGCTGATGTTCTCACGTCTGGCGCCGGAGGCCGGCGGAGCGATCTCCGGCCACCGCAAGGCCCCAGTACCTGCGAGCGAGGCGCCGCAGTTATGACGCGTCGGGCTTTGACCTGCCCTTGAAATCCTTGGCCAGCAGATAGAGCTCGACCGATTCGTCGCGCGAGGCCGGCGGCTTCACGTGGTGGACCGACCGGAAATTGCGCTTGAGCTGGTCGAGCAGCCCGACTTCGGTGCCGCCCTGGAAGGTCTTGGTCAGGAAGTGTCCGCCGGGCTTCAGCACCGAGATGGCGAACTCCGCCGCCACCTCGCACAGATGCATGGTGCGCAGGTGGTCGGTGCGACGGTGCCCCGTGGTGGGTGCCGCCATGTCGGACACGACGATGTCGGGCTCGCCGCCGAGCGTCTCGGCCAGCCTGTCCGGCGCTTCGGGGTCGAGGAAATCCAGCTGCAGGATGGCCGCGCCCGGCACCGCATCCATCTCGAGATAGTCGATGCCGACGACATGCGGGTTTTCCTCGGTCGAGCCCGTGCGCGCGGCCGCGACCTGGCACCAGCCGCCCGGTGCCGCGCCAAGGTCGATCACCTTCATGCCGGGCTTCAGCAGATGGTACTTGTCGTCGATCTCGATCAGCTTGTAGGCGGCGCGCGACCGGTAGCCGTCGGCCTTCGAGCGCTGGACATAGGGATCGTTCATGTGGCGTTCGAGCCAGCGGCGCGACGATTCCTTCAGCCCGCTCTTCTTCTTGATCTTGGTCCGCAGCACGCGGGTCGCGCCTGCCGAAGTACCTGGCTTGGTCGGTTTCTTGGTCATCCACGCTGTCCGTTACGCCGGTTGCGACGCCACACCCCGTCATCGGCCATCAATTCGCTGAGTATACCCTCGCGCAGGCCACGGTCGGCAACCCTTAGCCTATTGGCCGGCCAGACGCCGCGAATGGCCTCCAGGATCGCGCATCCGGCCAGCACCAGATCGGCCCTGTCGGCGCCGATGCAAGGGTTCGCCACCCGCTGGTGGAAGTCCCAGCCGAGCAGCTTGTCGATCATGCGGTCGACGCTGCCGCCATCCATCCACAACCCGTCGACGCGACGGCGGTCGTAGCGGTCGAGTTCAAGATGCACGCCGGCCAGTGTCGTCACCGTTCCCGAGGTACCCAGGAGATGGAACTTCGGGCTCGCGACGATATGGTTGAGCCGGTCGCGGCCGTCGAAGGCCCTCAGGCGGGCAGCGACGTCCTCCACCATGGCGGCAAAGATCTCGCGCGTCACCGTGCGGCCGCCGAACCGCTCGGCCAGCGACACGACGCCGACCGGCAGCGATGTCCAGGAGACGATGTGGTTCGCCAGCCGCGGCGAGCGGTGGCGGGAAACGTCGATCAGCGCAATCTCCGACGACCCACCGCCGATGTCGAACAGCACCACGCCGTCCGTGTCGCGCTCGACCAGGGAACCGCAACCCGAGACCGCCAGCCTCGCCTCGGTTCGGCGATCGATGATCTCGAGCTTGAGGCCGGCCTCGCGCTCGACGCGGTGAAGGAATTCGGCGCCGTTCTCGGCCGACCGGCAAGCCTCGGTGGCGATCAGGCGGGCGCGCCTGATCTTGCGGCTGCGCAGCTTGTCGCCGCAGACCTTGAGCGCCTCGACGGCGCGGTCCATCGCCGGACGCCCGAGCCGGCCCGATGCCGTGAGGCCCTCACCCAGCCGAACGATGCGCGAGAAGGCGTCGACGACCCGGAACTGGCCGGGACGGCCGGGAACGGCGACGAGCAAGCGGCAATTGTTGGTCCCGAGGTCGAGGGCGGCGAAGACGGGCGTGTCGGGTTCGGCCACGCGCCGTTGCGGCATGCCCTGCACTGGTCGCGGCTGAACATGCTGCGGCTGGGTTGGCGTGCTGGCGGGACGGGGTGGCGGGGGCGGTGCCGCTGGCTTCTGCTCGGCGGCGGGCTGAACGCCATCACGCGCAAAAACCTTGCGTCCGCGGCGGCGCTTGCGTCTTTTCCTGGCCTTGCCCTTGTGTTGCGCGGTGTCTCCATGGCCATGGCCGCCACCCGCTTGGGCTGCGACCTGACGGCCCGGCCGGGGCCGATCGCCGCCGCGCGGCGACGCACCTTCCCCGGAGACACCCGCATCCGACGCGCTCGCGCCGGCTTCGCGGTCCTTCACCTTGCAATTTCCTTCTGGCGCCGCGCGAACCCCTGGGGACGCTGCACGCGCTTGGCATCTTGTGTTGCAACAAGCCTATCAGCGCCGGCAGCGAACACCAAGGCCCACCGCCACCGAAATTTGCCGGCGGCATGACGGCATCGCTTACCTTTGGGAAACGGGCCGCTCGGGTTGAATAGCCGGCTTCGATGAGGCAAAGCTGGTCGAGGTGCTTGCATGCGAGCGGACGCATCGGCCCCGACGAGGCAACGAAACGCCAGACCGAAAGGACCGGAAAAGCCCCGCCGCATGAGAATCAAGGACTATTTCTGGCCCGTCGTCGGGCTTGGTGCCGTCGCCGTTTCCGCCTGGCTGCTCTATCACGAGTGGCGCGAAATCTCCCTGGAGGACGTCTGGAGCGGCCTGGCCGCCATCCCCCCGCACGCGTGGGCCCTCTCTGCGCTGAGTTCCATCATCGCCTATGCAGCGCTCGCCGGCTATGACCACATAGCGCTCACGCACCTCGGCAAGCGCGTGTCGTGGCTGTTCGTCACCGTCTGCTCCTTCACCACCTACGCGCTCTCCCACAACATCGGCGGCTCGGTGTTTTCAGGCGCGGTGATCCGCTACCGCGCCTATGCCTCCAAGGGGCTTACCGGGCAGGATGTCGGCGTCCTGGTTGGCATCTGCTGGTTCACATTCGTGCTGTCGAGCGTGTTCGTGGGCGGGGTGGTGTTGCTTGTCGAGCCGTCGGTGCTCGACCGCTACACCGAGGGCAGCCATGAGGGCTGGTGGATCGCTCTTGGGATCGCGATGCTGCTGTTCGTCGGGGCATACGTCTTCGGCAGCTGGCTGCATCTCAAGCCGCTCGCCATACGAAAATTCCGGCTGCAGTATCCGTCGCTGCCGATCGTGGCGCGGCAGCTGGTGATCGGACCGCTCGAGATTCTGGCGGCAGCGGCGATCATTTTCTTCGCGCTCCCGGCCGAGAACAATCCCGGCTTCATCGTCGTCCTCGGGATATTCCTCTTCTCCTTCGCCATGGCGCAGGCCTCGCACGCCCCCGGCGGCCTCGGTGTTCTGGAGGTGGTCTTCCTCACCGGCCTGTCCGAGATGGACCCCGCCGCGGTGCTCGCCGCACTGCTGGTTTTCCGGCTCTTCTACCTCATCATCCCGCTGGTGCTGGGGATCGTTGCCGTGCTCGCCTTCGAACATTCGCAGTTCGGCAGGGGCAGCCGAAGCGGCCGCGAAGGCGATATGTGAAAATCGAAAAATTGGCGCGCCTTGCGGGGTTGACTATTTTTCGGCTCCGGTTACAAGGCGCGCACCGGCGGCGTTGCCAGTCAGCGTCGCGGCCGAAACCACATCGGCCTTGCTGGGGAATAGGTTAACGGTAGACCCACGGACTCTGACTCCGTTAGTCCTGGTTCGAATCCAGGTTCCCCAGCCATTCAATTTCCAAGCCATTGAAATTGTTCGCTAAACAGATCGCTGCGAATCCGTTTTCGATGCCTTTTCGCGATTGTGCACACAACTGAGGCACAGGGCTGCGCACATTCGGACTGCCATGCCCTTCAGACGCGAAAGGCAGTCCGGCATGGCAAGACGTCACGAAATCCAGAATCTCGTCCGCAGGGGCAACATGTTCCATTGGCGGCCACGCATTCCACGCCAGTTCCCGGAAATTACGGAACGGCACCTTTCACTAAGTCTCCACCAGTCTGACCATAAGAAGGCCCAGTACATGGCGCGGCGCCTCAACACGCTGCTGCATGAGTTGAAGCTGACGTCAGGAGCCGCGGTGACGACGAAGGACCAGCTCGAATCGCTTTTCCGCACGGAAGCGGATCGCATGAGCGAGCATCTCGACAATCTCCAGTTCGCTGCCCGTCGCGTGGGGTCGGACGCCGCGCTTGCGGCCCGTGCCGATATCGAGATCGGATGGGCCTATCGACTGATCGAACTGTTCGGCACGATGCGTAAGCTCACCTTTGAGCCGGGTTGCCCAGGACGGTCAGCGCTCGAGCGCGCCAGCATTCCAGAACCGAGCATTGCCACGATCGCAACTGCGTTCACGCAGGAGCAGGCTGACTGTCGGCACAGCCACTTCGAAAAGGCGCTCATCGCCGATATGGCAGCGCACGGGATCGCCGACACGCTGATCAACCGCGAACGCGCGACAGCACAACTGATGCGCGCCAAGGCCGACATGCTGCTCGCGGCACCTTCGCGGTATCCGGAGGTGGAAGGATCAAGCGCCGCCGCACTGCTGGCCGACGAGGATGCCGCTCGCAAGAGAGTTCCGACCACAGCAGAGCCCCTCGACACTAAGCCAGCAGTCATCGAACTGCCGCCCTCGTCCACGGTTTCTGGAATCCGCGTCCAAGGCCAGCACCTGACTCCAGCGCAATCCGAGGTCGCGGCCGAGTACGCCGCACCGCTCGGTTCGCATTCGGTGCCACCTCCGAAAGGCATACCGCTCCCTGTCACCGAATTCATGACGCGCTGCCAAAAGTTGATTGACGGCAAGAGGAACTGGGAGCGCAAGACAGCCCAGGATGTGCGCGTCATTGTCGGAACGTTTGTTGGCATCCTAGAAGAGCATGGCGTCAAGACCTCCGCCGAGATTACCCAGTTTCACATGGGACGGCTGCGCGAACATTTTGACGAGATTCCAACCAAATATGGCCAGAGCTCCCGGTTGCGCCGCCTTTCCACCAGGGAGTTGCGCGAGACTGCGGCGCGCCAGGTTGAAATCGCAAAGGCTCGAAACCAGGAGGCGCCGAAAATTGGTCTCGATTCCAATACCATCCGCAAACACCTGACGAACCTGGGCGAATTTCTGAGAAACGTGCGCGGGCATGGGTTCGCGGTGACCGACCTCAGCATGGATGGCCTGCGGCCACCAAAGCTCAAGTCAGGCGATTTGCGCGCTCTCACGGATAAGCCGGACGCGACGCGACTCAAACCGCTTTTCGACATGGCGGTGTTCACCGGATGCCAAAGCGCCGAGAAGCAGGGGACAGCCGGCGACCAAGTGTATCACAGCGCAAACTATTTCTTGCCGATGCTCTTTGTCTATCTGGGGCCCCGGCGATACGAGATCGCGGGGCTAACCGTTAAGGACGTCGTTGAGACTGTGAACGGCTGGGCGATCGAAATACGCCCTAATGCAATTCGTAGGATCAAGAACAGTCAATCTATCCGCACTTTGCCTGTTCCAGACGAGGTGTTGCGACTCGGCTTCCTGCCCTATGTCCGGGCCATCCGCGATCTCGGCTACAGCGCACTCTTTCCAGAACTTTATGCTCCGACACTAGACCGCCATCTGCCGCCGACGAGTTCGAACATCTCCTCGGCCTCGGGAAGGACAGCCTTTAGCGCCTCGCACTCATTGTCATCGAGTTCGGTCGGGACGGCCTTCCAGCGTGGCATGAACAAGACGGCCGAGACGGAGGCGTCCGCGTCGTAGGCGTTCTTGACCAACTCGGTCACCGCGCCCTGCGAGGTGGCGACGTTTTCCCTCCCGATCAATCGGGCCGCTCGTGCGGAGACTGTGAAGGGCACTTTGGCCATACTGCGAAGCTCTCATCCGATAAGGCACTGAAACAGGTACAATGGGCGCTCGGCTATCGCAACGTAGCCGTGCGTCGCGCGTCGCGGGCGGGATGGATCGCTAGGTGAACGAACCCTTGGCCAGTAGTTCCCCCAAGCGCGTCCGCACACCCGTCCGAATTTCGGTCTCGAGACGAGATCCAAGCCCTGCGTCGTCGTAGAAAATGCGATGGATGCTGAAACGCGCCGCGCTCGCGACGATCGGGGAGATCGAGGCGATGTCAACAATCTTGCCACCGACCTCGACATTGATCTGCTGAGGATGACCGCCGTCGATTTTGCGCGGCTTGTAAATTTCGCGAGGATACTTGTCGTAGTAACACTCTTCGGTCCACAGCTTATCCCGCTTCTGCAGGTCTTCGGCAACCTGGGCGCATACCTGGTTGAGCACCTCCACCCGCCGGCCGGCATCCATTTCCCCGACCGCCGAATTCCCGGCCGCCACGTCGTCAGCCAGCTTCCAGATGTCAAGCATCGGATAGTACCGTCGTGCCGCAATACGGTCCGCCACATTCTTGATACCGGCGTCTTCGGCCTCTTGGAAAAGATGCAAAGAACCCCAAAACAGGCTGTCGTCCAGCAACAGCGCGTTTTCTAGGCTCGCAGGATTCCGGAAGAAGCGCACCAGTGCGTGGTTGGCTGTCAGTCCCGCCCGGCTCTCGTCCCCGGCGGCTATACGCTCGAAAACGCGGCTCATCAACAGCGAGAACATGTACTCGACCCCGCGTGTCCGCTTGTGGAGGTACAGGGTCGGGTATAGCTGGAAAAGGGTGACGGTGAACTGCTCGAGCGAGATATAGGCCTTACTGTTCACGTAAAGGAAGTCGCCGTTGGATCCGTTTCCGACCCGGAAATTTCGCATCAGCCAGTCGAGGTCGATCCCGCCCGAAGAAACCCCGGCGAAATACGGGTCGCGCCTGGCATAATCCAACCGGTCCGCGTCGAGCTGGCTCGACACCAGAGACGTGTAGATTGACGTCTCGTCCTTCTTTGCGATCATGTCCGCCACCGCCCCAGGGAAGTCATCGCCGCCCATTTTCTCTAGCGCGCGTGCTATGGAGGATTCCTTGATGATCCGCGGACTGATCAGCTCGTGGTTGACCGTGGCCCGCAGCGGGCTGTCCTCAGGCAGCCCGCTGCGGGCCACGTATAGCTCCATCGCGTTCTCGAACGCGTGGCTGAACATGCCATGGCCGATGTCGTGCAGAAGTGCGGCGGCAAGGCAAGCGCGCCCCTGTTTCGACCAATTCCCTTTCTTGACGTCGGACTCCACGACCGACAGCATGCGTTTGGCTACGGCATAGACGCCCAGCGAGTGACCGAACCTAGAATGGGTGGCCGATGGAAACACGAAGTCGGCGAACCCGAGTTGCTTTACTCGACGTAGCCGCTGGAAATACGGGTCCGACAGCATCGACTTGAGTTCGAGTTCGGCGTCCCCCTCGAACTCGATCGAGCCGTGGATCGGGTCCTTGATCATCTTGGTTGTCATCATTCCTCCTCTGCCGGCGGATCGCCGTCGTGACATCGTTGTCTGGCAGTCTACGCCGTCGTGGTCTGCCTTAGGGCGAAAGGCAGCGAGGCCGGGTCGGACGCCGCCACGTCCATGTCGAAGTCCTTTTGGCCATAGTCTCTCGGATAGTAAGAGAAGCTCTTGAGGGCGAAATACGACTCCTGGTCCATGAACCGCCGGGAAAGGGCCAAGCTTGCTGCTTCCGCCGCCTCCGCTGGAAAGTCTGGGCTCAAATGCATGGGTGTGATGCCCGACAATTCGGCGGAGCGGTCGTCGATCGGCCTAGCGCCGAGTTCGCGCCAGCCCTCGATCAGGATGTCCGCGGTCTTCGGTGGGCCGTAGGCGAGCACCGGACCGACCGAGACGCCCGCGATCGCGTCGCTTCGCGCGTCTAGCCAGGCGGTCGTCTCGTCGAGCGTCTCACGCGTTTCCCCGGCGTACAGCAAGACGTTGACCTTGGCCTTCACGCCGTTCGCACGACAGGCACCCAACAACTCGGAAGCCGACCGAAGGTAACGGTCGGGATCGCCGGCCTTCTCCATCGCCAGGATCTGACGCGGAGAGGCGCTCTCGAGCCCTAAGTCCAAAACGCGCAACCCGGCCCGTGCCAGATGCTCAACGGTTTTGGGTGTCATGACGTCTACCCGGGTCTCGGTCCGCCACGCGATGCCGAGACGGTAGGCATGTTCCGCGAATTCTGCCGCCCATCGCACGTTCGGCAAGAACATCGACGATTGCAGGTAGGGACGGATCTCTCCACCGTCATACTGCTTCCGCACCTGAGCCATCGACGCCGCGAGATTTGCGCCGTCACCCAGCTTTTCCACCCTGATGTCGCGTTCCTCGCAGAAGGCGCAGCCCATGCCGCAACCGCGCGATGCCTCGATGCTGGGCTGATACTTTCGGAAATCATCCACCAACCGGTGGTTCAACGTGAATCCGGGGGTCGGCTCGGCGATGCGGGAGAGCACCGGGCTTTCCACCAACAGACTCTCAATGACGCTCTCGCTGAGGCCGGGCGCGAAGGTGTCGGCCTCCTGCAGCAGGCCTTGCAGCCACACCGGATCGGGGCCGACGACCCAGCGGCCGCCCACGACGATCCGGCAATGCGGATCGAAATCCTTGGCGAGCTTGCAGAACGCCCGCGCCCAAGGCAGGGCGTAGAAGCTGGGGATCGACACCATCAGAGGGTAGATCGAAGGGAAACGACCGCAATCCACCAGTTGTCGAAACACTTCCTCTGGCGAGCGATGTTCGCCGTGAACCAGCGAAACGTCGTAACCTGTCAGCTCCAGCTTGGTCGCCAGAGACAGGGCGCCATAGTTCAGATACAGCTGCCGGCGAGCCAGGGCGTGGTCCCGCTTCTTAGGCGAGAGCATCCCGGCCGAGATGAAAGTGACGTGGTTTGATCTGAACATCCGGTCGACAACTCGTATTTTGGCGAAAGTATATAGGGGGATGTCGTGCCGTTTGTAAGTATCGAAGGCATCGACGGTAGCGGAAAATCTGTTCAGAGCGAGCGTTTAGCTGTTGCTCTACGGGAAATGGACCTACAGGTCGTCAAGACGAAAGAGCCGGACGGCGGCCTGATCGGCGCCGGCGTCCGGTCGATCCTGGTGGCCGAGCTTCCAGCGAAGCTATCTCATCTCGAGGAGATGCTGCTGATCTTCGCCGCACGCGCGAACCATGTAACCACTGTGATCAGGCCTGCGCTCGATGCCGGCTTCTGGGTGGTGAGCGATCGCTACCTGGACTCCACCTACGCTTTCCAGGTGCACGAGACCGGCGTGCCGGAGCGGCTGTTCCGCGAGATCGGCTCGGCGGTCGTGGGCGATACCATGCCCGACCTGACTTTTATCCTGGACATCGAGCCCGACACCGCGCTGCAGAGGCGAACAGCCCGAAACGCCGACGCGGTGGACGACCCTGCCGAAGCCACGCGAGACTTCGCGCGAATTCGGAGCGGCTTGCTCATTTTGGCGAGAAGGGAGCCGGATCGATTCAGGGTGATCGACGCGAGCCGATCGGAGGAAGAGGTCGCCGACTTGATCCTGGCCGAGGTGAAGAAGTCCGGGCTGATCTAGATCTGAGCAACGGCCGTCGCATTCCCTTGCCCGGATGGCCGGCGACCGCACCCGAGGCGTGTCTGCTATTGGGAGTCGGCGGCTGCTCGGCAAACGTCTAAAAAGGGGCGCAAAGCCGACATCTATGTACAGCCTGTGAGTGACTGCCCTGCTCCACGTAGGCAAACTTTGCCCGCCAAGTACCCTGCCCCACTTCGGTTTCCGACCAGTCAGTCCAAGCTGGTTAGGTCGCCGTTGTTTGCGTCCCTAACCGCGGACAGGGTGGTAGCGTCCTCCGACCATCGTGCCGCGCACTTTTCGGGCGTTGCGAATATCGAGTGTAGGATCCGCATCCAGCAAGACAAGGTCGGCAATTGCGCCTTCGGAAACAACGCCAAGAAGTTGCTCGGCACCAAGGAGGCACGCAGCGCCACGCGCGCAGCAGGCCAGAGCTTCGACGGGTGACAGGCCTAGTTGCACAAACGTCTCGAGTTCATCGTGCAGGGATCTGCCGGGCATGATGTCATTGATCCCGGCATCGGTGCCTATGAGCAGGCTCTGGTTGGCACGGTACAACTCGAGGGCAAACGCACGCTGTCGGGCGAATGAGGTCGTCAGCATCGCTGCGCGTGCAGCGTCCGCGCTTGCGCCCCGGCAATATCGATCCATGCGCCCGCGCAAGACGGGCGGCGCATCCGCTAGGCACGTTTCTGACCAACTCGTCCTTGCTGCCCGAATAGCAGATTGCAGCACAGTAAAGGTGGGGCAATTCAGGGTACCTGCCTTGACCGTTGCGCCGATGTATCGGTCAGCTACTCGAGGAGTGAGATCAAGCCAGGTCTCAGCCCTTTCGATCCATGTCTGGCGCCATGGATCGGCACCGACAGCTATATCGTAGCCTCTGAAATGCTCGATCGAAGACTGCCCCGCTTCAAGGCATCCCATCAATCCGACATCGAACGGCACGTGGCCAACTACTGGAAGCCCTGCCTCGGCCGCTGCCCCGGCCAAATGCCGGTAGGCGGGCAGGCTTAGCCGGTTGTAGACTTTCATCGCAACGAAACCCGCCGCGCGGGCCCTTTCGACGGCCGATCTGGCGTCCGCACGCGTGGTAACCGCGACGCCGAAGGACCAGACTGGCGGAATGCCGTCAAGGATGGGTGATGTGGAAGCGATGTGCGGACCCGGCCTCAGGCCGTTGCGGACCTCGTCTGCCAGCCTGACATGAAATTCCGCGCCGGACATGTTGCGAACGGTGGTGACGCCGTTCGCAAGATAGAACAGCAGTTCGCTCGCCGCATCCTCGTACAGTTCGGCGGAATCCAGGGTGGCCGGCCCCGCTTCAAGCAACGGCAGCCCGATATGGACATGCATGTCGCACAGCCCCGGCATCAGGAACTTGCCGCGCCCGTCGATGCGCACGATGGACGGATCCATCGCGCATGACGAAGCAGCAGCAATGCGCTCGATACGACCGTCCGCGATGAGGACGGTCTGGTCTTGCAACACACCCCGGTGATCGAGCGTTACGACGGCCGCGTTTTCGAACGCAATTCTGCTCATCTTGCGCTGCGTATCGCCCGGCAGGCGCTCAATCCTCGACGAACACATCGTCACGGCGCCTTCTGATCGCGGGCAGGACGCTAACGACGATCATGATGACCGACAGGCACAGCACGGTTCCGCCGATGGGCCTCATCGCCAATGCCAAGAAATCTCCGTCGTGAATGAGCAGCGACCGACGCAGATGCTCTTCGAACCACGGCCCAAGCACGAACCCCAGGACCAATGGAGCCGCCTCGCAGCCGATCCGGATGAGCACGTAGGCAAGACCGGTCAGGACGACGGCTTGCCAGATGTCGAAACTGCTGTTGTTGACACTGTAGATGCCGATGCACGACAGGATGAAGATCATCGGGAACAGCCACGAATAAGGTATCGAGAGAAGCCGCACCCAGAGCCCGATAAGGGGGAGGTTGAGCACGAGCAGCATCAGGTTGCCCACCCACATGCTGGCGATCACTCCCCAGAACAGTTCCGGACGGTCCATGATCATCGGGCCAGGCACCACGCCCTGGATCATCAGGGCACCGAGCATCAGCGCCATGACCGGATTGGCGGGAATCCCTAGCGTGAACATCGGGATGAAGGACGTTTGCGCCCCGGCGTTGTTCGCCGACTCCGGCCCGGCCACGCCCTCGACAGCTCCTTTCCCGAACTGCTCAGGATGTCGCGAGATCTTCTTCTCCAGCACGTAGGACGCAAAGGATCCAAGCACGGCGCCGCCGCCCGGGAGCACACCCACAATCGAGCCGATCCCGGTGCCGCGCACGATCGCCGGCCACGCCCGTCGCCACACCGACATGGACGGCAGAAGCTTGAAACGTGCCTGCTGGACGGTGCGCGTCTGATCGTTGCGATTGGCCAGGTTCGAGATCACCTCAGGCAAACCGAAGAAGGCCAGTGCAATCGGAACAAAGTCTATGCCGTCATAGAGATGCGGCAGCCCCAGGCTGAAGCGTGGAGCGCCGCTGTTGGGATCGACGCCGACCATACCCAGGAGAAACCCCAGAAAGAGCATGGCGACGGCCTTGAGGACCGAGCCGCGGGCGAGGACGATCGCGGTGATGATGCCCAGGAACATCAATGCCAGATAGTCGGGAGACCCGAAGCTTGATGCTAGCGATGCCAACCAGGGGGTGAAGAAAGCGATGACCAGGGTCGCGAATGTTCCGGCAAGAAACGAGCCGATGGCCGCTATGGCGAGCGCATCTCCGGCGCGGCCGTTCCGAGCCATCTGAAAACCGTCGATACAGGTCACCACCGCCGACGATTCACCCGGCATGTTGACCAAGATTGCCGTCGTCGAACCGCCATACTGGGCGCCGTAGTAGAGCCCGGCCAGCATGATCAGCGCCGATGAGGGATCGAGCGCGAATGTCATGGGCAGTAGCATCGCGACCGTGGATACCGGCCCGATGCCTGGGAGAATACCGACCAGCGTTCCCAACGTCACGCCGAAGAATGCGAAGCCGAGATTCTGCACGGTCAAGGCAGTGCCAAAACCCAGTGCAAGATTGGAGATAGTTTCACTTACCATTTCGGCAGCACCGGTACAGGAATGCCAATCAAGGCTGAGAAAACTAGAGCTGTGAAGATTGAGCAGCCGGCGACCAGCGTTAGCCGCTGCCATAGTGGCATCGATGGCAGCGCCAAGGTCACGAGCAGCACCGAAGATGCGGAGGTGAGCAGCATGCCTAGCCTGTCGATGGCGAGCGCAAAGACCGCCATCGACAAAAGCATGATGAACAGGGGGTAGGCGCCGAACGGGCCCAACTGGCGAACGGGCATCGCAAACGAGCGCAGCACCATCACCAATCCCAGAACGGCCAGAGCGCTGGCGATTACTCTGGGCAGCCAACCTGGGCCCGGCATCGAAATGCTACCAGCCTCAAGCGACAGGCTCCCCAAAAGGAACCAAAGCCCGCATGCGACGAATATGCCGCCTGCAATGAGTTCTTCCCTATCCCCGATCCGCATGCTCACACCCCCATCTCCCCGCTGCCGTCAGGCTCGAATGTTCGAATTCGCCGCGATCGTTCTGTAGAGCTCGATCTGATCGGCGAAGAACTTCCCAACCTCAGCCTGGCTGTTGAAGACGATTTCGCCCCCGTCATGGGTCAGTTTGCTGCGGAAATCCTGATCGTCGGCGACCCGAACCGCCGCATCATGGAAGAGTGCGGCGATGTCGGGGGCGACGCCCTTGGGTGCGAAGAGAATCGACCATCCAATCACGTCGAACTTGTCGAAGCCCAACTCCTTCAAAGTCGGCACGTCAGGCTCGGCGGCAGCCCGCGACGAGCTGGTGACGCCGAGCAGCCGCAGCTCGCCCTTTGTGACGCGGGCCTTGTAGGAAATGATGTCGATGATGGCCACTGGAACCTCGCCGCTGAGGACAGCGGTAAGCGCTGGCGCGGCACCGGCGTAAGGGACATGAACCATGTCGACGCCAGCCATTGATTTGAAAAGCTCTCCAGCGAAATGTCCCTGGCCGCCGGCTCCTGTTGAACAATACTTGATCTTGCCCGGCTCCGCCTTTGCACGAGCGACAAGCTGATCGATCGTCTCGATTCCAAGCGAAGGATGCACGGCTATGCAGAATGCGGCGCTCGTCAATTGAACGACGGGAACGAGTTCCTCGAGGCTGAAACCCATGTCTGGCGACAGAACGGCGTTGGTTGCGAAGCTTCCAGTGCCGACAAAGAATGTCTTGCCATCCGCCTCAGCCCGAGCAACCGCCGCTGCGGCGATCATTGAACCAGCGCCCGGCCTGTTCTCCACGATCACATTCTGCCCAATGATGGGTTCCAGTTTCGTGGCGAGCAGGCGCGCCGTGATGTCGGTGGAACCGCCGGCGGCAAGGCCGACGACAAACTTGATGGGCCCCGCCGGATAGGATCCGGCATATGCGCCCCTTGTCAGGCTGGCTGCCGCGGCAGCAAGCGCCAGTGTTCCAAATGACCTGCGTGTCAGATTGATCATGAAGCCTCCCAGCAACATTTCGACGATGAACTCGCAAAAGCATCTCCGAGACGACATGTGGGCGACAACTGATAGTTTGGTTGCCTCCCATAACGTGGGCTCATAGGTGACGACCGCGCCAAGCCTACCAGCCCAGCCATCCCGCATATGCGCAACGGCCGATTCTCGCCAGCCGGGGCAGGATTTCATCTCCGATCACAGGCCAAACCAAAACTGCAGGTTTTGGATAGCGAAGCAAAAGTCATTTGAGATGAACGGATCGTATCGGCACGTTCGTGGGCCAGTACAGCAAAGGTCTACCCATGAAATCTGAATTCGCGAGCGTGCAACGCGCATCCTGGAGAAACGTCCAGCCATGAAGATCGACATGGGGGTTAGGCCAGCCTGGGGCCGCATACCGTATGACATCGATAGCCGGCGCCGCTGGTTGAAGGCGCCGTTTCCGGAAGCCGAATACTCACGACGTTGGAAGGCGCTTGGCGAGCGGCTCAAAAGTCGCGGCATCGGCGCCGCCGTCGTGCTGGCGGGTCCGGGCGACACCGGAGCCGTGCGCTACCTCACGAACTTCGAGAGTTATGTCGGCAACACCGCGGTCGTCGTGACGGCCAAAGGCGAATGCGCAATGGCGACGAACTCGCTGATGCGCGCCGAACCCATGCAGTCAAGCATCTGGATGACGCACGTCCAGGACGTGCGACCTACCGCACCAAGACGCTACGCACCCAACGCCAAGCCCCTGGAAGCCATCGTAAGCGAAATCCTCTCCGACTACGCTGTGGACAGCGGAGATATCGCGACCGTGGGCACTGTCGGAAAGTCATTTGTCGAGACGATTCTGAATGATCGCCCGGGAACCGGCCTGGTTGAGTTCGGTGATGAGCTTTCGGCGTTGATGGCCGTCAAATCCGAAGCGGAGATCGAACTTCTTCGTCGCGCCAACGGGGTCGTCGTCGATGTCTTCTCGGCCATTCGCCGCGAGATCGCACCAGGTGTCAGCGAGGCCAAACTCGCAGGCATCGCATTTGAAGCGATGATGGCGGGAGGCGCGGAAGGTCCGAGCTTTTCACTGGCTCTGGTCGCCGGCGAACGTGGCGGACTGAAGCATGCGCTGCCATCCGACTACCGCATGCGTTCGGGCGACATCCTCTTCATCGATTTTGGGCTTGTGCTCGAAGGCTACGTCACCGACAACGCGCGAACGGCCATTGTCGGAACACCATCCTCTGACAGGTTGGCGTTCGTTCAAGCTGCCGACGCGATGACCGAGGCAGCACTGGCCGTCGCGAGGCCCGGCGTAGCCCAAAGCCAACTCGATGACGCAGCATTCGCGGTCGCTTGCGAACGTGGCTTTCGCTCGGACTACTACTTCCGTGCACATGGCGTGGGAACGACCTTGTTCCAGCCGCCCCGCTTCACACCCGGAAGCACGACGCCGCTTGCTCTAAACGAGATCTTCTCAGTCGAGCCGATGCTCGTAAGGCATGGCTTCGGCTCGGCGTGCGTCGAACGCACGGTTTTGATTACCGAGAGCGGCGCCGAGGTGCTCGATACCGGTCCCGGCATCTGGATCGATCAGAACTAGCACCACCTGCCGCCTGCGCGCCCCCTCAAGACATCTCCCCTACAAAGGTACAAGAACCCAATGAACTCAACATCCAGCAAACCATCGCACGTCACCGTTGTGGGCGCAGGCATCATGGGGTGCGATATCGCAGCCATATTCCTGAACGCGGGATGCCGGGTCGATTGCTTGTCGCGGGACCCGGCCCGGCGCGGTGAGCGTCAGGACCGCGTTGCCAGGTCGGTCGCCCAGCTGGGCGGCACCTTCCAGCCCAGCCTGCTGCGCCAGGTGGAGACCTACGATGATGTGGCATGGGCGGAAACCGAACTGGTCATCGAAACGGTGCCCGAGAACCTCGCCACCAAGCGCGCTGTGTTCGCGGAAATCGACGCGCGAACGAATGGCCGCGTTCCGGTTGCTTCCAACGCTTCCGGCCTGCCTATCAGCCGCATTGCCGAAGGGCTCGAGCTGGCGCACAGGGCGCTCGGTCTGCACTTCTTCCTGCCGGCGCATCTCGTGCCACTAGTCGAGGTCGTGCGCGGCAGTGAAACCGACCCTGACATCATCGATCAGGTCCATGGCATGATGGCCGCTCTCGGGCGCGTGCCAGTCAAGGTCAACCGCGATACCCCCGGCTTTCTCGCCAATCGCATTCAGCATGCGCTGATGCGCGAAGCGTTCGCAGCACTCGACGAAGGTTTGGCCACACCAGAAGACGTCGACGCCGCCGTACGGTACGGCTTCGGCATGCGGTACGTTGCAGCCGGCCCCCTGCTGCAAAAGGAATTCGCCGGACTGGACACCCAACTCGCGGCGGCAACGAGCATCTATCCGGGCTTGAGCGGTTCCACGGAACCAAGCCGGACGCTGCGTGGACTGGTAGACCAAGGCAGGCTCGGCACCAAATCGCTGTCGGGCTTCTGGGACTGGACACCCGAGTCGGCACGAGAAGCACAGGAAAACTACGAGCGGATCCTGCTCGAAGCGCTGAAACTGTTGAAGCAACCCCGCCACGGCTTGCAGTCCGCCGCAAAGAGCGAGGCTGACGATGCGCGTTGACCGTACGCCTGACTATGCTGCAGTTGAGGCAGCGCGCGCCCGTATCTCTGCCTGGATCAGGACGACGCCATTGGCGGAGAGCGAAGAGCTGAACGAACGACTTGGAGGGAGGCTCCTGGTCAAGCTCGAGCCTCTCCAGCGCAGTTGCTCGTTCAAGATCCGTGGCGCACTGAGTGCCCTGACGGCGCTCAGCCCGGCAGAACGTGCGCGAGGGGTCGTCGCCTATTCGTCGGGCAACCACGGCATTGCAATTGCCACGGCCGCGCGCTTGCTCGGCGTCCCTTCGGTCGTGGTCATGCCTGCCGATGCACCCAGGACCAAGCAGCGCCGCACCCAGGAGATCGGTGCCGAGGTTGTGCTTTATGATCGCGCCACCGATGATCGTGAAGCGATCTGCGGCAAGATCGCCGAGACGCGCGGATTGACGATCGTTCCTCCCTTCGACGACCCCATGGTGATCGCCGGTCAGGGCACGATTGCCCTGGAGATCGCCGAGCAGGCAGCACAGGCCGGAGCCAAGCTGGACGCACTGGCCATTCCCTGCAGTGGCGGCGGATTGGCGGCGGGTTGCGCCATCGCTTTGTCGCAGCGTGCGCCCCAAACCGGCATAGTGACCGTGGAACCTGCCGATTTTGACGACATGGCGCGTTCTCTCTCGCAGGGAATGCCCGTCACGAACGCGGCTGCTTCCGGATCGATCTGCGATGCCCTCCTTGTCAAGACGCCCGGCAAGCTGACACTGCCTATCCTACGCGGTGCGGCAGCGACCGGAGTAAGCGTCACCGACGACGAGGCGCTCGACGCCATGCGCCTGGCGATGGAAACCTTCAAGGTTGCGGTCGAGCCAGGCGGCGCGGTGGCACTGGCGGCCGCGCTGACCGGCAAGTTCTCGATCGCGGGCCGAACGGTCGCGGTGATCTGCTCCGGCGGCAATGCCGACGCGGCTATGTTCCGCCGCGCACTCGACGGTGAATGAGCGTGACGCGTTCTGACCATTACGACGTTGTGCTCGCAGGTGGCCTTGTCATCGACGGAACCGGCTCGCCCGGTTTTGTCGCTGACATCGGCATCAACGACGACCGAATCACTTGCGTCGGCGACCTCTCGTTCGCCTCAGCATCTCGGCGCATCGATTGTCGCAACAAGGTGGTGGCGCCCGGCTTCATCGACACCCACACCCACGATGACACAGCACTTCTGCTGTGGCCGGAACTTCCGCAAAAAACCTCGCAGGGTGTGACTTCGGTGGTGGTGGGCAATTGCGGCATCAGCCTGGCGCCTGCTTCATTTGCAGCAACCCCACCTCCCCCGCTCGACCTGATAGGCGATGCCCAAACCTATCGCTTCCGTTCCATGGGGCAGTATCTGAGCCAACTCGAATCCGACCCACCCGCAGTCAATGTCGTAGCCCTGACGGGACACATGTCACTTCGGGTCTCGGTGATGGAGAGATTGGATCGAAGCGCGACCAGGTCGGAAATCGCATCCATGACGCGGCTGCTGTGGCAAAGCCTCGAAGACGGGTCGGTCGGTTTTTCGACCGGGCTAGCCTACGCACCCTCGTCAACAGCGAGCATCAATGAACTGGTGGCACTCGCATCCGTTGCCGGCGAGGCCGACTGCATACATTGCACCCACATGCGTGACGAGGGCGACAATGTGGTGACGGCAATCTGCGAAGCCTGCGAAATCGGTCGGCTCGCGAACGTGCCCACCCTCATCTCGCATCACAAGGTGTTGGGCCGTGCTAACCATGGCCGCTCAGCTGAGACGCTTGCCATCATCGAAGAGGCACGAAGGCACCAGCCGCTGGCGATCGATGCCTATCCCTACGTGGCCTCGTCCACTGTGCTCAAACTTGACAGAGTGCGGCAATCGACGAGCGTCATGATCACCTGGTCCCGCGCGCTTCCCGAGGCCAAGGGCAGGATATTGGCCGACATTGCCAGCGAACTCGGATGCTCAGAAGAAGAGGCTGTGAGCCGCTTGTCTCCCGCCGGCGCGATCTACTTCGTGCTCGACGAGGCCGATGTATCGCGCATTCTTGCGTGGCCAGAGACGATGATCGGCTCGGACGGAATTCCCCAGGATGAGTTTCCGCACCCTCGGCTATGGGGCACCTTCCCCCGGGTCCTGGGCCACTATGTGCGGAACACCGGACTGCTGTCGCTCGAACAGGCGATTCAAAAGATGACGTCGCTCGCCGCCGATGCCTTTGGCCTGTGCGGCCGCGGTACGATCAAGGCGGGGCACTACGCGGACCTGGTCGTGTTCGATCGATCCCTCGTCGCTGACAAGGCTACGTTCTTGGAGCCGACACGCCCCGCTTCCGGCATCGAAAAGGTCTTCGTGAACGGACGGATGGTCTACGCGGACGGCACGACGACAGGCGCACGATCGGGTCGCGTTCTTCGACGGGGGGCGCTGGCCAGCCCAATGGCACAGCGAAAGCAATACATGCAAAGCGCAAAATACGAGGCGAAGTCGTGACCACTACTGACAGGACCGGGCCAAAGCCGACCATTTCGGCCAAGGTGAGAGAACTCGGCTATGAATTGCCTCCGGCGTCCTTGCCCGCTGCAAACTATACGTCGTGGACCCTGTGTGGTTCCCTCCTCCACATTGCAGGCCAGATCAGCAAGCACGGCGACAAGCCTGCCTTCGTTGGCAAAGTAGGGCGCGACTGGCAGCTTCAGCAGGCCAGGGAGGCAGCCACCCTTGCGGGGCTCCACCTCCTCGCCCAGATATCGGCAGCCGTGGACGATGATCTGACTGCGGTGCGGAAAGTCGCCCGCGTAGGCGGATACGTCAACGTCACCGAAGACTTTGACCAGATCAGCGCAGTGGTGGATCCGGCTTCGGAATTGCTGGTCGCGGTCTTCGGCGACGCCGGCCGCCATGCCAGGACAGCTGTTGGCGTCGCCATGCTTCCGCGTGGCGCGGCAGTCGAGCTCGATGCCGTGGTGGACCTTCACCCGGGACGGAACCGATAGCTCTCAGACCGGGATTCCAGATGGGTTAGCTTGGGCCGTTGCATGCAGCCAGTCTCGAAATGCGGCAAGCTTGCTTGATCGTCGGGCTTCCGGCCAAACGAACCAGTAGCTTTCGCCACTCGAAACCGCCTGTTCGAACGGCAGGACAAGGCGGCCGCGCCTTACATCGTCGAGCACGAGTATCTTCTGGGCGATGGCGACACCAACTCCTTCGATGGCCGCTTCGTAGGCAAGGCTGCCATTGTCGAACTTGATGCCGGCGTATGGATCCGCGCCAACCACGCCGGCGGCCTTCATCCAGGCGCTCCAGTCATTCGGCCGTGCGACCGAGTGCAACAAGGTTGTATGTTCCAGTGCTTTTGTGCCCATGGCAGCAATTGCTGAGGCAATCTCGGGATTGCACACGGGCACCAACTCGATCGGAGCCAATTCAACCGCCTGACAATGGGGCCAGTTTCCCTCGCCCGAGCGAATGGCGGCATCGAAATCGGTGCGCTCGAAATCGACGTTCTCCAGCGAAGAAGTCAGTCGTATGTCGATTGTTGGATATCTGGAGTGGAAATCCTTGAGCCGCGGGATAAGCCAGCGCATCGTAAAATTCGAATAACCACAGATCTTGAGTACGCGCCTTTCACTTTGGCTACCGATGTCTTCCGAGATGTTGTGCAGTTCCCTGAACATGCGGGTCAGGGTGAGGAAAAGCACTTCGCCAGACGGAGTTAGTTGGAGCCTCTTGCCGCCTCTTTCGAAGAGCGACGTCCGGAGCGATTTTTCCAGCAACGCCACCTGTCGGCTGATCGCAACCTGGGTGACGCACAGTTCCTCCCCGGCTTTGGTCATAGTCCCACACCGGGCCGTGGCTTCGAAAGCTCTCAGTGCACCAAGAGGCGGAAGTTTCCAGTTCATGTCGCTCCGCTAGGCTTGGCGTCTCATTCGCCGAAATGCGCCGGGGCCGGGAATCAAAGAGGCCGCTCGCCAGATACAGGTTAGCCTTGACTACAGAATGCCCTTGCAAAGTGGAAGGTGCAGCTATTGGGAACCGCCAAAGGATGGGGTTGCGAAACTCAGCAAGCCACGCTGGACGCATCCAGAACCCCGCATGGCGTTCAAGTCGTGCGTGCGCAACCAATGTCAGGCAGACAGTGGAGGTCGCCAACATCCCCTTGACGCCGCCCACGGATCTGGCCACATAGCTGTGCACAAATTGTGGCAAAATCGCCCTCTGGAACGAATTTCGCAACGATCTCAATGGGTTAGCGAGAGTACGTCTCTTCTCTAGCTGGGAATCCAGGTTCCCCAGCCAACTCGCCACCCAGAAGCTTTGAAATCCGCGGGATCCATGGCCATTCGCAAGGTCATCGTTTCACGTCGAATCGGCCTTCCACAAGTGGTGCCCACAACTGATGTCCAGAGCTGGTGTCGAGACCTTGTCGTTCGGTGTTCGACTGCCGGCTTGATCCCGCTCTTCGCGCTGGCGGATGAGTGCAGTTTGTCGGTGACGATACGCTAGGGCGTCAGGCGGCGCCCACGCCAAGTGGATCTCGATCCCGAGGATGCCGAGCCACGGATGCCGAAGCCGCACAGGGCGGCTTGGTCTGCGACAACTCAGTTCAGCACAAGGGAGGACGACCCTATCTACCGCGGAACTCAACTTGAAGAAGCGCTTCGCTACCCATACCATGCACGGTCAATTCTGATCGGGAGGACATGGGAACCGCTTGGGTTTCACCCAGCAATATCAGGGAGGATAATCAATGGCTTCCGAAGTACAGGTGAACAACGGCGTCAATGTCGCGGCACTGCTCGACGCACGCGAGGCCCTCACCAACGCCCCGGAGGCCGCGCAGTTCAAGTGGCGCGCGGCCTGCGAATGGAAGAACGGTACCCACAGCCATTCGACCGTCGAGAGCTTCTACGGTCTCGGCGCAGACCAACACCACAAGACCACCTTTGCCTTTGATGTCGATCACCCCGAGGTCTTCGCCGCCGAGGACAAGGGCGCGACGCCCGTCGAGTACGTGCTGGTCGGGCTGGCGAGCTGCCTAACCGCCGGCATCGCCGCGGTCGCCCAGAACCGCAACATCCAGCTGAGGTCGGTAAAGGCGACGATCGAAGGCGATATGGACCTTGCCGGCATCCTCGGCATCGACAGCGACGTCCGCAATGGATTCAACGGAATCACGGTGAAGTACGACATCGACGCCGACGCCAAGCGCGAGGATATCGAGGCGCTCGTCGCGCAGTCGCAGAAGCGCTCCGCGGTCTACGACATCGTCACGAATCCGACGAATGTCACGGTCGTGGTGACCTGAGGCCGCCGAGGATAGGGTTTCTCCCTGACGGGAGGGCGCAATAAGAGCCATCACCACCGTGATCGTCGGCGCGGGGCATGCGGGGCTCGCAATGAGCCGCTGCCTCGCGGAGCGTTCGGTCGACCACGTGGTGCTGGAGCGCGGCGAGATCGCCAACAGCTGGCGCAGCGAGCGCTGGGATTCGCTGAGGCTGCTCACGCCGAACTGGCAGAGCCGGCTTCCGGGTTTTCGCTACACCGGCGACGATCCCGACGGCTACCGGACGCTGCCCGAAACGATCGAGTTCATCCAGAGTTACGCTGGGGCGATCTCGGCTCCGGTCATGACCCACACGACTGTCACTACGGTGCGCAGCGACGGGACAGGATATCTCGTGCGCACCGATCGCGGCGACTGGCGATGCCGAATCGTCGTGATCGCATCCGGCGCCTGCAACATCGCGCGCGTGCCGGATTTCGCGAGCCGCGTACCACCCTCGATCGCCCAACTCACCGCGCAGTCGTACCGCAATCCCCGCCAAGTCGCAGACGGCGGCGTGCTCGTGGTAGGCGCATCTTCGAGCGGCACGCAGATCGCGCAAGAACTCCAGCGTTCCGGTCGTCAGGTGACGCTGTCGGTCGGCGAGCACATCCGGGCACCTCGAATGTATCGCGGCAGGGACCTGCAATGGTGGATGGACGCTGCCGGCGTGCACGACGAGCGCTACGACGAGATCGAAGATATCGCGCGGGCACGCCGCGTCCCCTCCCTACAACTCGCGGGCACGCCCGACCGCTCGACCCTCGACCTTAACACGCTGTCTGATCTTGGCGTGAAACTCGTCGGCCGTCTCGCCGGCATCGCCGGAGATGGCAAGGCACAGTTTGCGGGGTCGCTGCGCAACATGTGTGCGCTCTCCGACTTGAAGATGGGCCGACTGCTCGACCTCATCGACGAATGGTCGCGCGAACATGGCCTCGGCGCTTCAGTCGAGCCGCCGCACCGCCTGCCTCCGACCCGCGTAGAAGACAATCCGCCGCTCGGCCTAGACCTCGCCAAGGGCGCAATCAGCACGGTCATCTGGGCTTCAGGCTACCGGCCAGACTATTCGTGGCTCGAGCTTCCGGTCTTCGACCGCAAGGGTATGATCATCCATGACGGCGGCATCGTCCTTCGCGCGCCCGGCGTCTATCTGATGGGCATGCAGTTCCTGCGGCGGCGAAAGTCCGCACTGATCGACGGCGCCGGCGACGATGCGCTTGATCTGAGCGACCATCTGACATCGTATCTCGGGCAGAACCCAAATCGCCCGTAACGGACCTCTGACCTGCCTGTCAGATTCCCAAATGCAGCTTCGGCTTCCAGAATGGCCGAAACAATTCGATCTTGGGGCAGCGGTTCATGACAACTTTCAAGCCCGCATCCTCAGCCAAACAGGCGGCGGCATCGTCGCGAACGCCGATCTGACCCCACAGAACCTTGGCATCGATCGCGATCGCCTCCTTGGCAACCTCCAGAAGGTCCTCGGAGCGGCGAAAAACTTCAACCATATCCACGGGCCGATCGATAGCCGACAGCGACGCATACACCTTGAGCCCCCGAATTTCGTCCAGACCCGTACTAGGGTTGACCGGGATCATGTCATAGCCGGTTTCATGCAAAACCCTGAGCACGCCATAGGAAAACTTGGTCTTGTCGGGGCTTGCCCCCACCATCGCAATGGTTTTGACCGATTTCAGGATGCCCTGCAGATAAGCTTCCGCATAGGGCTCATCGTGATTCATACGGGCCATGTCATTCGTCCGTCGAAATATCTGCTTTCAGATCATGCGGGGCCAACGGATCGAGGAAGGGGTTACGGTACAGCTTGTCGTGGCTTTCGACACCGACCTCCAGTATGCAGTCGCCCTTGGGACGGGCAACGCAGAGGATAACATAGCCGTTGCTAAGCTGGCGGTTGTTCAGCGCCCGCTGCGCCTTTTGGTCGACTTTGCCACTGACCAGCTTGGCCGCACAGGTTATGCAGCCGCCATACTTGCATCCATACGGCAGGTCCACCCCCAGCTCGAGCAGGCTCTGCAAGAGTGTCTTGCGGTGGTCGACCTCAAAGACCACACCGCCCTTGTTGGCGAGAGTGATCGTGAAGCTGGTCATACCCAGATGTCACTCGTGCAATCACCGCCAGGATAACGGGTTTCGTGGCAACGGCTTGGTCCATTCGGTTCCCTGCCAAAATCAACGACAAACAGCGGATCAATTTCCATGCCGCCGTTTTCGGTATCGCAATTGACCATCAGCATGCATCCGCCATTGGTGCGGATCTCCGGGTAGAACTGATTATCCCACGTCGAGAAGAGTGAGGTCGTCACATAGAGGCGCTTCCCGTCGAGGCTGAGCTGTATCATCTGAGGCCCGCCGGTGACCTTCACACCATTGACTTCAGATGCGCGACCGAGAAGTCCGCCCATCCACACCTGGCCGGTAAGCTTGGCATTGTGGGGGTCCGAGATATCGTATTGACGGATGTCGCCATGCAGCCAGTTGCAGAGATAGAGGTACCTATCGTCCATGCTGAGAAGTATAACCGAGATCACGCCGGGTATTGGAATGGGCCATTCGGGATGCGGCTGATTGTCGACATCCACGATCTTTTCCCATCGCCAATCACCCGCAGCATCCTTCCACCAATGGATGATGTTTGCGGAAAGGGCCGCCCCAACAAAGCCGTGACTGCTGTCGGGGTTGTGATGGAATCTCACTTCCAGTGGGATCAACCCGTCCTCCCCAAGATAGAAAGAATGCTTAGGTTCTTTCTTCTCGAAATCCCAAAGGTGAATCTCCCGGCCGTACTTCAGGAGGCCAACCTCTTCCAGGTCAAAGCCAGGCATGAAGGTATTGGGTGCGGCCCACTCCGAGCTGACCATCACGTTGTGTCGCGGCTGGTACCAGAAATCATATCCAAACTTGATACGGCCCATTGAATTTTCCCAACGGCCGACAATCTCGAACTCCTTGTTGAGGTGCAAATAGCCGCCGGGGGCATTCCCTTGGGCGTCGCCGAGCATGGAAATGATGATATCCGAGCCCAGGCAATGCACCGTATGTGGTGCCGACAAGTTGGTCCTGGCCTTGATCTCTGCACCCTCTATGACTTTGTGGAGGGTCGGATTGCGGGGATCGGAACCGCAATCGACAATGTGCAGGTTGGTCGAGCGCACTCCGGGCAAGATCAGATATCTCCTCTCCATGCTGGCATCGCCATGGCACGACGAGCAGGCGTTCCAGCCCATATGATGAAGCTCATCGCCAATGCCCGGCATCGGCAAACGCGAAATCACCTGGCTGTAGGTCGAACTTTCCGGGTCGGCATCGATGGTGCACAGATAATCCGGCTTCTGAATGCCCGTGCCGGTATAGATGGCGATGGTATAGAGCAACTTTTCCCGAGGTGCTTTCATCGCCTCGGCGGGAGAAGCATAGCCCGGTCCACAGCAGTGTTCGCTCATGGGTACTTGCCCTGAGTTGAACAGATCACTGGCCAGCCTAAGCCGACCACTCGGTAATTTTAGTGCATGCTTGACGTTGGCGCTACAGCCGGTCAGATCCGGCCCACTAGGCGGAGAGCGCCGCGAGCTTGGTCCCCAACACGTCGACGGTGGGCTTCCGCCCATCGTCAACACCTGGAATGGTGAGCCGTCAGGACGGGGGCCGGAAGCGGGCCGTCAACTTCTGGCTTCCAGAATGTGATAGCGGACATTCAAGCTGGCGTGCGCATTGTCGCGATGTGAAACGGACACCGTGACTCCTGCCGGGTGTCATTTGATCAGCGGCAAAGACCGCTATTTTTTTGCGTTGCACAATGATCCCGGGTTGGCAAAGTATCGAGGTATGAGCCCCGCTGCCCTCAGAATCGTTGTCATCGACGAGAACCGCATTCGCGCGGCAGTCATAGAGTCGGGGCTGCGCGACGCTGGGCACACCGAGGTGACGTTGATCCACGAGGTCGCGGGAATCGCCAGGCGCATCGCCGAGATCAATCCCGACGTCATCGTGATCGACCTGGAAAACCCCAACCGCGACATGCTGGAAAACATGTTCCAGCTTTCGCGCGCCGTGAAGCGGCCGATTGCCATGTTCGTCGACCGCTCCGACAGCGCCTCCATCGAGGCGGCGGTGGAGGCAGGCGTTTCCGCCTATGTCGTCGATGGTCTGCGTAAGGAGCGCGTCAAGCCGATCCTCGACATGGCGATCAGCCGTTTCAATGCCTTTTCGCGCATGGCGCGCGAACTGGAGGAGGCACGCGGCGAGCTCGAGGACCGCAAGGTGATCGACCGCGCCAAAGGCATTCTGATGAAGTCGCGCAAGCTGTCCGAAGCCGACGCTTTTACATTGCTGCGCAAGACGGCGATGAACCAGAACCGCAAACTGGCAGAGATCGCGCAGAGCCTGGTTACCGCGGCTGGACTTCTGGGGGATGACGAATGAGCGAGGCCCGATTCCAGATATCGGCCGGGTTCCTGCCACTGCTCGACAGTGCACTCCTGGTGATCGCGCGCGAAAAGGGCTTTGCCGGTGATGAAGGCATCGCTCTCCATCTGGTTCGCGAAACGTCATGGGCAAATATCCGCGACCGCATCGCCGTCGGCCACTTCCAGGTCGCGCATATGCTGGCGCCGATGCCGATCGCCTGCAATCTCGGCCTGACACCGTTGGCGGCAACCACCATCGTGCCGATGGCGCTCGGGCTTGGCGGCAATGCCGTGAGCGTTTCGAAACCGCTGTGGGCGGAACTTGAAGCCCATGGTGCTGTTGGCGATCTCTCACCCCGCACGACCGGTGAGGCGCTTAAAACGGCTGTGATACAGAGGAAGTCGGCCGGAAAGCCGCCGTTGCGTTTTGCGGTCGTTCATCCGCATTCGGGACATAACTACGAGCTTCGCTATTGGCTTGCTGCCTGTGGGATCGATCCAGACGACGATGTCGAGATCGTCATTGTGCCGCCGCCACTGATGGCGGATGCGCTCGGCTCGGGCGCGCTCGACGGCTTCTGCGCCGGCGAACCCTGGAACACCGCGGCCGTCGCGCTTGGACACGGGCGCATCGCCACCGTCAAGGCGAAGATCTGGCGCTCCAGCCCTGAGAAGGTGCTGGGCGCCGAGGCCCGCTGGGCCGAGGCCAATCCCGAGGCGCTTGCCGCCCTGCTGCGCGCCATCCACCGGTCCGCGCGGTGGTGCGCGGAGCCTGCCAATCATCAGGAACTGGCGGCCATCCTGTCGGCCCCCGGCCACGTCGGCCGGCCGGCGGAATGGATGCTGCCGGCGCTGTCAGGCTTGTTACGAACCGGTCCTGAAGCGACGGTCGCTGTAGAGGATTTCTTCGTGCCTCAAGCCAAGGCGGCAACGTTCCCGTGGAAGAGCCATGCGCTGTGGCTCTACAGCCAAATGGTGCGATGGAGGCAAGTGAAGCACTCCGTCGACAATGCTGCGATCGCACGCGAGACCTACAGGCCGGACCTTTATCGCGCAGCCCTCAAGCCGCTCGGCGTCGCCCTGCCCGGCGCCAACGCCAAGGTCGAAGGTGCGCTTGCCGCCGCCACCCCTGTCGGTTCGGCCGGCGCAAGCTTGACCCTCGGACCCGACGGCTTCTTCGATGGCAGCCGGTTCGATCCGGATGAACTCGACGACTACATAGCCGTCCAGATGCGCACCAACAGCCGCTGACGCTTCCGCACCCACTTCTTGTGCGATGCACAACAATTGGGCAACAGCGCGCTCACGCTGTTCACAGAATGATCGCCACTCTGCTGGCTGGCGAAACAACCAGATTGTGTACCTAGATGATAAAAAAGGGAAATTCCTTGTGCCGCGAAACTGGCACGCTTTGTGCAATGCAATAGGCGAGGCCTAACAAGCCAGACATATCGGCGTCCAATGGCGGGCGCCCCAGGCGAAGCTGCCGAATAGGTGACCGCGATCCCGGATGTACGGACGCGCGATCCTGTTCGGCAGCTTTTTTGTTTTTGCGATCCAACTCAGCGCGGCGCTCCCGGCCGCCCATGGAGCAGACAATGAACGCAACCATCCCAGCCACACCCAGCCAGCAAGGCGATCCGAAGCGGGCGCTTGCCATGTCCACCCTCGCCTTCACAATCTGCTTTGCGGTGTGGACGATCTTTTCCATCATCGGCGTGCGCATCAAGCAAGAGCTCGCGCTCTCCGATACCCAGTTCGGCCTCCTGATCGGAACGCCCATCCTCACCGGTTCGCTGGTGCGTATCGTGCTTGGGATCTGGACCGACCGGTTCGGCGGGCGGCTCGTCTACACCGCAACCATGCTGGCAGCAGCCATTGCCACATTCCTGCTCGCCTTCGCCCAGACCTATGCACAGATGCTGGTTGCAGCGCTGGGTGTCGGCCTGGCCGGCGGCTCCTTCGCGGTTGGCGTCGCCTATGTCTCGCGCTTCTTCCCAGCAGCCCAGCAGGGCACCGCGCTCGGCATCTTCGGCGTCGGCAATGTCGGGGCTGCGGTCACCAAGTTCCTGGCCCCGTTCGTCCTGCTTGCCGGCGGTTGGCAGGATGTCGCGCTCATCTGGGCCTCCGTTCTCGGCTTCATGGCCTTCATCTTCTGGTTCAGCACCGAGGATGACCCCGTGATCCGCGAGCGTCAGATACATGGCGGCAAGGCGAAGAGCTTCTGGAGCGAGTTCGCGCCACTGAGAAATGTCCAGGTCTGGCGCTTTGGCCTCTACTACTTCTTCTCGTTCGGTGCCTTTGTCGCACTTGCGCTCTGGCTCCCGCGCTATCTGATCGGTGTCTACGGCTTCGACATCGTTACCGCCGGCATGATCGGTGCTGCCTATTCGATCCCCGCCAGCATCTTCCGCGCCTATGGCGGCATCCTGTCGGACAGGATCGGCGCGCGTACCGTGATGTACTGGACCTTCGGCGTTTCGGCGCTAGCCACGCTGATCCTGTCGTTGCCGGCAGCAGACTACGTGGTGCACGGCATCAGCGGACCGATGTCGTTCCACTTCGAGGTTGGGCCGGTCGCCTTCATGGTGGTCGCTTTTGTGCTCGGCTTCTTCATGAGCCTGGGAAAGGCCGCCGTCTACAAGCACATACCCGTCTACTATCCGCACAATGTCGGCGCCGTCGGCGGCCTGGTCGGCATGATCGGCGGGCTGGGTGGCTTCATCCTGCCGATCGCCTTCGGAGCCCTCAACGATATGACGGGCCTGTGGTCGAGCTGCTTCATGCTGCTCTTCGCCATCGTCGTCGCATCGCTCGTCTGGATGCACCTGTCGATCCGCAAGATGTCGCGAGAACCCGCCCAACCTGTCGCGGTCGCCGCCGAGTAAGCACAAGGACCACCACCATGACCGAACGACTAGTCATCATCGGCAATGGCATGGCCCCGGGCCGCATGCTGGAGCATCTGCTGGAGGCAGCACCCGGCCGCTACGCCGTCACCATCTTCAACGCCGAACCGCGCGTGAACTACGACCGCATCATGCTGTCGCCCGTGCTGTCGGGCGAAAAGGCTTACGAAGAAATCATCATCCACGGCGACGGCTGGTACATCAACAACGGCATCACTCTCTACAAGGGGCACAGGATCGTCGCGATCGATCGCCAGGCAAAGACGGTGACCTCCGACCACGGCGTGACCGAGCCCTACGACAAGCTGGTCATCGCCACCGGCTCGGTACCCTTCATTATCCCAGTGCCCGGAAACGACATGGCCGGTGTACTCAGCTATCGCGACCTCGACGACGTCAACGCCATGCTGCTCGCTGCCCAATCGCGGGCCAAGGCAGTGGTGATCGGCGGCGGCCTGCTCGGCCTCGAAGCAGCCGCAGGCCTCGAAGCGCGCGGCATGGACGTGACGGTACTACATGTCATGCCGACGCTGATGGAGCGTCAGCTTGACCCCGCGGCCGGATATCTCCTTGAGCGCGCCGTCGAAGCGCGCGGCATCAAAGTGATGACCAAGGCCAACACCAAGGCGATCGTCGGCAACGGCAGGGTCGAGGGTGTGGAGCTTGCGGATGGAACCGTCGTAGCTGCGACCCTCGTCGTCATGGCGGTCGGCATCCGCCCCAATGCGAGGTTGGCGAAAGAGTCCGGTATCGAGACCAACCGCGGCATCCTGGTCGACCACGGCATGCGCACCTCCGATCCCGACATCTTCGCGCTCGGCGAATGCGCCGAGGTCGGCGGCCAGGTCTATGGTCTCGTCGCACCGCTCTACGAGATGGCACGCATTGCGGCCGCTCGGCTCGCCGGCGACAATACCGCGGAATTTGTGCATTCCGACACCCCGACCAAGCTCAAGGTCACTGGCATCGATCTCTATTCGCTCGGCGACTTTGCCGACGGCGATGATCGCGAGGAGATCGTGCTGCGCGACGCATCTGCTGGCGTCTACAAGCGGGTAGTGCTCAAGGACAACCGCATCATAGGCACCGTGCTCTATGGTGAAACGTCCGACGGTGCCTGGTTCAACGACCTCAAGAAGAAGCAGACCGACATTTCGGAGATGCGCGACACGCTCATCTTCGGCCAGGCCTACCAGGGAGGATCGCCACTGGACCCTATGGTGGCCGTTGCGGCGCTGCCGGATGATGCGGAGATCTGCGGCTGCAACGGCGTCTGCAAGGGCAAGATCACCGGCACTATCGCGGCCAAGAGCCTGACTTCGCTCGATGATGTGCGCGCCCATACCAAGGCCTCCGCGTCCTGCGGGTCGTGCACAGGTCTGGTCGAGCAGTTGATGACGCTGACACTTGGCGACAGCTACAACCCGGCAGCGGTACAGCCGATGTGCAAGTGCACAGACCTTGGCCATGACGACGTGCGTCGCCTGATTAAGGCCAAGGGCTTGAAGACGATTCCTGCAGTGATGCAGGAGCTTGAGTGGAAGACTTCATGCGGTTGTGCAAAGTGCCGGCCAGCACTCAACTACTATCTGGTGTGCGACTGGCCGGACGAATATGCCGACGACTACCAGTCGCGTTTCATCAACGAACGCGTCCACGCCAACATCCAGAAGGATGGCACCTATTCCGTGGTGCCGCGCATGTGGGGTGGGGTGACCAATTCGAACGAGCTGCGCGCCATTGCTGACGTCGTCGACAAGTTCGATATTCCGATGGTCAAGGTCACAGGTGGCCAGCGCATCGACATGCTCGGCATCAGGAAGGAGGATCTTCCGGCCGTCTGGTCCGATCTCGGTAAGGCCGGCTTCGTCTCGGGCCACGCTTACGCCAAGGGTCTGCGTACCGTGAAGACCTGCGTCGGCTCCGACTGGTGCCGGTTCGGCACCCAGGATTCGACCGGGCTTGGCGTCCGCATCGAAAAGTTCATGTGGGGCTCGTGGACACCTGCGAAGGTCAAGATGGCGGTGTCGGGCTGCCCGCGAAACTGCGCCGAGGCAACCTGCAAGGACGTTGGCGTGATCTGCGTCGATTCAGGCTTCGAGATCCATTTTGCTGGTGCCGCCGGCCTCGACATCAAGGGCACCGAGGTGCTCGGCCTGGTGAAGACCGAGGACGAGGCGCTCGAGGTTATTGTGGCGCTGACCCAGATGTATCGGGAGCAAGCCCGCTACCTCGAACGCATCTACAAATGGGCCAAGCGCGTGAGCGTGGCCGAGATCAGGCGCCAGATCCTCGACGATACCGATAAGCGGAAGGCTTATTACGACCGCTTCGTCTTCAGCCAGACATTTGCCCAGATCGATCCGTGGTCGGAGCGCGTCTCCGGCAAGGACAAGCACGAGTTCCGGCCGCTCGCCTCGGTCGGTTTTGCGGAGGCCGCGGAATGAAGAACATGAACTGGATTGCCGTTGGCACCCTGAGTGACATTCCCTTGCGCGGCGCCCGTTGCGTGAACACCCCTCAGGGCAAGATTGGTGTTTTCCGCACCGCTGACGATAGGGTCTTCGCCATCGAGGACCACTGCCCGCACAAGGGCGGGCCGTTGAGCCAAGGCATAGTGCACGGAGCGTCTGTGACCTGCCCGCTGCACAATTGGGTCTTCTCGCTGGAGACCGGCAAGGCGCTTGGTGCCGATGAAGGCTCGGTCAGAACAATCCCGCTGAAGGTTGAGAATGGGCGGCTGTTCATCGCCCTCGACGCCTCGGTGTCGGAGGCCGCATGACATGACGGATGCACGCGAGGTGAATACCACCTGTCCCTATTGCGGGGTGGGTTGCGGCGTGCTGGCACGCGTAGATGCGGATGGGGCGACGTCCGTGCAAGGCGACCCGGATCATCCGGCCAATTTCGGCAAGCTTTGCTCCAAGGGATCGGCACTTGGTGAGACGCTTGGCCTCGAAGGCCGGATCCTCCACCCAGAAATTGAGGGTCGTCAAGCCGGTTGGGATGAGGCGCTCGGTCTGGTGGCGGAGCGGTTTTCCAGGACCATCGCAGAGCATGGACCGGATTCGGTCGCTTTCTATGTCTCCGGTCAGTTACTCACCGAGGACTATTACGTCGCCAACAAACTGATGAAGGGCTTCATCGGGTCGGCCAATATCGACACGAACTCGCGGCTCTGCATGGCATCGTCGGTCGCCGGCCATAAGCGTGCATTTGGCGAGGACGTCGTGCCGGGCACCTATGAGGATCTCGATTTGGCAGACCTCGTCGTGCTGGTCGGCTCCAACACAGCCTGGTGCCACCCCATCCTCTATCAGCGCCTGCTCGCTGCCCGGGCGACGCGCGGTACCAAGATCGTGGTCGTCGATCCGCGCCGCACGGCAACGGCAAACGAGTGCGACCTCCATCTTGGGATCGATCCCGGCACCGACGTTCTCTTGTTCAATGGGCTTCTGGGGCATATCGCGTGTAGCGGTTCCGTCGACCAGAATTATATCGCCGAAGCCACGTCCGGCTTCGCTGAGACACTATCCGTCGCAATGGCCGATGGGTCTTCGCCAGAGATAGTTGCAGCAGGTTGCGGCCTTGCGCCGGCCGACGTCAGGCTGTTCTTCGAGCTGTTTGCGGCCACGGAGCGCTGCATCACCATCTACAGCCAGGGCGTCAACCAGTCCGCGCACGGCACCGACAAGGTTTCCGCCATCATCAACTGCCACCTCGCGACCGGGCGCATTGGCCGGCCAGGCATGGGGCCTTTTTCGGTCACCGGTCAGCCCAACGCCATGGGCGGCCGCGAGGTCGGAGGCCTGGCGAACCAGCTCGCTGCCCATATGAACTTCGAGGATCAAAGTGCAGTCGAGAGCGTCGCACGTTTCTGGAAGGCACCCAACATCGCCCGTTCGCCGGGACTTAAGGCTGTCGACATGTTCCGCGCAGCTGGCGACGGCCGCATCAAGGCGCTGTGGATCATGGGTACCAACCCAGCCGTCAGCATGCCCGATGCGACCCGCGTGCGGACTGCTCTCAAAAATTGTGACTTCGTCGTGGTTTCCGACGTCACGCGAACCGACACCACACGATTTGCCGACGTATTGTTGCCGGCCGCGGCCTGGGGTGAGAAAGACGGAACGGTCACCAATTCCGAGCGGCGCATCTCGCGCCAGCGAGCCTTCCTGCCGATGCCGGGTGCTGCCCGGGCAGACTGGCGTATCATTTGCGATGTGGCTCGGCTGATGGGTTTTGGCGCTGCGTTCGACTATGGCGGACCGGCAGAAATCTTTCGCGAGCACGCCGCGCTCTCAGGCTTCGAGAACAACGGCGAGCGGCTGTTCGACATTGGCGCGTTAGCGTATCTGCCGAAAGCGGAATACGAAACGCTTGTGCCACGCCTCTGGCCTGCGGCGGACAAAGTCAAAAATGCGATCCGCCTTTTTGGAGGTCGGCGATTTCCAACGCCGGACGGTCGGGCGCGTTTCATCGCGGTACGGCAGGAGGGCGTGGCTCACTCCACCGATGCTCAGCGCCCAATCGGGCTCAATTCGGGGCGCCTGCGCGACCAGTGGCACACCATGACCCGCACCGGCCGGGTACCGAGGTTGGCGGCCAACGCACCGGAACCAGCAGTGGAAATCAGTCCAGTCGATGCGGCCCGAAATGGCTACGGCGACGGCGATCTGGTCCGACTGGATAGTCCCCACGGTTTTGCACGAGCCAGAGTGAAGGTCACCGATGCCCAGAAGCCTGGCACCGCCTTCCTGCCTATGCACTGGAGTGGTCAATACGCTGCGAATTCAGGGGCGGGAACACTCGCCAGCCCGTCATGCGATCCATTCTCGGGACAACCGGAACTCAAGTATGTGCCTGTGCGGATTAGTCGGGAGGACGTTGCCTGGGCCGGGGTTCTTGTCTCGCGGCGCGACCTCAGACCCACCGGCTTTGTGCACTGGAGCCGGCGGGCCGTTGGCGGCGGCTGGGTTTACGACTTCTGCGGCACTGAAACACCGGACCAAGGCATTCTGCTGACACGCCGCTTCCTGGACGCCTTCCGTCGTGATGCATTGATCGAATACACCGACAGGCATGGGCTCAACTACCGAGCCGCAGCCCTCGATCAGGACGGGGCGCTGGCCGAGGCACTGATGGTCGCGCCGCCCGGACAGCTGCCACCGCGCGACTGGCTGGTGGCCTTGCTGGGAACGCGACAGCCGCTTTCGCCCAGTGACCGGATGGCGCTGCTTTCAGGACGTTCGCCGGTCCCGCTTCCTTCAATCGGCCGTATCGTCTGCGCCTGTTTCAATATCGGCGCCAACCAGATTGCCGATGCCATCTCGACCGGGTGCGCAAGTGTCGAACAGATCGGCGAACGCCTCCGCGCAGGCACCAACTGCGGCTCCTGCCGCCCTGAGATAAGGACACTCATCGATGCAGATCGTCTCAAGGCAGCCGAGTGAAGTTGCCGCGCCGCGCATCGGCCCGCTCAGCATTTTGCCAGTCTTTCTCGACCTTGTTGGCAAGCGCGCGATCGTGGCGGGTGGCACCGCGGCGGCAGCGTGGAAAGCCGAGCTGTTGATTGCCGCTGGCGCATCGACAGAGATATTTGCACGACCCGATGAACTCAGCGCAGAAATGATTGCGCTGTCGGAGCGGGAGCCAGCTCTTCGTCTTTTTGGGCACAGCTGGAGCATCGCGAGTCTGCAAGGAGCGGCGGTGGCGATCGCGGATGTCGGTTCGGACCACGAGGCTGCCGCGTTCAAGGCTGCCGCTGAGAGCGTCGGAACGCTTTGCAATGTCATCGACCGAAAGGATTTCTGCCACTTCCAGTTCGGAACGATCGTCAATCGTTCTCCGGTCGTTGTGGGCATATCGACATCCGGGGCTGCGCCTATTCTTGCTCAGGCGATCCGCCGGCGGGTCGAAACCGTATTGCCACCGTCCCTTGCGCAGTGGTCCGTCCTGGCGCGAGACTGGCGGGAGCGAGTTGTCGCCAAGCTGCAGACTGGGAAGGCACGGCGTGCCTTCTGGGAACGCTTCGTCGATCTCGCATTCGGACCAGCTCCCGATCAATCGCTGCAATCAGCGCTCAGCCACGCACTCAAGGACGCGGCACGATTGAACGCAGATGGCCATGTCACATTTGTCGGAGCGGGTCCGGGCGACGCCGAGCTTTTGACACTCAAGGCAATGCGGGCGCTGCAGTCGGCCGACGTGATCCTGTTCGACGATCTGGTATCCGACCAGGTTCTGGAACTCGCCCGGCGCGAGGCCAAGCGCATTCTCGTTGGCAAGCGGGCAGGCAGACCGAGTTGCAAGCAGCACGAGATCAACGACATGATGATCCGTCTGGCCAAGGCCGGAAGACGGGTCGTTCGTCTCAAGTCCGGCGATCCAATGATCTTTGGTCGCGCGGGCGAGGAGATCGATGCCCTCGAGGCACAGGGCATTAGCTTCGACGTCGTGCCCGGCATCACGTCGGGATTGGCAATGGCCGCCCGGCTTGGCGTGTCATTGACCCATCGGGATTGCGCCCGGTCGGTGCGGTTCGTAACAGGCCACTCCAAGAATGGCGGTCTTCCCGTGGACATAGATTGGTCCGCCATCGCGGATCCGTTGACAACAACAATCTTTTATATGGGCGGCCGGACGGCGGACCAGATCTCGCGGCAACTGACGCGACATGGACTCTCCCCCGAGGCTCAAGTGGCAATCGGGATCGACATCGGGAGGGCAACGGAGCAGCTGTGCTACACCGATCTTGCCGACCTTCCCGCCGCAATTGCTACGCTCGGCCAGGACAGGCCTGTGCTGATCGGTGTGGGGAAGGTATTTCGGCGGTGTGTGGCGGGGCGGCGCCAGTCGATGTCTGACAATCGTCGCACGACGGCTGCCCGCAGCCTAGCGTCTCGTCTCCTGGCCCCTACAACTTTCTGAGCAACTGACAGTTCTGCGGATGAGGCCCCTACAAGCCATCCAATGTCTGCTTTCAGGCAGCGGTGAAGCCAGTCTGTATGACCGCGATGGCGGCGCAAAGCCGACATGCACGGCACAGCCTGTGAGCGACATTACGGGGCACTTCGCGGCGTAGGCAAACTTTGCCCATCGGCAATTCTCGAGCCCTGAGGAGGCGGTTAGCACGCGCCTTGACGTCGCCCGCACATCTGGGCACACAGGTGATGCACAAATTGTGGCAAGGCGACATCAACAATCTGGATTTACCAGTAAGATCAACGCTCTAACTGAGATGCGAGATTTTTCTGGCTGGGCATCCAGGTCCTGGACTTAGACAAATTCGTGCTTTCTCGTAGCGTACCTCAAAGATGATCTCCCAAACGCAAAAGCCCCGGCGCTTAGTCGGGCTTTCTGTCTGTCATTGCGAGTTCTAGCTTTGGCGCTGGATGCAAGCCCTCCGGCTCAGTGATCCATGGCTTTGACGATTTCTTCGGTCATCTTCTTGGCGTCGCCGAGCAGCATCATGGTGCCGTCCTTGTAGAACCGCGTGTTGTCGATGCCGGCGTAGCCGGAGCTGAGCGAGCGCTTGACGAACAGGCAGGTGCAGGCCTTGTCGACGTCGAGGATCGGCATGCCGTAGATCGGCGAGTTCTTGTCGTCGCGTGCCGACGGGTTGGTGACGTCATTGGCGCCGATGACGTAGGCCACGTCGGCCTGGGCGAACTCGCTGTTGATGTCCTCGAGCTCGAACACCTCGTCATAAGGCACGTTAGCCTCGGCCAAGAGCACGTTCATGTGCCCGGGCATGCGGCCGGCGACCGGGTGGATGGCGTATTTGACTTCGACGCCGTTGGCCTTGAGCTTGTCGGCCATCTCTCGCAGCGCATGCTGGGCCTGGGCCACCGCCATGCCGTAGCCGGCACGATGATGACCTTCTGGGCATTCATCATCAGGTAGGCGGCGTCATCTGCTGCACCGGTCTTGACCGTGCGCTGGATGCCGTCGTCGGTTGCCGCGGCCGTCTCGCCGCCGAAGCCGCCGAGCCGACCAGCGCGCCGGTGATGATCAGCGCCAGGTTGTCGAGCGCGGAGCCGAGTGCCGCTGCCGCCCAACCCGAATAGGAGTTGAGCATCGAGACGACGACCGGCATGTCGGCCCCGCCGATCGGGATGATCAACAGCACCCCGAGCACCAGGGACAGCGCTACGACTGGATCGTCACCAACAGCCGGAAGCATCTGGTCAGCTTATCCGACAAAATGGCGGTTGCGAAAAAAGACCTAGATCGGCTCACGTCGCCCAACTCCTCCGACTATGGTCTGCCTCGCTCAGAACTTCCCGACGACGTTGAGGAACGCACCCTCGTCGTCGAGAGTGAGGTCGCGGAGATCGTCGGAGAAGCGGCCGAAATTGTAGCCGACGCCGACCTTGAAGTTCTGCCCAACATGCCGGTAGACGGCGGCGAGCGCGCCGAAATCCGTTGTCTCGGCCGAGGGCATGTAGAGCGCCCTGCCCTCGAGCAGCAGGTCCCATTCCTTGACGATATGCAGGTCGGCCCTGACGATGCCGAGATGCGCCGACGACCGTTCCCAGTCGGCGAAAGTCTCCGAACCGTCAATCATGCGCTGCTGCACCTCTCCGATCCGGAAGCCGTACTTGCCGCCCACCGACAGCCATGGGAGCAGGTCGTAGATCAGGTCCGCCGACAGGATATGGCTGCGCTGCTTGGGGCTGAAGAGATCGCCGTTGATACCGACCTGGTCGATGCCCGGCAGATCGTAGAGCCAGGTGTATTTGAACAGCGCGTTGAGCCGGTCGTTGTCGACCGGGCGATAGGCATAGCCGAAGGACGCTTCGACATAGTCGCCGTCGTGGAAGGCGCCGGCATTGGAATCCGACAGCACGGCATCGACATTGGCGATCAGGCGCCAGTCTTTGCTGGTCTTCCACGACAGGCCAGTGGCGAACAGATAGGAGCGCGCGTCGCGGCTGCCGTCCTCGGAGTCGTCGAAGCGCGCCTCGCCGCGGACGCGGGCGACAATGCCTTGCTCCTCGTCATTGTAGCCAACCGACACGGACGCGGCCTTGCGGTCGAAGTCCGCGCGCTGCCTACCGGTTGCCGGATCGATGGTGTCGTCGCGGACGGTGCCGACCTCGAGGCCGGTGTCCACCGTCCAGACCGCATCGGGCGTGTAGACGACACCGTAGGTCTGGGTCAGCGACTGGCGCTGGCCGAACATGTCGTAGCTGTTTTCGGCATAGGCGGAAGCGGTGTCGCCGAGCTTGCGCCGGACGCCGCCGACGATCGCACCCTTGTCGCGGCCGACGAGGTCGTAGTCACGGTCGAGATCGAAGGCGCGATCCGGGTCGAGCCGGTAACCGACATAGTAGGTTTCGTCTGCGGTCGGATCGTAGGTCACCGCCGCGAGCGCACCGACGCCGCCGGTGCCGTAGGAGATTTCACCGCTGACGCCAACCTTGTCAGTCAGCTTGGTCTCGCCGCCGACGCCGGCGCGATCGTTGCGGCGGATGTCACCCGAACGGCCGAGAGTGCCCTGGCCGAAGACATAAGCCATCCAGTCGTCGTTGGGCTCGTATTCCAGCTTGACGCCGGCATCGAGGCGCGAGCCGTCATAGCCGCGCTTGCCGGAAGCGATGGCCGTTGGCGACATCACCTCAGTGTAGCTGACGCCGAAGGAGGCCTTCCAGTATTCGTCGAACTGGTAACTCAGGCTGGCCGTGCCTTCGCGTTCGATCTGGCCGTCGTCGTCGGCGAAGTCGTCATAGACGAGGCCAAGTCCGGTACGGTCGCCGATCTGGAGATCGGCATGGGCGCCCCAGATCCGCTGGTCGACATCGACCTCGTCGGACAGCGTGGCAAAGCCGGCCTGCTTTTCCTCGTAGTAGCCGCCGACGGTACCCTTGGGGCCATCCTTGGCAACATCCTCGAGATCGACCTGGCCGCGCACCCGCCAGGCATTTGCGGCGCGGTCGCGGTCGCCACGGTTGCCCAGGTCGCTGTTGGTCAGGCCGCCATCATAGGATCGCGACGCGACGAAGCCCGGCCCATCGGATTGCGACACCTCGGCCTCGACGAAGGTCTTTTCGGAATGGCGGAGCTGGATGTCGGCGCCATAGGCGCGCTGGTTGGCCTCGCCCGTCGTTTCGCTCATGCCGGTGACGCCGACGCGGACCTTGTCGTTCAGCCATTGCTGGCCGCGGCCACCATAGACATAGCCGTCGACGTCGGTTGCGACGGGGGTGTATTCGTACTGGGCGACGAGATAGACCCTGTTGCCGCCGAGTGCGCCATTGCGCACCGGGCCGTCGGTCCCGGTCGAAGACGACAGCGGGCGCTTGAGGATCATCACGCCTTGCATGTAGTCGAACGAATAGTCGTCCCCATAGACAAGGGTGCGGCGCTCGACGATGCGGCCGGAGACTGAATCGCGGATCTCGACCGTCACCGTTTCCGAACCGACGTTGATGTCCTGGCGCTTGAGGAAATAGGCCGAACCGCCGGTGCCCAGAAACTCGTCGCGCTGCGGCAGCGTGTCGGGCTGGGCAGCATAGAGGGTAACCTCGCTCTTGCGCTCGCCGAACGAGGTCGTTTCCTCCGAGCGGTGGACCGCACTTGCGCCATAGAGCGCGCGATCCGAGCGCATGAACTCGGTGCCGGTGATCTGGGTCTTGTAGTTGCCCCACATGACATGGCTGTCGCCGCGCTCGAGCCGGACGAAGAACTTGCCGTTAGTCGGCGCATCCTCGACCATGGTCGAATCGTCGCCATAGACCGGGTAGTAGTCGTCCGGGTCGAGCCGGCGCAACAATTGCCGCGGATCCTTGGCGTCGAGGCCGCGGAAGATGTTCTCGATCTCGTCCTCGCCGGTGTCGGCGGCGGCGGTCAGCAGATATCGGCCCTTGATCTTGCCCTTCACATAAAAGGCGAGGCGGCCGTTGGTGTAGATGTCGTCATATTCGCCGGGGCGCACGCTCTCGATGTCGGCGTCGCCCACGCGCTTGCCCACCGTGAGATCGGCGAGCCCGACATAGAACCAGTCATTGTCGGGGATGTTGACCTGGCGGGTGAAGTCGAGCGCGCTCGCCTTGTCCAGCCCCTGGACGGCGACATCGACCGAATGGTCGCCCGGCGGCAGGATGCGCTGGACGACGAAGGCGCGGTCGCCGTCGAGCGGGATGGTCTCGCCCAGCGCGCCGACGCGGTGGCCCTCGGGCACGTTGCGGCCGTAGACGGCGACGGCGCCGCCATTGATCTGGATGTTGCGCTTTGCCGTGCGGTCCTCGCCCATGCCGGGCGCGATCGCTTCCTTGCCGGCGGCCGGCGCATATTCGCGCGTCGTCCGCACGATGGTCAGCGGCACGGTCTCGTCGTAACGCCCCCTGGCGTCATAGACGCGCAGCACGTAGCTGAATTCGTTCCCGGCCTCGCCATCGACGTCGCCGTCGGACGGCATCGTCCATGCCGCCTTGTCGTTGGCCGTCACCGGGACCACGGCGACCGGGGTTTCAGTGTCCGGATCTGCAGCGGGGGAGATGCGGATCTCGGCCCGCTCGATGAAGGCCGGGTAGTTGGAGGTCGCAAGAAACACGACCGTGTCGCCGGCCCGGTAGCTGCGCTTGATCGGCATGGTCGAGACGTTGAGGATCGGCTTGGCTTCCAGCCCGTCGAACTTGACCTGGATGTCGACGGCGGCAAGGTCGAGATCGGTCCTGCGCTGCCCGTCGACCGGCTTCTGCGCCTCGGCCCCGGGCCGGCCGGCTTCATCGCTCCGCGCACTTTCCGCCACCGCCTCGCCGTCGACGCTGATGGCGAACGGAACGCTCCTTGTGTCGGCGGGCGTCTCGCGCTCGGTGTTCTCGCCCGTTGCCACGCGGCTAGATGCACTGTTGTCGAGCGCCTTGCCGCGGATCTGCGTCCGGCAGTCGTCGGCGGTGCAGACGCCGGCTTCGGGCGAGGTCTGGGCCATCGCCCCCCCCGCGGTCAGCATGACCAGGGCAAGGGCGCTGCCCAACCGCAGGAAGTGATATCGCGAGGTCGTCATGGCCGTTCCGCCTTGTTCGAGAAGGTTCGCCCGAGTGCTCATTGGCCGACCTCCACTCGCGTCTCGATTTCCAGCCGGTATTGCCCTTTCCGTTCGCGCCAGCGCTTCCTGATGAGATCGCCCACGTGGCGCAGCCTGTCATTCGCAAGCGCCCGGTCGGCGCCCGCGTCGACGTAACCCAGCCGCAGCACCGACTCCTCCTGGCGAAGCATGTCGACCAGCTGGTCAATGCCCTTGGACCATTGCGGCTGCAGGGCCACATCGCCGGCCTCGAAGGCATCGCCGGTGAGATCCAGACGTACGACACGGCCGATGGCAGCCCCGAAGTTGAGCTTGGTCATCTTGCCGGCGGTGAGCCGCACGACGCGCGGGTTCTCGCTGGTCAGGCGGTAGCCGGTCGGCAGCGTGCGGGTGTCGAGCTTCATGATGAAGTTCGAGCCGATGCGCTGGTCGGGCAGGTCGGCGCAGGCAACGTGGAAGCGGCCATGCGCATCCGTGGTCACCAGCACGCCGTTGACGGTGGCCACCCTGACGCCGGGGAGACCGGGCTCGCCGTCGTCCTGGTAGCCGTTGCGGTTTCTGTCGTCGAATACCTTGCCGATGATCTCGCCGCAGTCGAAGACCGGCTCGGCGAGGATCTCGACCGTGGCTCTGGCATCGGGCGCGACCTTGTCGCCATCCTCATTGGTGGCGATGGCCACGTTGACGTGCTTGCCCGGTCCGGCCGTGCTCAGCGCCATCAGCTGCAGGCGGATCACCGCGCTGCCGCCGCCTGTCAGCGTAAGGTTCTCAAACACGATGTTGCGGCCGCCGACGGCTGGCGTCACGGCGACATCGTCAACCGTCGCCGAGCCCTCGACGAAGCGGAAGCCGGCAGGCAACACGTCGGTGATGGTGAGACCACGGACCCGGGCGACCGCATTGTTGGTCACCGTGATCGTGTAGGGCACCTTCTCGCCGATGCGGATGGTGCGCAGGCCGGCCTGCTTGGTCAGGCTGATATCCGCCGCCGGCACCGCCGGCAGGGCCAGCAACGCGTCGCTGGGGTCGGACTCCACGAGGTTCGCGGGAATCACGACACCGTTTCGGTAGCCGCGCGCCGATGCGGTGTTCGCCACGCCACCCACAATGCCCGCGGCATTGTCGATGTCGGCCTGCGTCAGCGGATAGGTCGCGGTGAAGGTTTCTGCCGCGCCCGGCGTCAGCGTCAGCGCCGCCGGCGTCATCGCCGACAGGCTGGCCCCGGCCGGCAGGCCGTTGAAGGTCGGGCCGGCGTCGACCGGCTCGACGCTGTCGAGCGGGATGTTGCCGGTGTTGGTGACGACGAAGCTGTAGACCAGCCGGTCGCCCGGCGTCGGGCTGCCGCTGCCGTCGGTATCCTCATAGGTGCCCGACTTGACGATTTCCAGCGCCGGCATCGGCGGCACGACCGGCACGACAACCGGCTCGTCCGTATCGTTGGTCGGGCCAGATAGGTCCTCCAGCGGCTTCGTGGCCGGACCGTCCTTGTAGTTCGACGTCACCGTCGCCTGGTTCTCGACCTCGCGGGCATCGATGTCGCCCTGGACGATGGCGTAGGTCGCGGTGAAGCTCTGCGAAGCGCCCGGAGCCAGGTTGCCGACTGTGAAGGACGCTGGCGTGATGCCGGGCAACGGATCGGTAATCTCGACGTCGGTGAGATCGAGATTGCCGGTGTTGGTCACTACGAAGGTGTAGGTGATGATCTCGCCCGGAGCCGCTGGCTCGTTGAGCCCCGACACCGCCGACTTGACCAGCGCGATCGCCGGCGACCGGTCGAGCGGAACCACCTCTTCATTGGAATTGACCGGCGGCACGGGGATCTCCGTACCGGTGACCGGATGCTTGTAGACGCCGTCGACCGAAGCGGTGTTGCGCACCTCGCCCGCCTGGATGTCGGATTGCTTGACGGCATAGGTCGCCGTCAGCGTCACGGCGTTTGCCGCGCCCGGCGCCAAGGTCGGGATCGTCGTTACCGGCATCGCCAGATCGGCCAGCGGGTCGCTGACCTCGACATCGGTCAGCGTCACGTTGCCGGTGTTGGTGACGATGAAACTGTAGGTGATCACGTCGCCCGGCTTGGGCGGCGTGCTCAGCGCAGCGGTATGGGACTTCTCGATATTGAGCGACGACACGACGTTGAGCGTCTGCTCGGTCGGCGTGTCGTTCGTGATGTCGGTGCCCGAGGTGTCGGTCACCGTTTGCGGCGTGCCACCGGTGCCGGGACCGGTTCCCGAAACAAGCGCCGTGTTGGCGAAGCTGCCCCGGTCGATATCGGCCTGCGTCAGTGCGTAGGTGGCGGTGAAGGCATCCGACTTGACGGCACCGGCTGCGAGAGGCCCGGTCCAGCTGGACGGATTCTGCACCACGACACCTGTGACCTGGTCGGTCAGTTCGATATCGTTGAGCGTCACGTTGCCGGTGTTGTGAACGGCAAAGCCATAGGTGATCACGTCGCCCGGAGCGGGCGGCGTGCTCAGCGCGGCACTGGTGATCGTCTTGACCAGCCGGATCTGCGGCGCGCGCCCCAAGTCCGTCGTCGTCGGATCATCCGTTTCAAACGTGGTGCCACCCTGGTCGGTGACCGTCTTGGTGGGATCGGGTACCGACTTGCCGGTGGTCACGGCGGTGTTGATCACCGAACCCCGATCGATATCGACCGTCTTCAGCGCATAGATCGCGCGGACGGTGATCTCGTTTTCACTGGCCGGCACGGTGCCCGCCGCATTCTGCGGCTTCAGCACGGCAGCCTGCATTGCCAGAACGTCGGCCGGATTGAGCACGACGTCAGGCAGCAGGTCGGCCAGCGTGATGTTGTTCAACGGGACGTTGCCGGTGTTGCGGATGACGATCGTGTAGGCGATCGCCTCGCCCGGCTGCGGCGGGGTGGACAGGCCGGTCGTATCCCCCACCTTGGTCAGCGCGATGGCCGGCGAATGCGCCGGCAACGGCTCGCTGTGGGTTGCCGTCTTGGGCGGCTGCGGGCCGACAGGGTCGCGATAGTTGATGGTCGCAGTGTTATCGAGCTGGCCCCGGTCGATGTCAGCCTGCTGCAGGGGCGCCCTGACAGTGAAGTCGTATCTCGCGCCCGGTGCAAGGCTTGCAAGCGACGCCGGGGTGATGACGGCGCCCGGATAGCCATCGGTGACGACAAGGGTGTTCAGGGTCACGTTGCCGGTATTGGTCGCGGTGACAGTCCATTCGACGGGCGTGCCCGCGCGCGGCACGGACGGAATGGTGCTGCTCAGCGTCTTGACCAGCGTCAGCCCCGGTTCACGATAGAGCGGCACGTTGACCGAGCTCGGCGGCGTGCTGATCGGCGTATTGCCTGGGCCATGGACCGCTGCGGCCGTCGCACTGTTGGTGACATTGCCCGCATTGATATTGGCCTGCGTGACCGGATAGTTGGCGAAGACGGTCGTCGTCGCGCCCGGCGCCATCGTGCCGATGGTGAACGAACCGGCGGGATCGGCCACAACCCCGCTCAGGGCGTCCGTGACAGTCACGTTGTTGAGCGTGGTATTGCCGGTATTGGTGACGACAAAGCGATACCGCGCAATGTCGCCCACCAAGGTACGCGGATTGCCGATGCCAGCCGCCGATTCCAGCGTCTTGACAATGGTCAGGCCCGCCTTGCTGAGCGCGGGGACGGTTGCGCTGTCTGTGTCGGTGACATTGACAGGCACGCCGCCATTGACGCCCCACTGGCCCGTTACCGTTGCCGTGTTAGGCAGTGTGCCCCGATCGATATCGGCCTGGGTCAGCGCATAGGTGGCCTTGAATGCCGTGTCGTTGAACTGGCCCGGGTTCAACCGCGCAATCGGCGTGTTGAACGCCGCCCAGGTCAGGCCGGGCAACGGGTCCGTCACAGTCACATTGAGCAGCGGCGTCTTGCCGGTGTTGGTGACGGCAAACGTGTAGTCGATGATGTCGCCCACGGCCGGGTTGCCCGTGACACGGCGCGGCGTGGCGGTCTTGACGAGCTCGATATCCGCCGAAGCGGTAGGCGTCACCGTGGTGGGCGTATCGTTCGCAGGCTCGTTGGCGATGCCGTTGCCGTCTGGATCGGGGTTGGCATTGTTATGCGACTTATCATCGGGCGTCTGGCCCGAATTCTGGCCGGTTCCCACGACCTTCGCCTGGTTGGTATGGACAAGTGCCGGAACGACGCGCGGAACCACAGGGTTCACCTGAACGGTGTAGCCCACCGTGCCGGTCGCGCCCGCAGCCAGCGTTCCGTTCGTCATGAGGCTGGTGTTGGTTGCGCCGTTGAAACCCGAATTGATCGATCCGAAGTTTCCGGAAACCGAATTGACCCGATATTGCCCCTCGGCCGGGACCGCGGCGCCGCTGTTGGTGCCGAAATTCTGCGACGCCCCGTTGAGGATGTCGGTGACAGTGATGCCACTCAGGGGCTCCAGGCTGAGGTTCTTGACCGTCAGCGAGTAGGTAATGGTGTAGCTGCCATCGGCCAGGATAACCGGGGCGCCTGCCACCTTGCCAAGGCCGATACGCGCGGTCGGTACGCGGGTGAAGTCGTGCTTGGTGCCTTTCACCGTATTGGTGATGACGATGTCATTGATCCGGTTCACGCCACTTGCGGTCGCGGTCCCGGCGCCGAGGCCGGGCAAGGCCTTGCCGTCGACCAGATGCTGTTCGGAAATGGTGCCGTAGTAGACGCTGTAGGTACCTGGCGGTAGGTCGTCGAAGCTGTAGTTGCCCTGCGCGTCGGTGGTCACGGATTGCGATATCGCGGCATTGTCGTGGACAGCCGTGCCCTCCACACGGATGGTGACGCCGGCTATGCCGGTATCGACCGCATCCATGACGTCGTCGGCGTCGAAATCGCGATAGAGCGTGCCTTTGATGCTGCTGCCCTGGACAAGATCCACCTTACCGGTACCGGTGTTGTTGGACGGGTCCTGGTCGAAGGACAGCGTGCTGGCGGTCGCAGAATTCTCCGCCGCCTGCGCCGACATCTTGGTGATCTTCGTCGTCAACGTGACGGTCACCGTGTCGCCCTGGGCGATATCGCCCAGCTCGCAGTTGATGTTGCGCTGCCCTATGGCGCCTGTGCAGGTGCCGGCCGATGCGGTTGGCAGGGCCGTCAGCTCCATGCCGTCAGGCAGGACGTCGACCAGGGTGACCCCCTCGGCCACATCGAGGCCCGGCCCCGACTTGTTGGTGACGGTGATGGTCCAGGAGAATTCCTTGCGCAGGTCGACCGTCGAGACGCTCGGAACCTTCTTGACCTCGAGGTCGGCCTTCACCCGCACCGTGGTGTCTTCGTAAGACACGTTGTTGTCGACCGGCGCTTCATAGCCAGCCTTCGTTTCGTCTGATGTGATGGAGACGTTGTTTGTGTGCCGGCCCCTTGCGGTTCCCTTCATGTCGAGCGTGAGGGTTGCCGTGCTGTTGGCGGGCAGATGGGGAATGTCGCAGGTGACAGTCCCACCTGATATGGTGGGGCTGGTGCCGTTCAGCACGCAGGTTCCGCCCCCCGTCAATGCCACGTTGCGCGGGTCGGCCAGGCCGGTCAGGGGCAGCGTGTCGACGATCTTGACGTTCGTCGCATCCGACGGGCCGCTGTTGCGGACCGTGACCGTGTAGCGCGTGTCGGTGCCGATGAGGACCGGGTCGGGACTGTCGGTCTTGGTGACAATGAGGTCCAGCACGGGAGGCAGGATCGCGATCGTCAGCTCGGCGTTATTGTTGCCGCTGTCGGTTTCAGGCGTCGTGGTCGAGACGGCGACCACGTTCTTGATCGACGTGCTGGTCAGCGGCGTCGTGGGAATGACGCGGACCGTCACGGTCTGTTGCGAGCCGTTGTTGATCGTGCCGAGGTTGCAGATCAGCGTCTGGTTGCCGGCTGCCGTGGTGGTGCCTGCCGCGGGTTTCGTCGAGCAGACGCCGGAGCTGGGTGCGGCATCGATGAAACGCAGGCCGAGCGGCAGCGTATCGGAGAGGGTGACGTTGTCCGCGTTGCTCAGGCCGTTGCGCGGAACGCTGGCGGTCAGCACGTAGACCAGTTCCTGCCCCGCGGCCGCACCCGCGGCCGACGCAGGGCTGACCTTGGTGACCGTCACGTCGGTGCGCTGATCGACGGCGTAGCCTACGCTGTCGCTGTTGTTGGCGGTGTCGTTGTCGGGCACGGTCGTCGAGAAGGCGACGGCCGTGTTCTGCTTGGCGCCCTGGCTGCCGGGCCGCACCGTGACCGACACCACCGGGCAGTCGCCGCTGCCGGGCACGCAGACGGGCAGCGATGGCAATACGCATTGTAGGTCGCGCGAATAGCCGCTGCTGGTCGGCGTCTGGCAACTCATTCCCGCCGCCAAGCCCGCTGCAACGCTGATGCCGACATCGCCGGGACCAGGCACGCCGCCGCCGGCCGCCGCGACGATGTCGTTGAGCCGGTCGTCGAGGACCACATTGGTGGCGATCGCAGGTCCGGCGTTCACAATTTCGATCTTGAAGGTAACCGGGTCGCCGGCGAAAATCTGGGCAGGGACAGGGTTGAGGGACTTGCGGACGCTGACATCGGCCCAGTTGAGACCGTCGGCGCTTTCCACACCGGACGACGTCGTGTTGTTGCCGGGAGCGACGTCGTCACCCTGGTCGTAGTCAGGGAACGAAACCGTCATGCCATTGGAAATCGAGCCCGCCGCCGTCACCTCGGTGGTCAGCACGATGTCGGCCGTCCGCTGGGTCGAGCCGAGTGGCGAGGCCGGGGTGTACATGTTCGTGGTGCAGGTGAAATCGACGCCGGAGCCGCCAACCAGCGGCAGCGCCGGCGAACAGCTCCAGCCGGCCGGAACGGCGGCGCCGGTCAGCGTCAGGCCGGCCGGCAGATGATCGGTGATCGTCAACGGCCCGTGAAATGGGGCATTGCCGTCATTGCGTGTGCTCAGGCGGAAATCGTAGGAATTGCCGACCGTGACCAGCCCGCGCGGCGGACCGGATTTCTGAGCGACGAGATCGACGGTAGGTTCGGCGATGAAGGCAGCACCGTCATTGCCGGAGTTGTTGGCGCCGGCGTCGGCATTCTCGTTGGGAGAGCTGATCGTCGCGACGTTGGTGACGCCCACGCCTACGGCCGTCGCGGTAATCGCGCGCGCCGTGATCGTGATCGGCTTGGCGTAGTCGGTTCCGGCGGCGGCCGTGAAGGCACAGTTGACCGTCTGGCCCGCTGCCGAACATGTCCAGCCACTGCCGGCAACGGCGCTGACGCCGACGAACTGATAATTGGCCGGCAAGACATCGCTGATCGCCGCCTGGGTCGGTAAACGACCTGCATGGCGCGGCTGCAACGTGAAGGTAACCTCGTCGCCGACCAGGATCAGGCCCTGCGGGGCGCGCGTCTTGCCGATGCTGACATCGGTTCCCTGCAGGATCGTAATATCGGCGGTGTCATCGTTGTTGGTATGGATCGGATCACGCGGCCCCTTGCTGGTGATCTGGGCCGCCACGGTGATCGTCGAGGCGTTCTCCGTTACCACCTGGCTCGCGAAATCGAGGACGACCGATGCGCCTGACGCGATCGGGCCAGGGATGTCGCAGTTGATGTTGGGGGTGGCATAGGAACAGCCGGCAGGAAGGGTGACGTTGGACGACAGGCCGGTCGGCAGCGGAATGGTCAGCGTCGCGCCACTCGCGGCATACGGACCGTTGTTGGTCACCGTGGCCTTGAAGCTGGCATTCGACCCCGCCTGCACAGTCGCCGGGTTGACGGCGAGCACAACCGCGAGATCGGCGCCCTGCTCGACCGTCGTCATGCGGCTGAAGCTCGGCCCGGGGTTAGGTATCTTGGCCGCGAGCGAGACATTGCCCATCTTCATCGGGCGCATGTTGACGGTGGCGTTGAGCACCGCGTTTGGCGCTAGCGCGGGAACGTCGCACGTTACCACCAGCGGCGCAGTCAGTTCGGCCCCGCCCGCATCCGGCAGCGGCGTGCAGTTCTGCAAGCCATCGACACCGACGAACACCGTGGTCGCCGGGATGGTGAAATCGATCGTCGTCGCCGGCGTCGACACATTGTCGTTGTTGTCGATCCGCACCGCATAGGGCAGCAGGCTACCTGCAGGCAGCGGGTTATAGCCCGTATTGTCGACATTGAGGGTCCACCCGCCATTGACCTGGGCATTGGCCGACGAAATGGCGAAAAGCGAGATGAACGCAAAGGCGCTCACTGCCCTCGAAAGGCAGTTGGCTACGACCGTCGATGTCAGGGGCACTTACAATTACCTGCAGAATTCGCAGGAAGCTTGCGATGCAAGCTCCAACTATTATTCGTGATTGCTAATATTCATCGGCATGTCAGAGAAAATTCTGATATGCAAATCCCGAAGAGATCAACTTTTAGTTGCAGTTCAATTTTGATATTCCAGTACTGTGATCTTCTATTCCATCTTGGTAGCTAGTTGATTGCCCGCAGGGGCGATAGGCACCAGTTTCAGAACCAACAGCGGCAAAGTGACCGCACCGTCGCCAGTATGCGCCGACAGAGCCGTACTACACACTCGTATGCGTCAGTTTGTCCCGATCGGCACAATCGATGAACTTCTGCACGAAATCGTTCGACTTGCGTGCGAAGGACGTCGCTGGAATTTCAGTGGGTGCGCAGCTAAAGCCGCAGCATCGGGGAACGACTTCTATCTGCGTCGCGAAACTGTGGAGTTGATGTTGGATTTGACGCTAGAGCAGGCCCAGCGCGTCATGAAGGAGGGATCATGGCTCGCACACATGGGTGAGCCGTTCCAAACCAATCTGTTACGCAATGCTCATTTGCTCAAGTTTGCGCCTGATCAGGTCATCTACAGACATGGCGATAACGGCGGTGGAATGTATGGCCTTGTAGCTGGCTCCCTCACCATCAACTCGGCGCCACCCGGCATGACGCCTCAGCTTATCCATCTGGGGATGCCGGGAACATGGACCGGCGAAGGCCCCTTCCTGACCGGCCAGCCACGAAGGATAGAGATGCGGGCGCTGGGTGTCGCCTGGATGATGCACGTGCCGCTAGATGCGCTGGAGCAAATGGCCGCGCAAGATGCGAGAGTCGTGCGCGCGATCGGGGTCAACACCGCATTTACCGTAGATGTGCTTGTCCGGATCATCCACGACCTGCAGAAGCGCGACGTCGCACGAAGAATAGCTGCCGTGGTCGAGCGGGGTGGCTGGCTCGGCAATATGCCGATCCCGCTATCTCAGTCCGACCTCGGTGTCATGGCGAATGCCTCGCGCAAACAGGTCAACGCGGCGATGCAACGCTTCACCTCCGCCGGGTGGGTAACGTCCACGTATCGATCCATCACCGTGACAAACCCGCAGGCACTACGGAAATTCTCAGACTGCGACGACGCCAATGCATAGCAACCGCTGATGGCTCAACCGTCGGCGTGCTCGGTGGCGGTAGCGAGGGCGCATTCCACAAGCGCAGCCTTGCCAATCGCGGCGTTGGCGCGCACGCCGTCACCTGCTTCCAGCCTGAACGGCCGAACTGGGAAGCAAAGCCGCCATACACGGTGAGTGACTGTACTGCTCCACGTAGGCAAACTTTGCCCATCGACAATCTCAGACCATAATCTTGGACTGATTTTAGAATAACTTGGCGAGCGTCGGCACACATTCTAGAATGCTTGCAACAACTGCGCCCGCCAAACCGGAGTGGGCCTGCCGGGCCGCGCTTCCAAACCGGCCATAGGCCCATCCGGTGTTGATCCGGCGGTCACCGTATCAAGCAGCCCGACCGCTGCTGCGGCCTTCACCTTCAGTCGCCGTCACTGCCGAGCCTGAAATTGCTGTCGCAGGTAGCCAACATGGTGACGCTCCTTTGTCCTCGCCCTGCAGTCCGAACGCGACGCCGCCTAAGGTGCCTCAGTGCGCGCGTTCCAAGACTCGGCTACACCACGCTGGTGTGCATCTGGACCTAGACGAGATTGATGGCAGAGACTGATCTCTATCTTCCACTGAAGGCCTTCATGGAAAGTGCTGGGTATTCCGTCAAAGGCGAGGTCAACGGCTGTGACCTGGTCGGAGTAAAAGACGGCGACCCGCCCGTGCTCATCGTTTGCGAGATGAAGCTGAGCTTCAATCTTGAGCTGATCATGCAGGGCGTCAGCCGGGCGGCAGCCTGCGACGAAGTCTGGCTGGCGGCGCGATCCTCCAAGACCGGGAAAGGCAGGGAACATGACGCACGTTTCCGCAATCTGTGCCGGCGTCTTGGCTTCGGGCTCATAACCGTCTCGGCGTCCGGAACGGTGGAGGTCATCGTAGCGCCATTTGCAGCAACCCCTCGTCGAGATCCCAGACGGCGCTCCCGGCTCCTTGATGAGCACCGGCGTCGGGTAGGAGATCCCCAGAAAGGCGGAGGCCGCGGCAAGCCGATCATGACCGCCTACAGGCAGGACTGCATGCTCTGCGCGACGTCGTTGCTCGCCGGACCACAAAGCCCCAAACAGCTAAAGACACTGGTTCCGAGAGCGCCGACAATCCTGCGAAGCAACGTATATGGGTGGTTCGTACGGGAGAGTAGGGGAATCTACGGGCTGACGGACCTCGGCAGGGCCGCGGTGCTGCCATCTCAGGATTGACTGGTCGCTTGAGCCAGATAATCCGCTCAGCGTCATATCTGGAATGTCCGCTTTTAAGGGACCTGCCGTGACTATCACAATGACTGTCTTAAGGGCGTCTTCTCGCGGGCCCACTTGGGCAGTGGAGGTGAGCCGGCATTCGGCCAGCGCCCCCAGGTCAGCCATTCCAACGCAGAAAGCGGACGTTCATCCGCTATGGCTTCCTGGAATGTGCGCGTCGGATGCGGTCAGTCAGCTTCAGGATGACAGTTGACCGGCAGCTTTTGGTGTCACGGTAGGGCTTAGCTGACGCTGGTAAAAAAAACGGCGTTCGCCCATGCCATTTGGGCCGACTACCCAGATGCCGAACGCCGATTTCAGGCGTTCACGATCGACTTCCAACGCGCCAGCCGCTCTGCGATCAACTCCGCGCGCCTGAGATCGTCGTTTCCGTCCAGCACGGACAAATCCGCCGGATCGGCGCGCAGGTACACACCGGAGGTCCGCGCGTCCACGCCCGCGGCTCCATCCGAACGGGTCGTCCAATACCCGGCGGCGCGATCGACAGACTCCAGCAGGATTTCTCCCGTACCGTACAATTGCGGTGCGTCCGGGTTACGCGGCCGCTCTCCGTTCCAGTAGTAGAAGATCCCGACAGGCTCTTTCCTCTCCTTCGTGGCCTCGCTCCAGTATCTCGCGGACAAAGTGCCGTCTTCCTGCCATGCGCGGCCGCGCACCTCCAGCGCGCCGCTGGCGTCGCGCGAGATGCGCAGGAGGCTTACGGCGGAAGGCTCTTTCACGCTGCGTGCCGACAGGGAGAATTGCCACCACAGGCCCTCGATGCGTGCGACGCGGCCCTCGCTTTCTATCGCCTTGCGAAGTTTCTGGTTGATGGTCCTCACCTCGGCAGCATTGGTCGCCTCACCATATCGTACGCACGTCAGCCCGAGGAGATCGGTCGGAAGCTTCGCACCACTCGCATGCAGGATGAAGGTTCGGCGCAGGCCGAGGACGCCACCGAAAAGACCAGCTTCGAAGACGACATTGTCGCGCGGAGAAGCCTGGCCGGACTCCCCGGCAGGAGAAGCGGCTGTGCTGGCCGTCCAGTCGTCGCGGGCAAAGACGAACGCGGCGAAGTCCACTTCACGCGTAAGCTCGAGCAGACGGGTCAGAGTGGACGTGCCCGGATTGAAGGACATCGTCCAGGGATCGACATGCGCGACGTCTTCGAGGCCGCGCGTCAACGCTTGCACCAGCTTCTTCTGCGCAGCCGACGAACCAAGGAAAATGCGGGGCTTGTTCATCTGTCCTCTCACTGCAGGTCGCGCCGCCGCCGTCCCTACTGCCACGGTGTCTCAACTCCACCGAATGCGCAAGTCGCGCACGAAACCAGTTCCCGCCGTGGCGCCAGGCGCGCGGGCGAACATCGCATCGATGGAGATGTCGCGACCAACCCAGCAAGGGTCGGCAAGAGCGGACATGGCGTCACGTTCCAGGCGAACACGCTTCGGTGTCCGTTGGGATGGGCACAAGAGATCGTCACGTGGCGCGATCGCCGTGATCGGCACCGGCGCGGCTGGATCTGGCTACGCCGCCGGAAGGTGCTTGTCGATCCATGCGATGATATCGGCCATGACCACCTCGCGCCCGATGTCGCTTAGGAGGTCGTGGTAGTGGCCGTCGTAGAACTTCAGGGTTTTGTCGGAGGAGCCGGCCTTGTCGTAGAAAAGCTGACTGCCGTCGGGCCGGGTCACCTTGTCGGCAGTGCCATGCAGGATCAGAAGCGGCAGCGTGAAGCGCGCGAAGTCGCGCTCGATGCGCTCGATGCGCTCGTCGGCGCGGACCAGCGCCGCGACGGTCTGGGTCGCTGGACCTCGTTCTCGATCAGCGGGTCCGCGTTCAGCGCGCGCACCACCTCCGGGTCGCGCGAAAAGTCCTCGTTCTTCAGGCGCAGCACGTGGGCGTGCGGTGCGATATGGCTGAGGCCCTTTATCACCGCCAGCGCGAAGTCGGGGGCCGGGACGCGGAAGGCGAAGTCCTCGCAGATGAAGCCGGCTAGCTCGGACTGGTGGTCGAGCGTGTAGATGCACGAGGTGATGCCGCCGGCGCTGTGGCCGAGCAGGAAGAGCGGCAGGCCGGGCTCGCGCTGCTTGGCGATGCGGATCAGCCCAGCGAGGTCGTCGGTCCAGTCCTCGACCCGCTCGACGAAATAACGCTCGCCGTCGGACTTGCCCCGGCCGCGCAGGTCGAGCGCGTAGACGGCAAAGCCTCGGCCGACGAACTGCTCGGCTGCCCAGAGATACTGGCCGCTGTGCGCGTTGAGCCCATGGCAGATCGCGACGACCGCCCGGGGCGTCCCAGCCGGCCGCCACGACCGGTAGAAGATCCTGAGCCCGCGCGTGCTCTCGAAGCTCTCTTCCTTCGGCGCAATCGTGGTCATCATCGTGATCCCCCGTCGGCCGCCGCGCAGGCTCCGGGTGCCAGCGCCACGCTGGCGTGGAGTCTACATCCGGGCCGCTCACTTGTTAAGGCATCCGTCATTCCTGCCAGGCGTGCGGGTACCGACGGCGCAAAGCGCCGCGAGAAGCCAGAGAGTCTACCGGGAAGCGATCATGAGGCAGTATTCTGCTAAGCGCGTGGCGACAACGCATTTCGCGGACCGCAATTGTACCACTCGCCATGACACCCGGCGTTTCGTCTCCATCTCGCTCCTTGCTTCGCTCGGCGCTGGTCCGCTGGGTCGTCGAACGTCGGTTCCGGGGCCGCGAGCGGTCGGTCCGGTTCTGGGAAGAACACGCGACATGCAGACATTCAAACGCAAGGAAGCAAAGTCTCAAATAGAACCCGTTGAAGAGATCGTCGCTGCGCTCCATGATGACTATTGGCTCCCATGATATGCGCCTCGACTGGTGCATCGCGGGTCCCAAAGGGGGGTCGACGACAATGGCCAATGAGAGTGGTAGCCGTCCTCTTGTCGCGCTTGAAGAGCGCAGCGTGAGCGATGACCTGCGCATGTTCTCGCCGTCCGTCGCACGAAATTCGGCACCGATCCTCGCGGTCCTGCAGCGGGTCCTTCCTGTGCGCGGCCTAGTCCTGGAGATTGGCTGCGGAACCGGCGAGCACGCCGTTCATTTCGCGGGTGCAATGCCCAACCTAAGCTGGCAACCGAGCGATCCGGATGCACGTTCACGCGCAAGCACTACGGGTTGGATCGAATCCTCCCGGCTCACCAACGTGCTCCAGCCAATCAATATTGACGTGTGCACGACAACATGGCGCGAACAACTGCCGGCGCAGTTTGATGCCATCGTATCGCTAAACATGGTGCACATTGCACCGTGGGCTGCGAGTCTAGGATTGTTCGCGGGTGCCGGTGCGTTGCTCCGCCGCGATGGGGTTCTTTTTCTCTACGGCCCATTTATGCGCGACGGCGTACACAACGCGCCCTCGAACGCTGCGTTCGACGCCTCCTTAAAGGCGCAAGATCCAACTTGGGGAGTGCGCGATATTGCTGACCTTGAACGCGTGGGCGAGGCGTCCGGATTTAGTCTGCGCGAGACGATCGAAATGCCCGCGAACAATACGTCGCTGGTCTTCATCAAGACGGTGGATGGCCCGGAACATTCTGCGTCCACTCGCGATTAAGGCCTGATTTGGGGCCGAAACTGCCTGTCCGGTTTGTAGGCAGGAGTATCGGTAACGAGCCATTCCGCGCTCTCGGGGCAGCGCGTGGATTGTCCTCCCTCAGCAACTCAACAGACGCAGCCGCTGCATTCAATCTCCGAGCAATGGCCGGGACTATGGCGCCCTCCCCTGCATCTCCAACGTTATGATGACCCACCTGCAGCTTTCACGAACGCGTCAAAAATCTTGGCCCCGGGGTGCCTTTTGGCGTCGAACCTTTCCGGATGCCATTGCAGGCCCATGGCGAAAGAACGCGAAGGCACCTCGATTGCTTCTACCACGCCATCTGGCCCATGGGCTGCAACGGTCACGCTGCTGGATATCTCAACGATCGCTTCGCGATGAAAAGTGTTCACGCTGAATGTCTGGACATCAAAGATGTCTGCCATTCGTGTGCCTGCTCGAATGCTCACATCGTGGAGTACGTTATCTTGGTCATGATTCAGCGCGCCTGGCCACGAGGAATGGACATCCGAAACCATCCGGCAGCCATTCAGACATCCGAGCATTTGCATGCCATTGCAGATACCGAGTACGGGCTTGTCGCGAGCAAGAAACCCCTCCATCAGTGCGATCTCCACAGCAACGCGCTCGGACGGCGGATACTTCGACTGATCGCCTTCGACGTACCATTTCTCGGGAAATTCAATTCGCCCACCGATGCTCAAGAAGCCATCGAACTGCTCAACGACCTGGTCGACCAGTTCAGACACGTATGGGATGCCAACGGGTAGAGCTCCTGCAAGGCTGATGGCAGAAAAATAGTATTTCGAGGTTTCGTACAGGTCTCTACCGGCACTGTTGTTTTCATCCATGATCACAGCGATAGTAGGCTTGCGTATCATCTTTTCCCACTTGGGTTTCTAGAAGTTTATCGGATAAGCATGAGCGACGTCACTGTCGAGAGCCCGGCCATCATCCGCAACCAGGGCCGAGTTACGACTGACGCTTCGCTCTCCGCAACAGCAAATTCTCACCGGCCTAGACTGCCGCGGCGTATCGCACCCGATGGCCCTTGCCTATTTCAATCAATTCGGACGGTGCCGGCGCGGAAAAGACATCCGATGCCACGGTGCCGTCGGAGACGAAGCGGTGGCCCGCAAGGGGCAGCACCTCGGTAAAGCTGTGCTGGCCTGCCTGCAACTTGAGCGTGGCATTCGGATCGGGAATGGCCGCGATCAGGCGGCGTGTATAGGGATGTGCGGGCGTCTCGAAGATCTGCTTCCAGCCGCCCTCCTCCACGACCTGGCCGAAATTCATGACCAGCACGCGGTCGCTCATGTGCTCAACCACGCTCAGGTCGTGGCTGATCATCAGGTAGGAAAGGCCAAGCTTGTCCTGCAGATCCAGCAGCAGGTTGATGATCTGCGCGCGGATAGAGACGTCGAGGGCTGACACCGGTTCGTCGAGCACGACGACCTCCGGTTCTAGTATGAGCGCGCGGGCAATGCCGATGCGCTGGCGCTGGCCGCCGGAAAACTCATGCGGATATCGGCTCGCCTGCTCGGGCGTAAGCCCCACATTGGCGAGCATCTGCTCGATGCGGTCGGAAATTTCCGACGCCGCCCTGACGCCGTGCAGTTGCAGAGGTGCGGCAAGCGAGCTGCGCACGGACTGGCGCGGGTTCAGCGAGGCATAGGGGTCCTGGAACACCATCTGCACCGCCTTCGCGCGCTGCATGCGTCCCGGCGCACCGGCGCCGGTAAGCGGCTGGCCGCGATAGCGGATCGTGCCTTCCGTCGGCTCCTGCAGGCCAAGGATCGAGAGTGCGGTCGTCGACTTGCCGCAACCGGATTCGCCGACGATCGACAGGCATTCGCCCTTGGCGAGCGAGAAACTGACGCCGTTGACGGCATGCAGCATGCGCCGGCCTCTCCCCAGCAGGCCGCCGCCAGAAACCGGAAAGCGGACATGGAGGTCATCCACCTGCAACAGGGGCGCTGTCATGGCTGGCTTCCTTCCGGGCCGCGCGGTGTGATGAACCGGGTTTCGGTCAGCTTCGAGCGGTCGGCGATGATGCTGTCGATATCTACGAGCCGCTGGCGGCCGTTCTGGCTGCGGCTGCCGAGACGCGGCAGGGCACCGAGGAGGCCGCGGGTATATTCGTGCCGGGGATTATCGAAGAGCGCCCGGGTTTCGTTCTCCTCGACGAGGCACCCCCCATACATGACGCCGACACGCTGGCAGATGCTGGCAATGACGCCGAGGTCGTGGCTGATGAAGAGGACGGCAGTGCCGCGCTCGGCGCAGAGGTCCTTGATCAGGCGCAGCACCTCGGCCTGTACGGTCACGTCGAGCGCCGTCGTCGGCTCGTCGGCGATCAAGAGATCTGGATTGCAGGCGAGCGCCATGGCGATCATGACGCGCTGGCGCAGCCCACCGGACATCTGGTGCGGATAGTTTCTCGCGCGCCGGTCGGGATTGGGCACGCGTACACTGGCGAGAGCATCTATGGCGAGTTGATGCGCTTCGCCCCAGGTCTTGCCTTGATGCAGCACGAACATTTCGGCGATCTGCCGGCCGACGGTGGCCAGCGGGTTCAGAGCCGTCATCGGTTCCTGGAAGATCATGGCGATGCGGCTGCCACGCAGGCCCTGCATCTCCCGCTTCGGCAGGGCAAGCAGGTTTTGTCCCTTGAGCAGTATCTCGCCGCGGTAGACGGCAAGCGGCTTCTTCAGGAGGCCCATCACCGCGAGTGACGTCACCGACTTCCCGGAGCCGGACTCGCCGACGAGGCCGTAGGCCTCGCCCGGCATGATCTGGAAGGACACGCCCTTGAGGAGCGGATGGTGGCCCGAACGGCCAAGCGCCACGCCCAGGTGCAAATCCCTGATGTCGAGAAGTGGCGCGGTCATGGGTTGCGCGTCCTCATATGCGGGTCGAGCGCGTCGCGCAGGCCGTCGCCGAGCAGGTTGAAGCCGAGCACCGACAGGAAGATGGCAAGGCCGGGGAAGATCGCGACCCAGGGCGCGAGCTGAATGAGCTGGCGTGCATCGGTCAGCATGGAACCCCAGCTCGGGAATGGCGGCTGGATGCCGAGACCGAGGAAGGACAGCGCCGCTTCCGACAGCACCGCCGAACCCATGCCAAGCGTTGCCATGACGAGGATCGGCCCCATCATGTTGGGCAATATCTGCGTGAACATGATGCGCAAATCACCATAACCGAGCGTCTGGGCCGCCTGCACATAGCCCTGCGATTTCAGCGAGAGCGTGGAGGAGCGGGCGATGCGACAGGTCCAGCTCCAGTTGGTGAGGCCGAGCGCAACCAGAAGCGACGGCAGGCCGGGTCCCAGAACTGCCATCACAGCGAGCGCGAAGATCAGCGAGGGAATGGCCAGCATGACATTGGTCAGACCGTTCACCAGATCGTCCCACCAGCCGCCCCAGTAGCCGGCCGTCATGCCGAGCGTGACACCGATGATCGAGTTGATCACCTGCGAGACAATGCCGACCGTCAGCGATATCTGTGCGCCAAACAGGATGCGGCTGAAGACATCACGCCCCTGCGCGTCCGTGCCGAACCAGAAGGTCGAGTCTGGCGGCAGTTCGGAATTCATGAGGTCCGCATCGAGCACCGGATCGAAGGGCGCGATCCAGGGGGCGAGGATGCCTGCGAGGATCACCAGTGCCGTCAGCCCGGCACCGAGCCAGAAGTTGAAACCGAGACGCATGCCCCTCACCCCTGCTTTATGCGCGGATCGATCGTGGCATAGATCAGATCGACGGCGGTATTGATGAGGAGGAACCACAGCACGATGACGAGGATCGTGCCCTGAACGACGGGAATGTCGCGGATCGCAACGCTGTCGACCAGCAGCGAACCGATGCCCGGCCACGCGAAGAGCTTCTCGATGACCACGGCCTGGCCGATCAGCGACCCGAATTGCAGGCCGACCGTGGTGACGATCAGCACCAGCGCGTTGCGCGCCACATGCCAGCGCACCACCTTGGCCTCGCTCATGCCCTTGGAATGGGCGGTGCGGATGAAATCGGCATTCAGCACGTCAAGCACACCCGCCCGCGTGGTCCGCGCCAGAAGCGCGAGCGGCGTGACGCCCAGCGTGACCGCGGGCAGGATGAGGTTGCGGAACGACCCGTCGCCGTAGCCGAAGCTCGGCAGCCAGTTCAGCTGAAGGGCGAAAAGATACATCATCAGCAGGCCCAGCCAGAACTGCGGTATGGAGAGGCCGGAAACCGCGCCGATCATGGTTACCGTGTCGAGCGCCGAGCCGGGCCGGAGCGCCGCAAGGAAGCCGAGTGGCACGCCGACGACGAGGGCGAAAACCATGGCGGCGATCGCCAGTTGCAGCGAGGCCCACATGCGGTCGTTGATGAGGTCGACCACCGGCTGGCGGGTGCGGAAAGAGGTGCCGAGATCGAATTGCGCAAGGTCGGTGACATAGGTCGTGAAACGTTCGAGCAGCGGCTTGTTGAGCCCGAATTCCTCGTTGAGACGAGCGATCATCTGTGGGTCGGCGGCGCGCTTGCCGTCGGCAAAGAGGCTTGCAGCAAAGGTGCCGGGAACTACGGAGAAGATGACGAAGATGAGCAGCGCCACCACGATGAGCGTGGGGATGACCTGCAATATGCGGCGCAGGGTGAAACGAAGCATGAGTGGTTCCGTGTTGGCCGCCCTTGCAGGCGCGACAATCGATGCGGGGGCGGCGCCGTGACGCCACCCCCGAACCCCTCAAGGCTTATTTGCGCGAGTCCGGAGCGTTCTCGTCGATCCAGATCTCGTCATAAGGCTGGACGGCCAGTTCCGTCGCGTTCGGAACGAGGCCGTGGATCCATGGCTGGTAGGCCATGACGGCCTTGTTGTAGTTGAAGAACCAGACCGGCGCGTCGTCCTGAACGATGTTGTTGGCCTGGCGCAGGAGATCGTTCTGCTTGGCCGGGTCGCGTTCCTGCTGTGCGGCCTCATAGAGCTTGTCGAATTCCGGGCTTGCATAGCTCGCGTAGTTGCAGGCCGACTGCGCAGTTTTGGAGTGGTAGCAGCGAAGCGCGTTCAGCGGATCCGGACCGGAAAGGTTCGACCAGATGAAGGCCTGGAAATTGTTCGACGACACCGCCTCGCCGAGCGCAGAGCTTTCGACCGGCTTCGGCTTCACGGTGATGCCGACCTTCTTCAGCATCGGCAGGATGGCTTCGACGATCGGTACGCCCCAGCTTTCGTTCGGGCTCGCCGTGACTTCGAATTCGAAACCATCGGCATAGCCGGCTTCCGCCAGCAGTGCCTTGGCCTTTTCCGGATCGTAGGCATAAGCCGCCTTGTCCTTGTCGAAGGCCGGCGAGGAAATCGGCAGCCAGCCGGATGCCGGATAGGCCTTGTTCTTGACGAGGCGCTCGATGATCAGCGGCGCGTTGATGGCATGGTTGATCGCCTGGCGTACCCGCTTGTCCTTGAAGGGTTCGAAGGCGGGATTGAAGCCGATGTTGCGGGTATAGACCTCGGCAACCTCGAGCAGCTGACCCTTCAGCGCCTCCTCGCCCTGATAGGCCTGGTACTGGGTCGGGCCGAGGACCGAGACGTCGATCTCCTTGTTGCGGAAGGCTACATCACGCGCGGCGTCTTCCGCCATCAGCACGATGTTGATGCGGTCTAGATAGGGCTTGCCTTCCTCGTAGTACTTGTCGAACTTCTCGACGACCACCTGCGAGCCGGGCACGTGTTCCTTGAAGACGAACGCGCCGAGACCAACGGGATTCTTGCCGAAGCTCGACTCGTCCTCGACATTCGACGGGTAGATGACCGTCGTGTTCTGCATCAGCGGGAAACCCGGATTGATCGGCCCGGTATAGGTGATCTCCAGCGTGTGATCGTCGATCTTCTTGAGACCCGAAATCTCTTCGGCCTTGCCGGCGATGTATTCGTCCGCGCCCTTGATGCTGGCGATGTAGCTTGCGCCCGGGAAAGCGTTCTTCGGGTTGGCGATGCGCTTGTAGCTGTAGATGAAGTCGTCGGCCGTCAGCGGCTTGCCGTTGTGGAACACCGCATTCTTGCGCAGATGATAGGTGTGGGTCGTGCCGTCGTCGGAGACGTCTTCCGAATCCGCCAGTTCCAGCACCGGCTTGTTCTGGATGGAATCCCAGCTGTAGAGCGCGCGGTGGATGGCCTGGGTGATGAACTCTTCCTGCGTGTTGGGGCTGGATTGGACGTCGAGCGTAGCGAAGCTCGAGCCGTAGGGCGCGGTGAAGACGAGCGTTCCGCCGTGGCGTTCACCCGCGGCCAGCGCCCCGGTAGCCACGCCGAGACTCAGCATTGCGGCCAGTGTCAGTCTTTTCAGCATTTCGTTCTCCCTCTCGTGCCGTTTTCGGCATCGTTTCAAATTCAGTCCGGCAGGCGTTCAGCGCGCGTCATGCACGACGCGGCCTGCAAGCAGGGTCAACAGGCAGCGCGTGCCTGAAAGAATGGTGTCCGTGGGCGCCTCCAATAGGTCGTTGTCGAAGACGGCAATATCAGCCCATTGGCCGGGCACGAGCCGGCCCTTCACCGCTTCGGCCTTTTGGGAATAGGCGCCGTATTCGGTGAAGGCCTGCAGCGCCTCCTCGCGGCCCAGTTTTTCGGATGCCTCCATCACCGTGCCCTTGCCGGTCTGGCGCGTGATCATGGCGTGCAGGTTCGGGAACGGATCGGGCGAGCAGACCGGCGAATCCGAACCCGTCGAAGGCTTCAGGCCAAGGCGCATCCAGGTGCCGATCGGATAGGACGGCCGGCCGCGCTCCTCGCCGAGCACGGCAATGTAGCTGTCGCCGAAATCGTGGATGAAGGCCATCTGCGGCGCCGGCAAGATACCCGCCACCTTCATGCGCGCATGCTGCTGCGGAGTGGAAAAGCCGCAATGCTCGATACGGTGGCGGCGGTCCGGATCGGGATTGTCGCCCAACGCCTTCTCATAGGCAGTGATGAGCTGCTCGATCGCCCCGTCGCCGATGGCGTGGCAGACCATCTGGTAACCCCGGTCGTGGAAATCCTTGACCGCCGCAAAAACCACGTCGTCGGGCAGCATCTGCACGCCGATATTGTCCGGCTCGCCCTCATAGGGCTTGGTCATCCAGGCGGTACGGCCGCCGGCCGAGCCATCGAGGAAGACTTTCACACCGCCGACCCGCAGCATGTCATCGCCGGAGCCGGACAGCAGCCCCGCGCGCCAGGAATCCTCGACGATGGAGACACCGGGATCGCCAAGCAGCGTCAGCCAGACACGCACCGGCAGGCGGCCGGCGAGCTTGGCCATCTCATAGGCCTGGATTTCGGCAAAGCCGGCGACATGGCCGACCGCGGCATCCATGCAACTCGTGATGCCGAAGGCAAGAAGGTGCTTGCCCCCTCGCTCGATGCCGTCGATCAGTTCCTCGGTCGTCGCCTCGGGCATCGCCGACTTGACGAGGTTCTGGGCGTTTTCCGCAAGCAATCCGTTCAGCCGGCCATCGGTGACGCCGATCACACCGCCATCGGGCACGGGCGTTGCCTCGGTGATGCCTGCAAGTTCAAGTGCCCGGGAATTGGCAATCGAAACATGCCCACAGGCCCGCGTCAGCAGAACCGGATGATCCGGCGCCGCGCGGTCGAGATCCTCGCGCGTCGGATGCCGGCCCGTATCGAGCTTGACCTGGTCGTAGCCGCGGCTGCGGACCCAGGTGCCCTTCGGCGTCGTCGCTGCGCGCTCGGAAATCCGCTCCAAGAGGGAGGCAAGCGTCGGCGCGGCTGCGGGCGTAGCATCAACGAAACCCATGGCGATGCCAGTGGCAATAAGATGCAGGTGATTGTCGATGAGGCCTGGGCTGGCGAAGCGGCCTTCAAGGTCGATGACCTCTGTCGACGGGCCCTTCAGGTCCAGGATATCGTCGTTGCTACCGGTTGCGAGAACCTTCCCCTGCCACACGGCAAGAGCTTCGCTGATGCCCTCCTCACGGCCGCACCAGATGCGGCCATTGTGCAGGATAAGGTCGGCCTCAATTCGCAATACCATTCACAGTTCCCCCTGTAGGCACCGGCAAACCGACGCCTATTTCCTCCTGACGCAACGTGAAAGGTTGTGGCTGGCTTGGCCAATTCGCTTTTGGCAACACCCCATGCAGAATCGGCATACTCATTTCAGTTGAGTAACTTATGATCGTTTCTGAGTGCAGGATCGGAAGGGGGAGCCGGTAATGGAGATCAAGTGGCTGGAGGACTTCGTGACGCTTTCGGACACGTCCAGTTTTTCGCGGGCGGCTGATTTGCGCAACGTCACGCAGCCAGCCTTCAGCCGCAGGATCAAGCAGTTGGAAAGCTGGCTCGGCGCAACGCTGATCAGCCGTGCCACCATGCCAGCCGAGCTCACGCCCGCAGGGCGAAATTTCCTCCCGGTCGCGCAGGAAGCGATCCGCACCTTTTATGCGGCGCGCGAGGCATTGCACCCCTCGCACGAGCCCGGCCTCATCCGCTTTGCCGCGCTGCATACGTTGACGGTCACCTTTTTCCCACTCTGGGTGAAAGCTCTGGAAAAGGCGGGCGGCGCGTTCAGCACTTCGCTCATCCCGGACCGCGGCGGCATTGAGGCCAACCTCGATGCGCTCGTGAACGACGAGGCGGATTTCTTCCTGACCTATGCCCATCCGGAGGTGCCATTCCTCCTCGATCGCGGGCAATTTGCCTCGCTGACCGTTGCCCATGACCGACTGATCCCCCTGGTTTCACCGGAGATCGTGCTGTCGGGCACCGCACAGCCGGGACACAACCTCATCGACCGCGCCGTCGCGCAGCCGCGGCTTGCCATTCCGTGCCTCAGTTACGGTTTCAATTCTTTCTTCGGGGTCGCGCTGTCGCGCCTCTTTTTGCGCCGCCCGCCCTTTCGCCGCCGTACGACGCACGAGAACACAATCAGCGCCGGACAAATGAACATGGCAGTGACCGGCGCGGGCGTTTGTTGGCTGCCTCAAAGCCTGGCGCGCCATGAAATGGAGGCAGGCCGCCTCGTACCTGCATCTGTGGACGAGGGCTGGAACCTCGATCTCGAGATCCGCCTCTATCGCCATGCCGCGAGCCGCACCGGGAAAGTCGAGGACCTTTGGCGGACGGCGCGGCAACTCCTGCAGCGCCAGCCGGCCTGATCAGGCCTTGAGGAAGACGAGCGCCCGCAGGATCTCGGCAAAATCCCTATGCTCGAAGGCAACTGCACGGGGGCCGTGCGTGCGGGCACCGGGATACCAGCTGGCGCGATAGGCATCGGTCGGGTTGTTGAACTCGATCACCAGTTGGTAGTGCTCAGCTTTCGCGGGCAACGCCTGGGCGAAATCGCCCAAGAGCGCAACTGCGACGCCTTCGCGGATCAGGCGCCGCGACCAGGCGGGCGAGATGGACGTCGACGCGCGGCCCTTGCCGTCGAGCGTCTCGACAGCGGCGAGGCCGGGCACCATCGCCCGCGCCTCCGCGCAGATGCCTTCGTCGCCGGCAAGGAAAACGGAAGGCACGCCGTAGCCTGCCGCGCACAACGCATTGACGGTGAATTCGGACGCGACTTCGCCGTTAAGCAGCAACCGCGAAATGCGCATATTGGAGGTATGGGCGAGCGGATTGGCCTCGCTGCCCGCCTTGGAATGATAGCCCGTGTAGATTGCCGCAGCAAAACTCTCGTCCAGCCCGAACATCATGGCGTCCGGGTGGCCGGACCAGCCGCGCACGATCCGCGCATAGTCGGGCAGCCGGTCGAGGATCAGATTGCGACCGCTGTCGTGCGCATCCTTGATCACCACTTCCGTGGCACCTGCGGCACGGGCGCCTTCGCAGGCGGCGACGACTTCAGCGGTCATCAGGGCGCGAAACTCGGCCCAGTCGGGATGGGTGCGCTCGGCCTCGTCCCAATGGGCAATGCCGGCTGTGCCCTCGATATCGGCAGAGATGAAGACCTTCACGGGATTGAGGCTCCTTCGACCAATTGGCAAGACAGGGATGGGGACACCTTCACTGGAGCGGTACCCCGGCCGCTTCCAGATATAGTGACTGCAGACGTCGTGTCCTCGGGCCGGGCTTGCCGTCACCGATGACCCGGGAGCCAATGCGCACGACCGGCATGACCAGACTGGAGGCCGAAGTCTGGAACGCTTCTGCCGCCCCTTGCGCTTCCTCCGGCGTGAAAGCCCGTTCCTCGATGTGCAGCCCCTCGGCTTCGCAGAGCCGCGCAATCGCGCGCTGCGTACAACCCGGCAAGGTCACCTGCGAAGCGGCGCGGGTGAGAATGCGCCCCTCGCGAGTGATAACATGGGCCGTGGCTGACGCCCCTTCGGTGACGAAGCCTGCCTCGACCAACCAGACATCATCAAAGCCGCGGGCGCGAGCCGCATGCTTCGCCCTGACCTGCCCGAGCAGCATGGACGTCTTGATGTCGCGGCGATGCCATCGCGGATCATCCGCGAGATCAACCGCAATGCCCTCGCGCTGCGCCTTGGTGCCGGTCAGTATTTTCGCCTGCGTGAAGCCGACGAGTTTTGGCGTGATCGTTTCGGGATAAAGGAAATCACGCTCCGCTTCCCCGCGCGAGACTTGAAGATAGACCGTGCCGTCCGTGAGACCATTGAGGGTAATCAGTTTCTGTTGGATGGCCTCGATCTCGGCGCGAGAATGAGGAACCGGGATGCCAAGCTCTCCAAGCGAGCGTTCGAGCCTTGCAAGATGCAGATCATTGTCGATCATCCGCCCAGCAATAACCGCCGTCACTTCATAGACCGCATCGCCGAACAGAAAGCCGCGATCGAACAGGCCTATTCGAGCTTCCTCCTGCGGGAGAAAACAACCATGGATAAATACAATTCGGCCCATTTGGTCCTCACCGTGATCGGTCAGCACGCTACAATTGAAGGATCACCCGGCAGGTGACCAATTCAATTTCGGCAAAAGGCCATGCAAAAAGGGTCTAAAGGGATCGAGCTTGCTCGCCGTGTCCCATAGGCAACCGATCGAAGAAATCTCAGGTTATGATGGTTGGCATGGTGGCGTTCGCGCGGAGGTGCGCCGCGTCGATCGTGACGCGCTCGGGCTCGGGACCGTCACCGGCCAGCGCCGCAATGAGCGGTCCCGGTCACCTGATGCCGAAATCCAACGGACTATGCCTCGATTGCTGTTTGGCCGACGGCGTGGTCGATCTTTGCGGCACCTGTTGACAACCGACCAAAATGCGGCCGGGGAACGAACCCGCTGCGCGGGAAGACGCCTGTGGTTGAGGTAGAGAACTGGTCGTCGCGCCTGCGTTGAGGGGAGTTCGGCAGGGGCAGAGCATCACAGGCTTCAACAAAGGAGCCTGACCATGACCCATCCCACTCTCGATGCCCCTATGGCCGCTACGGTTTGCGGCCACCGTCCGTGATTGGCCGCAGCTGCCGGGGCCGCAGCCGCATCGATCCTGCCGACGGCCTCCATCGGCCATGCCACGGTACCTGTGATGCGTTCCATCCCGTCATCGGGAGAACGGATTCCCGCGATCGGCCTGGCACGTGGATCACGTTCAATGTCGGCGACGACCCGGTGCTCAACGACGAATGCACGAACGTCATGGGCGCGTCCTTCCAGGCGGGTGGGCGCATGATCGATTGCTCGCCCATGTACGGTTCTTCCCAGTCCGTCATAGGCTATGGTCTTGATCAGCTTGGCCGGCCCGAGAAGCTGTTCTCGGCTGAAAAGTCTGGATCGTCCGCTGCCGACGGCGCAGCGCAGATCGAACGATCGCGCCGCTTCTGGGACGTCCGGCAGTTCGACCTCGTCCAGGTCCACAATCTTGTCACTTGGGAAGCGCACCCGCAGACCCTGTTCGAAATGAAGGCGTCCGGACAGATCCGCTATGTCGGCATCACCGCGGTCTGTCGAGTGATACAACATAGTCAAGAGAGCTTGAGAGCTCTGGCCAAGCGTTACGGGATCAATCAGAAGACCGTGGCGACGTGACCTTTGCCCACGCTGCGGCGCTGCGGCCAGGCCGCCTCAGTACCCCGTGATCGATGTGCCCCTTACGCTGTTGAAGTTGATGTAGCGCCGGCTGCTGACGGCCAATGGATCCTCTGAGGCAGCCATCTGCGCCGCCAGCACCTCGCTGCTCGCAAAGTCTTCCGCGCTGTAGACGTCGAACTGGCGATAGAACTCGATCGGGGCGTTGGTGCCCGGGCTGAAGAAGATATTGGTGCGATCGAGCACCCCCAGATTGGCCAGCGGCGGCGGCGCGGTCACGACGAGAGCTGAAACCGGCGCTCCGCCGACCACGTCGTCCATCACCAGATTCCAGTTGCCATCCGGGCTTGCCACCACCGAGCCGCTGTCTATCGCGCTGCCGTCGGCAGCAATCAGCGTCACAGTGACGGACGCGCCTGCGGCCGATCTGCCGGTGAAGATCGGTGAAACATAGAGGACCGGCTCGATTTCGAACTCCTCCAGCTCCCGGCGCCCACGATGCAACGCCCTCGCAATCTCGTTCGGATCGGGCGACGCATTGAGGATGTCTTCCTCGAAGTCGGTATTGTTTCCGAGATTGCTGTCGAGGCCGCGCGTGCCGTCGCTCTGGACCTCGACCACATTGCGGGCAAGCTCGATGCCAGGTGGTGGGAACAGCACTTCCAAAGTCAGGGTCAGGCTTATCGGCGGGGCACCGGGCAGGACTGTGCCGAGCGTCCAGGTGACGATACCAGTCGACGGATCGAACACGCCACCATTGCTGGCACTGACGAAGCTGAAGATGCGCTGGTCGATGAAATCGCGCACGACCACGCCGTCGGCGCGGAAATCGCCGACATTGGCGACGGTGATCGCGTAGTCGACACGATCGCCGAATGACAGCTCGTCGACCGAGTTGGACTTCGTGACCACCAGATCGGGATAGATCAGTCGATCGGTGTGCCGATCCTGATTATTCTCCGGCGTCGGGTCCGCGCCGCCAAGGCCATTGTCGCGGATCCCGACGAGGTTCGTCGTCGAGTCCACCGTCGCGCTTAGCCCCGGTCGCACCCGCAAGACCATCTGGAAGCTCAGAACGCCGTCATCCGGCGAGAGTGTCGACCGCTGCCAGGTCACCGTGCCTGACACGGGATCAAATATTCCGCCGTCACTGGCCGAGACGAACTCGAAGACGCTGGTGTCGATGCGATCGATGACCAGCACGCTCGCAGCGACCCGGCTTCCGACGTTCTGCGCCGTAATCGTGAAGGCCACGGTCTCGCTGCCGCCGATCTCCTCGACGGCATTCGTCTTGGTCACCACCAGGTCCGGTGCCGGCGGCCGGCCATCGTCGATCGGGATCACAGGCGCATCGTCGGTGTTGTCGTCCGGCGTGGGATCGGGCTGTTCCGGGAAGGCACTCGCCGTGTTGACCAGGACCAGCGGCAGGGTTCCGCCATCGGGCACCGGCGACAGGACGTCCGCAAGCTGTACCGTCAGCACGACCTCGACTGTCTGATCGGGGTTCAGCGTGCCAAGCGAGATGCTGAACTGTCTGGTGACGGGATCCACGGTGAAGGGCACGGGAACGCCGTCGACCGTCACGCCCAGTAACGAAATGTCCTGCGGAAGCGTATCTGTCAGGACAACGGCGCGGGCCTGCTCGATGGCGCCGGCGTCGACCCCCGGCGCGCCCTTGTTGAGCACCTGGATCGCATAGGTGAACGCCTGTCCAGGCGCGACAATGGTCAGGGATGCGTCCTTGACGACCTGCAGGTCCGGTCCCGCGATGGTCACCACGGCATCGTCGTCCGCCGCATAGTGACGCTGCTCATCGGGTGTGCCGGTTCCGGGGATGCTGTCATAGGCGATCGAGGTGGTGTTCAGTGCATCGGCCCCGTTGGCGGCCGGGAGCGCCTGGGCCACCGCCTGGAAATTGATGACCAGGGTGGCTCCGAGCGAAAGCTCCGCGGCGGTCACCCTGAAACCGTTGCCGACGACTTCGACGAGGGGCGCGGGTGCGCCCGGCATGCCGTCGATCCGCGCGACGAGCGTCGCCGGATCGAGCAGGATGTTGGGATCGTTGAAAGGATCGGTGACGACAAGGTCGAAGGCAGCGACGGTCGACGACGTCGAATGCGCGACCACGATCTGATAGCTTGCCGCCTCGCCTATCGCGGCGAACGGTGCTGCGACATCCTTGGTGACAATGAGATCCGGTTCCACGACCGAGACGACCGCCTGGGCCGAAGCGTCCGGAAGGAGATTGGCCGTCGCCGTAACCGTGTTGGAAAGTGCGGCTCCGTCAACCACGGCAGTGGGGTTGTTCTGGATCACCACCGTGTAGCTAATGTCGAGGAAGTCGTTGGTGGCATTGCCATCGCCCGGATTGGTGACGTTGCCGAGATTGATTACCAGAGTGTTGGTGCCGGGAAGAATGGAGGCGAGCCTCGGATCGAGCGTCGTCGACATTCCCGCGGCCCCGAAGGCGACCTGGATCGAGCCCGGCAGGAACGCCTGCCCGGTCGGCAGGACGTCCGTCAGGACCACGTTTTCCGTTGTGCCCTCCGAGATGTTGACGCGCAGCCGGAAGGTCGCGGTCTCGCCGACTGCGAGCTGGCTGCCAGTTGTCTGGGCGACGTTCGAGGAATCGAGGGTCTTCTGGACCCCAAGGGTGAAGGCAGTACCGACGGTGGTCGCGTCGCTCGCTTCGTAGTTGTTCAATACCGTGGCGTCCGGCCCGGCTCCGTCCGCGCCGGTGCGTTCGTTGGGATTGGCCCCAGGGGTCGAGGTCCAGCGTGTGGTCGCCAGGTTCTGCACGACATCTCCGGGCGAGACGGTGTCCTGCACCGTCACGGTGTAGGTGATGGTCATGCTGGCCCCGATTGCGAGATCGAAGCCCGACCCAAGGATCTGAGTGCCGCCACCGGCAATTACGAACGTGCCCACCGGGGCACTGACGGTGCCGGTAAAGAGCGTGTTGGCTGGTGCTGCGTCGACAAAGGTGACGTCATATGCCGTCGAGGTGCCGTTATTGAAGAGCATCACCTGATAGGTGATCACATCGCCTGCATCGACGGAACCAGCAGGCGAGACCACGGTCTTGTCGATGGTGATGTTGGGTTCGACGACGACCAGGACCTCGGCACCCGAGGCCGGCGACACATCGTTGGCCGAGACCAGGGCCGCGTTGCTGATCTGCACGGCGTTCTGATTCCTGAATACATTCGTGACCACGGCGTTGTAGGTGATCGTAAACGTGTCGTTGGCCAAAAGCGAACCCAGCGGATCACCGGGATTTACAATCTGGTTGCCCGATGCCGGATCGTTATCGAGCCCAAAGATCAAGGTCGTCCTGCCGGCTGCGTCGATGGTGAGTTGCGGGTTGACGATTCGCGGCGTTGCCCCGGCGAAAGCCCCGCCAACGACGGTCAGCGAGCTGAGGTCGATGGACAGGCCGGCATCGCTGACGTCGGTGAGGACGACATTCTGCAGCGTTCCTTCAAAGACCCTGACGTCAAGCGCATATGTGACGGTTTCACCGACCGCGAAATTGCTGTCGGGACCAATGATCGACTTGGTCATGTCGAGCCTGGCCGAAGTCGTGATCGAGTTCGTGGCCGCGTCGACATAGTCGTTGACGTCGCGCGCCAGCGTACCGATACGCTCCCCTTGGGGCGTCCCGGATTGCGGGGTGCTGCCATCCAGAGATGTCCACGACCCAAGGACCAGATTGGTGAGTGTCTGGTTCGGCCCTACCGTATCGAGGACGGTCACCCGATAGACCAGGGTGAAGACCGATCCCATCGGAATATCGAGATTGGCTCCCGGAGCAGAAACGATTGCGTTGCCGTCGAAGATCACCTGGCCGCTGACGTCCACGCCATTGATGGTCGCACTGACGATCTGCACGTTCCCGAGGTTTGCGGGTATCAAATCCCGGAACTGATATTCATACGCGTTGGCGCTCGAGTCGCTCGCATGCTGGGTCGTCACGGTGAACGTGACCGTGTCGCCCGCGTCCACCGGACCGGGTGCATTGTTGACCTTGGTCTGCACGAGATCCGGCTCGACAATGCCGACGTTGACGGAAGCGCTGCGCGGCGGCTGCCCGGTCGAGGTAAATGTAACCGTATTCGTCTTGATGTCACCGTTCTCGTTGTCGAAGACGTTGAGTACCTTCGCGCGGAAACTCAGCCGGAAGAAATCGTTGGACTCGTCGTTGTCCGCTACTGTCTGCACGGTTGCGAGGTCCAGGGTGAGCGTGCTGCCGCTAACCGTGAAGGCCTCGATGATGTCGTTGATCGGATTGCCATTTCCGTCGACCGCAGTACCACTTCCGTCGATATAGACGATGCCGGCCGGCAAGACGTCGGTGACGAAGGGATCGAGAGTCACGCCCTCGATGATGGGGATGGTGATCGTATAGATGATCTCCTCGCCGATCGTGTAGGTCGTCTTGTCGGCAGTCTTCACGACCGGACCGGGGGTCGCGATGACGATATTCGCCGATGTCTGGAACTCGTAATTGTTGAGAATGCTCTGGTCGGTCCGCGGACCGCCGTCCGAGCCGTCACGACGCTGGCTGACAGCCCCCTCGACACCCTGTGCCGTGGACGGATCGACGCTGTCGAGCGGATCGAGAGCAGGCAGGGATTTATAGGTGAGCGTTGCCGTGTTGGTGAGGACCTGAGCACTCACGACGTTGGCTGCGACCCGCGCCTGATAGGTGATGCTCACCACCTGGTTCAGTCCGAGGTCGAAGCCGCTGGCATGAACCTGACCGGTAGCCGTATCGAGGGTGACGTCACCCAGTTGCAGGGGATCCAGCCCGAAGGCGGGCGTGCCGGCATCGATGGTAACCGACCCTGCGATCAACTCCATTCCGACCGGCAGCACGTCGGTCAGGTCCAGGGAAAACCCGTCGGCGCTCGAAGTTCCGTTGTGGCGTAGCGTCAGCTTGTAGGTCACGACGTCGCCGGCGTCGGTCGTCGAGTCGGGAGTCGTGGCGGTCTTTACGATATCTATGGCCGGTTCGTGGATCGTGACTGTGGGGTTGACCAGCGGAGTGTTGAAGTTCGGCGTTTCGCCCACCGTGAATGTGACAGCCGTGCCATTGGTCTGAACATCGCCATCGTCGGTCTCTAGGCGGTTGAGCACCTGGACGCGGAGGATGATGACGATCGACTCGTCGTCGGGGTCGGGAACTGGCGACGTGGCGATGTTGTCGATCGTCCCGAAGTCGATCGACAACCGGTTGGCGACACCATCGCCATTGGTATCGGTAATTGCGGTAGCAAACGTCGTGTTCGGGTCGAACTGCAACGCTGCACCCAGGGTGACCCGGTCGACCGAGACGATCCCGACAGTCCCCTGTGCTCCGACAGCCGACAGGAAATCAGTGTCGTCGTAGACAACGACGTCGTTGGCGACACCGCGCGGTATGTTGACGCGGATTTCATATGTCAGCACTTCGCCGACGAGCACGTTGGGATTTGCGTCCGGTCGATAGCCGGGATCGCCCGGCAACAGCGTTTCAGTGCCGCCATATGACGTATTGATCAGCGTCTTGGTGATTTGGGGCGATGCGATATCGAGCACGTCCGAGCCGCTCTCCGGCCCGAATTCCCGCTCGACCGGCGGTTCTCCGGGCAGCGAACTGTAGCCGCCAGCCGGGATGGTCGCCGTGTTGTCGACCACCGTGCCCACGACCACCGTCGGCGCGATCGTCAGGTTGAAGACGATGTCGAGCCGTTCGCCCGGCGCCATGGCGAAGTCATCCGGGGCCGTGATGTTGATGACATAGAATCCCCCCGCCTGGGTGACGCTGACATTGACGACACTGGTGTTCACACCACCCGTGCCTGTTATCGTTGCCAGTTGCACCGCGGAGAATACACCGACCGGAAGGTCATCGTCGGTAAGGGTAAGGCCAAAAGACGTGGTGTTGAATGTCCCCGAACCATTCACCACGGACAGCCGCATCTGTACCGTCTCATTTGCCTGAGCAACGCTTGGCTGGAACTCCTTGTCGACGGTGAGACTTGGTTCGACAATGTCCACCGGCGCGCTTACGGGCGGCGTGGGGTCGGTTGTAGGCGTGTCGAGAGTAGCACTGTTGTTGATGGTTGTGCCGGCGGTCAATGCCGGATTGTCGGTGGCCTGCGCCTGGTACTCGATGACAAATCGCTGGCCCGCGAGTGCCGTGCCCGGCGCCGCGTTCGCCACGATACTGGAGAAGTTCAAGGTCAAGGTCTGTCCTAATTGCGTGCCGATCAGCGGGCTGTTGTCCGCCAGTGCGACGCCACCCTGAGAAACGGTTCCGTCGAACGAGATCAGGCGCAGGAATGCCGTCCCGGGTATGAAGACCATGCCTGCGGGCAGAATGTCCGTGATCGTGGCGGATGTCTGTCCATCGGGTACCGTGACGCCGATCTGAAAGGTGCCGATTTCGCCGATGGTGAGGTCGTTGCCGGTCGTGAAGGTCTGGTCGGTCGCGAAAAGGGCCTTATCCAGCTTGACGCCCTGCGAGGTGAGCAGCACTTCGTCGGTAAAGTCGCCGTCGATGCCGGTCGTGAAATTGGTACCGCCCTCGATCGCCGCGAAGCGGAGCAACTCAGCTTCGTTGTCGACGGTCACCTGCGGAGCGAAGTCCCCGTCCACCACCAGTTCATAGGTGATGACGATGATGTTATGGCCGCTTGCGTCCCCGGATGGCGCCATCGAGCCGATACCGGCATTGTCATTTATGACGATCCCATTGGCGCTGAAGAGATCGTTGATCGTGCCGGTGAAGCTCACCGCCGTACCATCGCCATAGCTGACTGTGAGCAAGGCGTTGGCAGGGATCGAGAACCCGGCAGGAAGCACGTCGCGAACGGTGACGTCGAAGGCATCCTGGCCGCCAGTGTTTTCGACGACGATGGCGAACTTCACCGTGTCTCCGGCATCGAAGCCTCTCAGGTCACTCTCGATCGGGCTCGCTGCCAGGTCTGCCGAGGTCAGCGGCGAGGACGTCGTGAATCCGGGCGTACCAACGACGAAACTGAGCTTGCTGGGCCCGACTTGCGACGGGCTGAAGGCCAGCGAATTGTCGACCGAGCCGGTCGCATTCGTCGCCACCGCACCCTTGGTCAATGTCAGTTCCGGCTGGTGCAGCACGATGCTGCTGACCATGTCCTGCTCCAGCACGAGCGTCGTGTTGCTGTCGCCCGTCTGGACAACCGCCTGGTTGACGAGCAGCAGTCCATCGGCGAAGGGCTGATCCGTGGCCTGGACCGTGTACAGGAGATCGATGACCCCGCCCCGGCTGCCGTCCTCGTTAAAGTTGGGATAGCTCAGCTGGATGTTGTTCAGCGCCCCGTTGGTGACAACAAGCGGCGTACCTGCGATGCCGCCGGTGAGCGTGTCGTCCGGGCCGCGGATGATGACGAAGGGCGCTGGCGTACCCCCTTGCGTATTGATGAAGATGAACCCTGTGCCGTTCGCATCGACGTCATAGACCGGGAGCGGCAGGAAATCGGTGATGACCAGGTTGTCGAGGTCACTCGTCGAAAGCTCGATGCGCAGCCGATAGGTCACCAGGTCGCCGGGCGAGATGTCCGCAGGCGCGCCGACCACGCCGTTGACTGCATATACCGTCTTCGCGGGCTCGGGTGCCGGAATCCCGGTAGAAGTCCCGGAGTCATCCGGTGCGGAAGGGTTGCCGCTGACAGCGCTTCCCGCCCCCATCGCGACTGCGTTGGTGAGCACATCGTTGACGACCACCGCACCACGGCCGGGTTCCCGAAAGTTCTCATCGATCCGGGCATAGTAGACCAACGTGGCCTCGGTCGGCCCCTGCTGGCCGTCATTGTTGAACAGGTCGCCGACGAGTTGACTGTCGTATTGGTGATTGGCCAGCACATTGCTGATGAAGAACGTCAGAGCCTCGCTGTTGTCGCCTTGGAAGGCGGCGGTCAGTTCCGTGATGTCATTCGGATTGAGACGTATCACGATAATCTGGCCATTCATCCTGACGCCGAGCACCGGCGTATGGTCGATCAGCAGATTGTCAGTGGTGTCGAAGGTGAGCCCGTCGGACAACTGGTCGGTGACAATGGCATTCTGGAAGGCCTGGTAGTCGGAGACGTCGATATCGATCTCATAGCGCAGGTATGCGCCTGGAATCGGCTCACCACCGCCCTCTACGCTCACCGACTTGAGCACCGTGAACGGCCGGATGATGATGTCGACGCTGTCTTCGAGCGCGCCGCCCGTCGTGGAATCGACCGGGACGCCCCGGTAGTCGCCGGTCACCGTGGCGTCGTTGCTGGCGATCGCCGGCTGCGGATTCGCTGGATCGATGATGTCGGTCGAAGTGGCGTCCTGTTCGGGCGCATAGGCAGTCAGCGTGATGACGATGTCTCCGCCACCGGCGCGGCCTATCACCGTCCCGAACGTCCAGTGCGCCTCAGTGATCGTATCGAGACCTGGAACGCCCACCGGCGTCCCGCCGACGCCCGGCGCTATGACGCTGTCGGCGGCGATGTTGGTCGTGGCACTGAGGAAGAAGAGGTTGGAGGGTAACAGGTCCTGGATATCGAGGTCAGTGACGACGGCACCGTCTGCCACGTCGATCGAGATCGTATAGGTGAAGGGGAAGTTGGGGCCCTGCGCCGTCTCACTCTCCGGAAGCTGGACGGCCTTGTCGAGCCGCATCACGACCGGCGTCACAGTGTCGGTTGACGTCGCCCCCTGTTGCACCGGCGGATCGGTGGTCGGGTTCTGCAGCGGATCGAGGCCGAACTGGAAACCGCCGCGGGCGGTGACATCGATGGGCGTGCCCACGACGGCGCCAGGCTCAGTCGGATCGAGGCTTTCATCGAGCGTCGCCGTGAAATCGAGACGAACGGACGGCTGGTCGGGGGTGTAGCTGCCGAACGGCACCAGCACCTCGATCCAGGTCTGCCCCACCTCCGTTCCATCCGGCATCGCAAGCGATCCATCCAGTGGATGCGTGCTCACCACGGCTCCGCTCGCATCGACCCAATTGGTCCCGTCCCACGTGGCGATTGCCTGGGCGGTGACTGGGGTCCCGAGATAGGTGACACTCTGGACATCGATGCCGGGACCGACCGTGACGTCGACGAACGGGCCGTAACCTGTTCCCTGGGGGTCGTTCGACAGTGCCGTATTGTCGAAACTGACGGCGAACTGGAACGCTTCGTTGATCAACTCCTGGGCGGGCAAATCGACCACCGCGGCTTCCGGCGTGGCGCTCAGCAGGACGCGATCCTCCAGCCGCCGAATGCGCGGTTGGACACGTTGCGGGGAGCCCGTGGCAGGGATCATCGCCCAGTCCTGGAGCGCACGTCCCATCTTGGTCGGAGTGTGGATTAGCTTCTGGAAAGCGCCCATCGTGCCGGATTCCTCAGATCAAAATGGTCGAACCACTGGAGGACGAAGCTGTTCAGCGGCCGCCAAACAACCGATGACGTAAGTCGGCCCGGCGCTCCGGGATACAATGCGCCGGCGTCGGCTACTGGATCGAAACTGGATTGGAAGCGCGGTTGCTGGAGACGTTTCTTGTCGCCGAGTTCGATCGCCAATGGCCCGTCGCCCTGTGCGGTCAGGGAATCTGGTGGCAACTCGACATCGGCCGAAGGCTCGATGCGCGTGAGTTCGACAGGTACCGCCGCCATTCCCCACCCGACCTGCCGGAAGGTCAGACGAAGCGTCCGCCCGTCGAGCAGCGCGACATCGTCAGGCAGCAGCCACGCCCTGATGCGCAGGCGCCCCGGCTCGGCGATCTCGCCTACCATGTCGCCGCGCCTCAGCCAGGCGCCCTCCAGGTCGCGCAAGGTCTCACCGTAGACGATGCCTGCCTTGGGCGACTGCAGCGTGAGCGCCGCCACCCGCCTGGCCTTCTCCGCCAGTTCCTGTTCGGTGCTCGCGAGGACCTCGCGCTTGTTCTCCGTGGCCGACGGATCGTCACTGGCGCTTGCGGCGGCCAATCCGATCTCGGCATGAGCCCGGCGCGCCTCCAGCCGCTTGTATTCGGCGAGCATCGCCGCGTTCTGGAGACTGAGGACGGCGTCGCCCTGCGCCACCGCGTCGCCGTCGCGCATATGTACGGAAATGACCTCTCCCGAGCTTATGGCGTGCAGCTTGAAACCATCCTTGAATTCGACAACAGCGGGGGCACGAATCCAGGTGGGGACCGGCGCATACCACAGCAAAGCCAGGGCTGCTCCTGCCCACACCAGCCGGGTCGCCGCCGTGCGCCGCGCGCGGATTCCCTTTTGCCAGACCGCGCGGGCCATCTGGCCAAGCGGTGCGAACACCATGGTCCAGATCACGACAAGGGCGAGAACCAGGCCGAAACCGAAGGCCAAGTGCGCGGCGAGCATCGTCAACGTCGACGCGATCAGGATGCGCCACCCCAGCGCCAGCCAGCCATAGGCAACGATCAGGGGAGCTTCCGGCGCGCGTTCGGCATTTGCGAGCACGCGCAGCGTGGCGTTCCGCACCGCCAACGCACCGCGCTGGTAAAGATTGGGAACCTTGAGGAGATCAGTCAGCGCATAGTAGCCGTCATATCTCATCAAGGGATTGGCGTTGAAGACGATCGAACTGACCATCGTCGCCATGATCAGCAGTTGCAGGAAGGTGCGCCAGTCGCCGTCGGGCGCACGGGTCCACAGAAGAACCGCGATCGAACCCAGCACCAGTTCGCCGGCGATGCCGGCAAATGTGATCTGCATGCGCCGCCAGGTGCTGTCGAGACGCCAGCCGTCCGTCACATCGACATAGGCGCCGAGCGGGACGAACAGGATGAAAAGCAGGCCGACCTCCCGGACGCGAACGCCGTTGAGGCGGGCGACGACTCCATGCTGCAGTTCATGCCAGGCCTTGCTTACGACCCAGGCCAGCCAGCCGAGCACGATGAAGTCCGCGCTGAAGAGGAAGTGGAGCCGATGATAGAAGTCGCCCCAGCGCGACACCAATTCCGAAGCGCCGATCACGACGACGGTGAGCCCAAGGACCAACGCGACCGGAGAATAGAGCCACCACAGCCGTCTGGCACAGATGGCGAAGAAGCGGTCCCCGGTGCCCAGACGGACACGTTGTGAGATCGGGCCGAGGCGTCGGCGCTTGACGTCGATCGGAGCGCCGGCACGGCCGGACACGAGCATTCCATGGTGCTGCAACAGAGCCAGGACCTGTTCTACTTCACCCAATGCGAGGGAGGCACGCGGTCGCTCCCGCATCAGGCGGGCAAAAGCCTGGATCGGTGTACGCTTGCCGTTCAGAAGACGCGCGAATGCAGCAGTGTCCGGGTCGGTCTCGAGATAGGCCCCACTCAGGGGATCTTCGATCAGGACGTCGGCGGTAGAGCCTCGCCCGCGCGGAGTGAAACGTAATTCGGGCCGCAGGACGGGATGCGCCATCGCCAGCCCTACCTCGTCCAGCGCCGCAGTCCGTTCCAGGCATTGCGGAACAGGACCTCTCCGAGCCATGTCGTTCCGGTGGGTAAGAGAACGATCCCCTTCTGTCCGGGCCGCAGATCAAGGCCCCGGTTCTCTATCTCGGTGCGCAATGGCACCACGGTGTGTCCGCCGATCGTTTCGGCTCGCGCAGCGCGGGTGAATCCTGCCAGATGCACAGCGTCGCGCGATGCACCATCAAGGTAGAGTTCCCCGGTGGTGATGAGAGGCAGGCGATTGAAATCCTCGATCGGCACGTCGATGCGAAGCCGCAAACGGTCGAGAGGAGCGATCTCGGCGACGACATCCCCCTCGCGCACAGGCGCGCCCTCGGAATGCTCGAACGGACTCGCCAGAACAATCCCGTCGACAGGTGACTTCAGCGTCAGCTGGGCAATCTGCCAATCGAGCAGGTCGCGCTCGGCGGCGGCCGCCTCGCCTTCCAGCCGCGCCAGCTCGGCTTCCGTTGCCCGCTTTGCCAACACGGCTGCATCGCGGCGGCGAAAGGCCTCGTCGGCCCGCGCCAGCGCTTCGGCGCGCGACAAGACCAGCTCCTCGCCCTCGAGTTCGGCGATTCTGTCGCCCTTGGACACCGTGTCGCCGGGGCTCGCCTGCGCTTGGGCGACCACTGCGTTGAACGTGGCGGTTACGAACCTGCGCCCGTCCGGCTCGAGCTCGCTTTCGGCGCGGATTCGGTCGGCTACGGGTATGAACATTGCCGCGATGATCGCGGCTGCCGCAAGAGTAGCAAGCAGCATAGGACGCAATCGCCGACCCGAGCCTCGCAATCGCGTCGGCGCCTCCGCATGGGCATTGAGAAGCGCCTGGACGACCTTCCATTCTTCGCCATCGAGCCGCTTGAACTCGGCTCCGGGCTCGACAAGCAGGCACACCAGGCTGCCGCCTCGGCGGCGAGTGCCAATCGGCAGTGCGATGACCACATCCGCCTGGAAGAGATCGGCAATCGAGCCATCGGCCTCTCCGCGCTCGACGATCGGCGCCGTGGCGCTGCCGGCCCGCGCGAGCGCATCGTGGATCGCCTTGCCACCGGGGCTGTCGCGACGCAGAGGCCCGGCCGGCGCCATCGCGCACACCGCGCCGTCAGGCCGTCCGACAATGACTTGCCGCGCGCTGAAGGCGGTCGCGATCGACTGGGCAAGCTCGGCAATGTCCCCCGCGGGGGACGAACTCAACTTGTTCGCAAGGTTGCAAAAGAGCTTCGAAGCGCCCTCGCCAGGGATCAAGTGGTCGACTGCCGCGGCGGCGAGTTCCAGCACGGCGCGCGCCTTGGCGACTTCACTCGCTTTGCCGCTCTTGATCGCCGTGACGCCGGCGCTCCCGGTGGCCGATGCCGCCGCAAGCACGAACGCAGAGGGAAGCGCCGTGGACGGCTCCGCATTTGTGCCTGAGCCCCGAATTGCCTCGAAGGCCGCGACACGCATCTCGGCGGCAAGCGACGCGCCGATCTCGCGGTGGCGATGATCCAGCGTGCACTCGTGAAGCGAGGCTGCCCCGTCCCGGACGACAAAGGCGGCGACCGCGTCCGCGTCGATGGTCTGGGCTATGGCCGCGAGCAGCGGAGCGAAGACCGGAACGCCCTCGCCTGTCACTTCCGTCGTGCCGAGCGCACTGCGCATGCGGCTGAAGAGCGGAGGGATCGGATCGAAACGCGCGCGTTCGCCGTCGCTCGCGCTATTCGGCGGCACCAAAGCTTTTCTGTCGAGCGGCAGGTTCATCTTTCGAGCACCCCGATCGGCAAGTTCAGGGTGAGGCGTTCGCCGCTCAGCAGAGCGTAGTCGGGATTGGCGATTTCAAGCGTGATGCGGCGCATGCCGGTCGGTGCATCAATGGAAGGGTCGAGTGTCCGCACAACCGCTTGGAGAGTCTGGTCGAGCCGCGCCAGGTGCACGGATAGCCTCGAGCCCTTGCTCGTGCCGTTCCCGACGCAGCCAACCGGGACGAAGAAGTCGACATAGAGCGGATCAAGTTCGAACATCGTCACCACGCGGGCGTCTCCGCCCATGCCGACCAGTTCCGAGACCTTGCGATGGACTTCCTTGACGACGCCGTCGAAAGGCGCCCGGACCTCCAAAAGGTCGAGCTTGGCCCGGGCAACATCCGCATCGATCGTGGCCACGCGACGCGCATCCTGCGCCGATTGAAACTCGGCCTCCGCGATCGCCAGTTCCGCTTGTGTCGTCATCAGCTCAAGCGGACGCACCGCCCGCGACGTCTGAAGCTTGGCGATCTCGTCCATGCGGCGCTTTGCCTGGTCGAGTTTTGCTTGGGCAACCGCCATCTGACCGTCGGATTGCGCGCGCGCGCGCGCGGCGTCTAGCTCGGCCTGCGCCAGGCGCTTGTCGAGTTCGGCCAATATCTGGCCGGACTTAACCTGGTCGCCATCCTCGACCAGGACTTTCGCGACGATGCCCGGTTCTCGCGCCGCGACCTCGGCCACGGTGGAGGGCTCGGTGAAACCGGCCGCCTCCTCAAGGGTGCATGCGTTCGGCTGGGCCAGGGCACTGGTGCCGAGACTGGCGATGCCGGCACCTAGCAGGAGGGCAAGCACGCGTCCCACGCTCTCCTCCTCCTACCTGTTGCTGCCCGTGGCGTTGGGCAACCGCATTGAATGCGGGTCCGTCAGGATGTTGTTGCCGCTGTCGTCCTCGACGACGCTCTTGCTGATGGGACCCCGACCGACTGTGATATGATCGAGCTTTCCGTTGCTCACCTGGCGCGCCTTCACCCCGCGCTGGGACAGCATCGTGCCCGACACGCGCTCGATCTGGTAGAGCGCCAGATTGTAAGAGACGGTCGCTTCCATCAGCCTCTGCTCGGCGTCTGTCCGGTTCTCCAATCCCGACAGGAAGGTTGCAAGGAAAGCACTTCCTGTTTCCAGGCCTTCGTCGGCGCGGGTTCTCAGCGCACGGATCTCGGCATTGACCGCTGTCAGTTCGGTTTGCCTGGCGCGCATCTCCTCGAATGCGGTACGTGCTTCCCGGACAGCGACCTGCGCCTCCAAGAGTACGGTATCGCTCACATTGCGCAACTGGGATGTGAGTTGGCGGACCTCGATGCGGCGGCGCGCATAGTTGGATTTGTCGGTGCGGTTGCCGAGCGGCATCTTGAAACGGGCACCTACAAAGCCGTCGACCCCGGTCTGGTCGAACTGCTTCGACACCGCATTGCCTATGTCATAGCGATCCGACAAACCTCCGTTGGAGACGCCGGCACGCACATCGAGATCGGGCAGAAGCCTGTTCTTGGCCACCATCTCCTGCAGTTCGGCGCCGCGCAATTGCAGCGCAACGGACTTGACCTCCGGCCGGTTCTGCAGGGCGAGCAACGCCACGTCCTCCAGCGGCACGTCGGCATATTTGCTGACTGGCTTCTGGGCGGGGATCACCTCGACCGCGTCGCCATAGAGACTCGGATCGCTGAGCAGAGCGCTCAGGCGGGCCTGGGCATTATGCACCCCGGACCGGGCCCTGATGACGGAAGCCTCGGCGCTGCGGATCGCCGCCGCCGCCTGGGCGCTTTCGCCGGCAAGCACGTCGAAACTCGCGCGCGCTTTGATGCGCCCGGCGACCTGGCCGAGGTCGTTGACCAGGCGCTGGCGCTGCATGACGCGGCTTCTTTCGGCATAGAGTGTCCAATAGGTACGGACGACTTCGGTGAACTGGTCTTCGATCTGGCGCTGGAACTCGGACACGCTGCGGTCGCGCTCGAGCCTCGCCAGTTGCACCGGCGCGGTGTTGACCGCGACGCCGGCTCCGTCAAGCAGCGGTTGCCGAACTTCCAGCCGCAAGTCGGAGTTTGCCTGGTCCTTCGGCACGAAGAACTGCGAATTGCTGTCCTCTGTGCCGACCCCTTGCGCAAGCCTGACCTCGCCACCCGTCAGCAATGGCTGGGCGACGCCGACCTCGGCGTTGAAGACGCGGTCGGACAGATTCTGCGGGGCACTCGGCGAGGTGCCGGTCTCGAGCAGGCTCGAGCGCGGAACGTCGGTCGATTCGTAGTCGGCGCCCGCGAACACATATGGCTCGAACCGGCCCTCCGCCTCACCGATCACCGACTGGCGGATCAACGGCGTGTCCGACGATGCGGCAAGCTGATTGGACTGAGACAGCATGCGGTTGAGGAGGTCATCGACCTTGAGCGATACGGCGCGCCCTGCCCGGTTCTGGCGCGAACGCATGTTCGTTTCCCAATAGGCGCCCGCCGAAGACGATCCCGCGGGAAGGCTCTCGACGACGGCGGGTGTCACGGGCTGGCCGGCAGTCCGCCGCGTACTGGCGGAACGAACCACCTTGCCCTTGGCCGTGCTCTCGTGAGAGCCTAGCTCGTCTTCGGCATAGGATACGAAGCGGCGATACTCCTGCTGGACACCTTGGGCGATTTCGCTGTTGGGATTGACGTCGCTGATCATATCCGCAGCACAGCCAAGCAGGCCGACACTCGTGGCGACGAGCACGAATACCGGGCGAACTCTTGGCGGACGGACTAGGCTATAGACTTTGAGGAAATGATTCGGGATGCACGAGGCAAGGTGCATTGAGGATTTCCATCCAATAGCTTAACGCAATGCCCTAAACCCCAACATTAACTTGCGGCAATTCGCCGCTCCGGTCAACAGGGCCAGTAGAATTTATCGGCCTCAGACCGTGCGCGTTACATATTAGCAACGACGAAAGTAAAGAAAATATTGATCGGGTTTGAGGCAAGGGAGCGAGCGGCGTGCCCGCCCATCGTGCATTACCTATGCCCCATTGAAAAACGGGAGGCCGGTATTACCCGAACATTCGACCGTGAACGTGACCTCCTGGCGCGGCCGAGACCTAATATCGGCGAGCGTCAGCGCAGTTGGCTTTTTGACCAAATCAGGCCCGACCACGACTCCAGCATTGCCATCTGCGACGCCTTCTTCCAGGCGCACCGTTGTCTGCACCACCGTTTCGCGAACTCCGGAAAGCTTGAACCATGGCCATTGGTTCGCGAAGGGCGGGAGATTAGGATCGATCTGCCGATTGCGACCGCTGCGAGCACGCTTGAACCCTTGATCTACCTTGCAGAGAGAGCATTCGGGATCACGTGTCTGCCCTCATTCGCCGTGGCATCCGAAATCGCTCAAGGGAAACTGGTTTCGCTACTCGACGACTACGTTGCTGACGCGGGGACCTTCCGTGTCCTCCGGCCGACCAATCGATACCTTTCTCCGAAAGTTAGAGCGTTTGTGGACTACATGAGCGCCAACCTTTTCGCCAGGTGACCACACCGACTGCGAAATGGTGAGGCGATAGCTATTGCGCCGGAACGATGACGGCATCTTACCGGATGGCCTCTACCGGTGACGCGTCACCCCGCACCGCCAGTTCGGTCAAGATGAGGGAAATGATCCCGGCGAGAAAGAAGCCCACCGACAGATTGAGCATGGTGCCGTCGTAGAACGCACCCATTCCGACGGCGAACAAGGTGGCGATGAGGCTTGATCCGGACGCGATCAACGATGCGCCCAAACCTGCGACCTCTCCGAGCGAGCGCATTGCCATGGTGACCTGAGACCCTGACCTTCCTCCAGATTTGGGTAGAGTCCGTCGATCATGGAGACGGACAATG